>Ga0210049_1001290_pt1 | contig 23247 bp, 20 predicted proteins | sample CryGeyCG2014_300_2_FD_183964 | JGI IMG/M metagenome (GOLD analysis project Ga0210049, IMG submission 183964) | Groundwater microbial communities from aquifer - Crystal Geyser CG06_land_8/20/14_3.00 (SPAdes) (version 2) | ecosystem: Environmental > Aquatic > Deep subsurface > Groundwater | place... | reverse complement strand
AAGAGCCGGTGGTTACATCGTTGAATTTCATTTTTTCACTCACATAGCCTCCCAAAAAAACCGACAACTCGTCAATAAAATAACTCTTGGAATGAAGGGTTTTATCCTTAGCGGGAGAACTTAAAGTATAGCCGCCGGCTTGGCCGCGGGAAACTATGGAAACTTTTTGCACCGGATCGACATTTTTGAGGCTAGCTCCAATCAAGGCGTGTCCGGCTTCATGGTAAGCGATTATTTTTTTCTCATCTTCATCAATGCGGCGGCTTTTTCTTTCCGGGCCTAAAATCACTTTTTCAATTGATTCCAGAAGCTCCTGCATATCGACTTTCTTTTTGCCTCTCCTGACTGCCAGAATAGCCGCTTCGTTCAAGAGATTGGCCAAGTCCGCTCCGGAAAAACCGGAAGTGCGCACCGCGACTTTTCGGAGTTCCACTCCTTCCGCCAAAGGCTTGGTTTTGGAATGAATTTTCAAAATCGCCAGACGCTCTTCAATATCCGGAAAATCCATCACTACCCGGCGGTCAAAGCGTCCGGGACGCAACAGGGCCGGATCCAGAACATCCGGACGATTGGTAGCCGCGATTACAATCACGTTGGTGTTGGTGTCAAAACCGTCCATTTCCACCAGAATTTGATTGAGAGTCTGCTCTCTTTCGTCATGGCCGCCGCCCAATCCCGCTCCGCGTTGGCGCCCCACCGCGTCAATTTCATCGATAAAAACAATCGAGGGAGCGTTCTTTTTGGCTTGCTTGAAAAGATCGCGCACGCGGGAAGCTCCCACGCCCACGAACATTTCCACGAATTCCGAACCGGAAATATTAAAGAAAGGCACGCAAGCTTCGCCGGCGACCGCTTTGGCGATCAAAGTTTTGCCGGTTCCCGGAGAACCCAAAAGCAAAACTCCCTTGGGAATTTTAGCTCCCATCTTTAAAAATTTATGGGGACTTTTTAAAAATTCCACTATTTCCATCAGCTCTTCCTTGGCCTCCTTGGCTCCCGCCACATCGGAAAAAGTTATTCTTTTATTTTTATCCTTCGGATCCACCATTCTCGCCCGGGAATTGCCAAAAGTCAAAGCTTGATTATTGCCTTTTTGCGCCTGGCGGAACATAAACCAGATAAAAATTCCGATAAAAAGAAACGGCACGATAAAAGGCAGAAAAGTTCCCATCCAAAAACTGGCGGAAGAATCGCTTTTAATCTCAATCGTCACGGCTTTAAGTTTTTCCTGATCGACATTATAATTTTTCAGCGATTCGGTGAGTCCGGCTTCCCTTTCTTTGATGGATTTTTGCAAATTTCCGTCTTGTAGCTCGATTTCCAGATTTTCATCGTCCACCAGGATTTTTTTTACCTGATTTTGATTGATTTCTTCCACTAAAACGCTGAAAGAGACATCCGTCGGCTTGGTTTTAGGAGCGCCATAAAGCACCAAAATTCCCGAAATAAACACAAAAAAGAGTAGCAATAAGCCAATATTTTTCACTAAATTTTTCATTGAATTTACACTAAATTATTAAATTAACTTATTTTCAAAAACCACCAAAGAATGTTAATTTTCTAAAAATTATTGCTTGAGAACCTGAATTTTCTCCAAAAATTTTCCAAGGTTGCCGTCGAATGTGGGAAAATTTTTGGCCAGAAAATTCGCTGTTTGAGTTCAATTTTGAGAAAATTCACATTCTTCAGCCATTTTCTTAACTATGGTAACTTTATCACCCTTTCGCTCTATTTTCAACCCCTGAAAATGGATGTTTTGATTTTTATTTTTCCGGCTTTTAAAAATTTTCAATATTTCTTCCAGATGAGCTGATTCCACATTTTTAAGCTGGCCGGAAATTTCCCGTAAAAATTTCAAAATGATTCTTTTTTGCAAGGCTTTGGGAAGAGATAAAATTTTTTTCACGCTCAAATCGCGATTTTTCTGGAAAAATTCTTGGGACCAGTTTTCAATCAAAGCGTAATCTTCTCCTAAAGAAACAGCTGTCTGAAAAAGCGTTTCCCTAAATCTCGGATTGAAATTTTTTTCCAAATAAGGCAAAAGCTGGTGCCGGATCCGATTGCGCAAAAAAATATTTTCCTGATTGGTTTTGTCCGTTCGATATTTTAATTTGCGCAATTTTAAATATTCCGAAATTTCACATCGCAAAAATCCCAACAGCGGCCGGATAATTTTTCCATTTTTAAATTGCATCCCGCAAAGTCCTCGCATGCCAGCGCCGCGAATGAGCCTTTGCAAAAAAGTTTCCGCCTGATCATCCAAATTATGCCCGACCGCGATCCAATGAAAATCCCGCTCATATCTTATTTTCTCCAAAAAAGCGTAGCGGATATCCCGCAAATTATTTTCTAAATTCTTTTTACTTTTAATTTTCGGACGCAAAATTTCTGCTTCTAAACCGTATTTTTCAGCTAATTTGAGGACAAATTTTTCATCTCCGGCACTGTCTTTCCCCCGTAAATTATAATTGACATGGGCTATGATTAATTCCAAGGCGTATTTTTTCCTCAATTCGCAAAAAACATCCAAAAGACAGGCCGAATCCGGCCCGCCCGAAACCGCCACTATGATTTTTGCCTCTCTCTCCCATAGTTCTTGGCGGAAAGAGTCTTCGCGGAATTTTTTTAAGAAATTTTTCATTTTAAATTTTTCCTGATTATTTTAGCGGTTTTGGCGATCGCTTCTTTTAACTTGCCTTCTTCGTTATAAACCGCGTAATCATAAATATCGGCGTGTTTCATCCATTCCCGCGTATAGTCCATTCTTTCTTGAATATACGCTTCCGTTACCGTATCGCGCCGGCGGATCCTTTTTTCCAAAACCGCCAAATCGGAAACCGTGATAAAGATAGCCACGATTTCCGGGTATTTCTTTTTGACCGTTTCTACTCCTTTATACTCGATTTTCCAAATACCTGTTTTTCCACTTTTAGCCACTCGTTCCAATTCTTCCTGGGAAACTCCGTAAAGATTATCATTATACTGCTTGGCATATTCAGCCCATTTTCCCGCTTGAATATCCTTCTTGAACTGCTCCCGGGAAATAAAATAATAAGGATGGCCTTGCGACTCGCCTTGGCGCATTGACCGCGTAGTAGTAGTGATCACCCTCTCCAAAATAAAATACTCCTTCAGGCCTTCAATGATGGAATCCTCTCCGGCTCCCGAGGGGCCGGAAATAATGAAAATGTTGGTTAACATTTTTTTCTCAAGCATAAGCTCAAAATGAAATTATTACTTTTTTATTAAATCAAAAATGGACTTTCTTGTCCATTTTTGATTTCTTGGAAATTTACAAGTATTATTCCTTAATCTCTTCCTTTTCCGGCTTTTCAGTTTTTTCTTCCTTTTTTGTTTCCTTCTTATTTGCTTTTTTCATTTTTTTGTCTTCCAAGAGCAGCCCCATGCGATGATCTTTGGGCTCGATGGAAAGAATTTTCCAGTCGTATTCCCCGCCCGTCTTAATCAATTCTTCGATATTTTTTCCCGGATAAGCTTCCGCCATCTCGCTGATATGCGCCAACCCGTGGATATCTTTATTCAGATAGACAAACGCGCCAAAATGGTTGATTTTGTGCACATTGCCTTTGACTACATCGCCGACTTGATACTCAATTATGGACCACGGATCTTTTTCCAGAGCGCGGATAGACAAAGAAATCTTATCCTCGTCAATCCCGATAATCTGCGCCTTAACTTTATGGCCCACTTTAATAATATCGCGGGGATTTTCGATCAGCTGCCAAGCTAATTCGGAAATATGCACCAAGCCTTCCAATTTCTTCTCTTCTGCTACTTCTCCGGCTTCTTTATCAAGAGGCAAAAACTTGATAAAAGCTCCGAAATCCACCACGCCGCTCACTTCGCCCTCCACCACATCGCCGACTTTCAAATTGGAAATAACCGCCCGGTCTTTTTCTTTTTGCGCCGCTTTTTCGCTCACAATCAATTTTTCCGTTTCCTTGTCGGCGTCCAGCACTCGCACTTCCAGTTCCTGATTGATCAATTTTTTCAGCATGCCGAGGATTTTATTTTTGTCTCCGTCTTCCACGCGGGGATAATTCTTGCTGGAAAGCTGGGAAACCGGCAAAAATCCGGAAATGCCGTTTACTTCAATTAAAAGTCCGCCTTTATTGGCGTTAATGACTCGGGTTTTTACTTTTTCTTGAGATAAGAGTTTTCTTTCCAAATCTTCCCAGGCTTTTTCGTGCGAAGCTTCCCGGATGGAAAGCTCGATAAAACCGTCTTCGTTTTCCAAATCGGTAATGGTGGCCGTCACTTTTTCGCCGATGGCTAATTTTCCGGAACTCATGCCGTCTTTCATTTCCCGGCCTAAAACGATGCCGGTGCCAAAAGGCGCGATGTCGAGATATACGGCACTGGGAGTTATTTCAATAATTTTCCCTTCCACCACATCGCCTATTTTGGGAAAAATTATTTCTTCGCCAGCCAATAAGTCTTCCATGGAAGAAACCTCCGCGCTTTTTTCCGATACGGTTTCCGCTCTTTTTTCTTCTTTAACTTCATCCGGGGAAGAAGCGCTGGCAGAATCGTCAGTTGGCGTCTTGTCATCAGAAATTTTATCAATTTCTTCGGCTAATTTGTCTAAAATGTCAGCTATTTTTTTAAATATTGCGTGGCAGCATCAAACCACTGGTTTAATAATTAATGATACTTTTAGGAAAAATTTAGAATAAAAAAATTTCCTTACAAAGGAAATTACCAAGAATTTGGACGAGGATTAAGTTTATCCCGATCAATCGGGAGCATCCTCTATTCAATTTTCTTAATAATTAACCCTGCAAGGATTATATACTACCTCGAAGATTTTGGCAAGAGCCTGAAAGGGGAAAATAAAAAAGGCAGAAGAGCGTGATGCTCTACCTGCCTTTCAGTTCCGGAACCATAATCATCTTAGCTGATAATGCCTTTCTTTTTCAAAAATTTCACCACCCTGACATTGATGTATTTCTCTGACGGACACGCCCTCTCGCTACCGAATTTATGCCTTAAATGAGCAACGACAAGAATCAAAGCTACCTCTTTGCCAAATTTTTCTTTGACCGAAGAGAAACATTCAATCCCGTCGTGCTCAAACATCTTCGCCGCAATTTGAATTTGATCCACAGTCAACATAATTTGTCCCTCCTGTTTTTTTCTGTGTTGTATAAAAATTTACCATCCTTAAGCCACTTGTTTCTTGTATTAAAAATAAAAAGAACTGACTTGCAATAATATTGTATTTTTAGCTTTTTGTCAACAAAAAACACCGTCATTGGCCAAACAATTTAGTGCTTAAATATTTTTCGCCACAATCGGGAAAAATAACCACTATGTTTCCCGATTTGATTCTTTGCGATATTTCCATGGCGGCCAACATTGCCGCACCGCTCGACATCCCGACAAAAATTCCTTCTTTTCTGGCAATTTTTCTCGCGACTTCAAATGCTCTTTCACTTTGGATATCGATAAAAATATCTATGCTTTTTTTATCGTAAATTTTGGGGACAATGGCTTCTTCCATATTTTTCAGTCCTTGGATATAATGGCCTTTTTCCGGATAGGCGCAGACGATTTTTATTTTGGGATTAAATTTTTTAAGATATTTTCCCACTCCCATAATCGTCCCAGCTGTTCCGATTGAAGAAACGAAATAATCGATCTTGCCGTTCATATCATCCCAGATTTCCTTGGCAGTTGTTTCATAATGGGCGATTTTATTATACTCGTTAGAAAACTGGTCCGGCATAAAGTATTTTTTAGGATATTTTTTTACCGTCTCTCTGGCTTTCATAATGGCGCCATCAGTCCCTTTGTCTGCGCTAGTCAAGATTATCCTTGCGCCAAAAGCTTTAATCATTTTTCTTCTTTCTTCGGAAACAGCTTCACTCATAATTATTTCGACTTTATATCCCTTAATAGCGCCGATCATAGCCAAAGCAATCCCGGTATTCCCCGAAGTGGGTTCTATGATTGTTCTCTTTTTATTCAGCTTCCCTTCTTTTTCCGCTTGACTGATCATTTTCAAAGCGATTCTGTCTTTAATGCTTCCTCCAGGATTTCCGCCTTCCAATTTTGCATACACCTTTACATTTTTATTGGAGTTAAGCGACTTTATTTTCACCATCGGGGTGTGGCCTATAAGTTCTAAGATATTTTCATAAATCATACTATTATTTTAAAAAGTTAAATAAAAAAACTCTCGGTAATCGCGAGAGTCTTGTGAAATTACATTTAAAAATCTCTAGATGCAACAACAAGCTCTCGACTTCATGAGAGCGCAACAACAATTACTTTCCATATTATAAACAATCTTCGTATCCATGGTTTGATGATAGCACAAAATTATTTTATGTCAAAAAATTAGCAAAAATGAAAAACACTATCTCATGTGCTTTACAGCAGAATCCTCCATTTCTTTCCTCCACTCTATTGCCGCTTGAAACCTTGTTGGAGCCAGACCTCAACATTAGCCTACGGATCATTCGAAATAATTTTCCACGGCAAATTCAAACTGTTTCAAAAACAGCTCCTTGAAATAGGCAACATTATTTTGTTCATAAAACAAAAGTATCGCTTTTTTATACTCCACTTCATCCATACTTCTATAAGAAAGCGGGCAGCAACCAAATGATTGCAAAATAGCATTGCCGGAAAGTCGGCTGGTGCGCTTATTGCCATCCGCAAACGGCTGGATATAGGCAATAAGCAACATCAAAATAACCGCTTTTTCAAAAACATTTTCTGTCGCGTTGACTCTTTGGCAAGCTTTTTCCAGAGCCTCTTTGATTTGAAACTCATTATCTAATGGCGTATATTTTGTTCCGGTAATTCTCACCAGTGTTTTTCGGAGATTTTTCGCCACCTCCAAATCTTTGGTCAAAAGCGCGTGGATATCTTTTATTTTTTTAACCGTTATTTTTCGGAAGGATTCCTTACTTTCACGGATATATTCCAGCGCGACCTTGTGATTAAGAATCATCCTGGCTTCTTCCTGCGTATGGCCAACGGCTGGCTGGCTATTTTTGATTAATTGTTCGGTTTCCAAAAGGTCATAAGTGTTGCCCTCAATTTTGGAAGACTTCCAGCTAAAATCGATATTCAACCTCTCTATTTCTTTTTTCAGTCCCTCCGCAGAAATGTTTTCAATCTTCTTTCTGTAAATTTCATTCAACTGCGCAAGTTTATTTTTTTCCGCCTCGGTAAATATTCCGGTTAGCTTCTCAAAAATATTGAAATTGAATTTTTCTTTTATCTCTCGCTTATCGATATCTATGGTAAAATATTTTTCTACATCGATCTCTTTTACGATTGAATATTGGAAAGATGGCTGATAAGCGACAGCACGCCCGGCCCCTTGCCTCTCAATCAAATTGAGTTTAAGCAATTTTTCCAAATCTCTGGAAATGGTTATTCTGGCAATCTTGCCTAAATCTTTTTGAATATATTCAACTATTTGACCAATAGAAACAGCTCCTTTTTCGGAGATAAAGGCTAAAATAGCGTCTTGTCTTTTATTTAATTCACTGATTTTCATATAGCTTTTTATATCATTTTTATATCTTAATTGTATCATTTTTGATATAATTAGTCAAGAAAAAAGAGGTTTGATGTTATCGCCCCTCTTTGACGGCTATTTCCAAGATGAATTGCCCAACCGCAACAAGCTGCGGGGTAAAATTACTTCGTAATTTAGTGAATTACAACACTATTTTATACCTAATTTAGTGAATTGTCAGTATAACCAAAAAGCCCCCTCCCGGGAAGCTTTTTTCTAAAGAAAACCTGTTTTATTTAAAAATTTGTCATTAGAAATTGGAAATTTGTCATTCCGATTTTACTTCCCCCATTTCGCCAAAATTTCCTCGGATTGCTCCATGGGCAATTCCATTATAAACCGGGAACCTTTGCCTTCGCCTTCGGATTCGGCCCAGATTTTTCCGCCGTTGGCTTCAATCATGCTCTTGCCCACGTATAATCCCAGTCCGGTTCCGGCGGCGTTCAGCCGCCCGATATCCTTGCCGCGGGAAAATTTGGAGAAAAGATACGGCAATTCAGTGACTGGAATGCCAATGCCGGTATCCGCCACGGTCAGACGCAAAACCGCCCCTTTGATCCTTGAGTCCTGGTCATCGGAATCCTGGCCGTTCCTGGCGGCTAAAGGCCTGCAATTGGAGCTTTCGGCCAATTCCATTTTGACGCTCACTCCGCCTTTGGACGTGTATTTTAAAGCGTTATCCACCATATTGGAAATGACTTCCCGGACTTTTCCGGCGTCAATCGTTATTTCCGGCAAAGGCACGGAGGGTTTTTTATAATCCAGATACAGCTTGTTGATTTTCGCCCGAACGGAAAAAATATCCACCACCTCCTGGCAGAGATCGGCTAATTGGCAGGGCGCGAATTGGAATTCCATCCGGCCGGACTCGATGCGGGAAATATCCAGCAAATCTTCCACCAGATGGATCAGCCTTTCATTGCTTTGGTAAACTTTATCGAGCGTTTCCCGCTGGAGCGTAGTCACTTTGCCGTAAGAACCTTCGGACAGCAGAGAAATAAAGCCTTTGATGGAGGTGAGCGGGGTGCGCAACTGGTGCGAAGCGATGGAAATAAAATCCGATTTGGCGTTGTCCAGTTTTCTCAATTGGTCGTTGGCTTCGGCCAGCGCGTCCGACATCGTCTGCAGTTCTTCTTTTCTTTGGATTTCGGTTTTGATGGATTTGATCAAAAACCAGCCAAAACCCACCGCCAAAGCCAAAGTAATGCCGGTTAAAATTCGATTGGTGTTGTTTTGAATAAAGAAAAACTGGGAACCGATAATCACTATCAGTATGATTACCAATGCTTGCGCTCCAATAAGTTTAATATCAAACGCTTTAAATTTAACGATCATATAGGCTAAGACGCCCATAAAAAAGGTCATACCGAATAAACCATACTGTTCAAGTTTAAAATTATCGAACAAACTTGCGACATATCCCGTCGTAAAAAAAGATACGAGAAAAAATCCAATGCCAATTGCTAATAATAATATTTGTTTTTTAAATTCTTTTTCTGCTTTTCTATATTTAACAAAAGAAAAAGCTAATATCAATAAAAAAATTGCAACACCTGAAAAATGATAATAATTTAAATAAATACTTGCCTCAATTGCTTCACAACTAGCAAAATTAAAACCTTCTAAATTATATACCGTTGAAGAAAATAAAAATATTGGTAAAAATGGCAAGAGCAGCAATATTTTATTTCTGAAAGAAATGTCTTTTTTTTCTATAAAGACATACACAAAATAAAAACTTAAAATATAAATTAAACCATATAAAATTCCGAACAACGACCAAAAAAACATTATTAGCTGACTATCAATATTGGTCCAAGTTATCAAACTAAAAAATAACCATAATGAAAAAACAATGGTGATTGAAAATAAAATCTTGCTCAAAAGATTCCTATTTTTCAGATAAACAAAAAAACCGATAAATAAAGCAACTATGGCCGTTGGAATGTGGGAATAATAAATAAGCTGCGGAATTGAATCGGAAAATATAAAATATATTGGAGCTGGTATATCAATACAAAACATTATTTTTTGTTTTTTAATTTATTAATTTTCTCCTGTAAATATCCTTGAAAATATCCGTCATATTTTTTTTGCAGTTTTGGAATTCTCCAATCATCATCAGTTATATATTTTCGACAATTTTTTGAACCACAAAGACATTTTATCCTGTAAAATTTTGCTCCTTTAGTCTTTGACAAAACCATCGCGTAATCGAATGTTATCCACTCGCCCCTTTTTATATTTCTCATAGCTACAAGAAATATTTGACCTTTAAATCCGGCATTGGGAGCGCAACTATGATTAAAAAAACTGGCGTTTTCTAAATCTTTAGGATCTATGACTCCCAAGCAAAATTCTTCAGATATCTGAACGCCTTCATCCGAAACAGAACTCTCTAACTTTTCTTCCTCAATGACAGATTTTATGTATCCGCCAAAAACACAAAGCATCTCTCCTTTTTTGATATTTTTTTTCGCGAAAACTCCTTTGCCGTATTTTTGCGTCTCCCGCACTTCTAATTTGGGGTTCATCCACGAAAACGGCCTGGACTTGTTTTTTACTTTCTTTTTCATAGTATAATATTTTGGCGGATCACTATCGGGCATACTTATATTTTACCACAAAATAGGGAAAATTAAAAACTTAAGAAATCAAACAGAATCTTCTTTTTTTTCAAAAATTAATGCAACATTTTCAACACTTAAACCAGCATCAATTAATTTTTGAGACAAAGAGAGGCCCGTATTTTTATTAGAACAAAAATCATTAAGTTTAAATTTATAATTTTCAGCAAGTTTTTTAAGGTTAGAAAAATCATTTGCCATCGCATAAAAAATTTCTCCATGTTGGTTTTTAATTGGTATATAAAAATTTTTAATACTATCTTCTAATTTTTTGTCTGAAAAATGGAAAAGAATACTAATTAACAATAATTTTCCGTTCATTTTAAGCAAATGATTGGCTGTTGAAAAAAATTGATCAAGATTATTAAAATTATGAAGAACATAGGAATTGATAATATAATCAAATCTTCCTATGGGTTCCTCTTCAATTTTTTCAAATGGTAAATTAACAAAATTTATATTTTTAAAATTTTTGCTTTTCTCTCTAGCAACTTCCAATATCTGGTCTTTCTTATCTATACCTAAAACCACGCTCCCTCTTTGAGAGAAAAATCTTGACCATCGCCCCTCCCCACAGCCTATATCAATAATTTTTTTTCCAGATAAATCTTTGGGTGCGGATTTCATAAAAAAATCGAAACACTTGTCCTGTTTTGCACTCTCTTCAATTTCTTTTTTAACTCTATCTGCATATTCGCAACAAAAACTATCCCGATCGTCAATCGATCTTTTCAAATTAAACTCTTTTTCAAAACTGCTGCCTTCTTGATTATTATTGATTTCAAACATATAATATATTCATGAAAAAATTAAAATATGAACCTCTATACGCCAGCCATAAAGATTTTTTTGGGAAAAAACCTGGTTTTTTAATTGGAAAATTTTATCATCTATTCCCAAAAGGTGGTACTTATCTAGATTTAGGCTGTGGCCAAGGCAGAGATTTATTTTTTATGAGCAAAAAAGGATTTCCATCGTTCGGAATTGATAATTCAAAAACCGCAATCAATCAAATAAAAACAGAACTGCAAAATAAAAAATTAAAAAATGTCTGCGTTGAGTTTTGCAATATTGAAAAATTTAATTTTTCATCTACACTTTACGATGTCATAAATTGCTCCAATACTCTCCAATTTTTTAACAAGAATGATTCAAATCTTATTATAAAAAAAATCAAAAATAGTATTAGCAAAAATGGATTTGTATTAATTTCGTTATTCACGATTGACGATCCGTCTTATAAAAATCCCAATGGAAAGTGGAGTTACTTTAAGAAAAACGAGCTACTGGAAAAATTCTCCGAAGACTTTCTTATTATACATTATTTCGAAGGATTAGTTCAAGATGAAGCACATGGCAAATTTCCTCCTCACAAACATGGTATCGCTAATTTAATTGCACAAAAAATATAATAAACGGCGGGGTATAGATTGCCCGCCGTTCTTTTAAGAAGTTTTTTTGAAACACCATGTGAATGGGGTTTTTCTCTTGTGACGGAAAAAGTATCTTTGGCCGTCAAAGTCTGCTTTGAGATTCAAGGTTATTCCGCTATTCGATTGAGCAATTTCGAAGAGTGTTTTTAAATCAATATCTTGGGATAGCGCGTTCCTTAAATTTTCCTGAAACCGAGGTTCATGAAGGAATGTATTGATTGATTTAAAGGCTAAGTTTACCAACATCCATTCCATGATCTGTTCAATCGAGTCACTCTCTCTACAGAAGACTTTTTGATCTTAATTGGAGAAAAGAGGCTCACTCAAGGGATTTGGTATGCCCCTAAGATATGCGCTCTGCACTAAAAATGGAACTCTACTTCGGGAAAGTTCGAGCAGAAACTCAATTGTAGGAATCGAGATTTTTTGAGGAAATGTAATGTGAAAAAGCTTTGTCTCAATCCCAACTTCAGCTAAATATCTAACTGCCTTTCGGATTTTTTCCCTCTTAAAACCTTTATGAACGGATGCCAGCTCCATTTCTGACATCGTTTCCATACCGAGATCACATCTTACCACTCCTGCTTTACGAAATAGTAAAGCATTTTTTCTTGATATAATATCCACTCTTGTTGTAATTTCAAACCTGTTTTTAGGATGTTTCTTTTGAAGCAATACCATTGTCTCAACGAGTTCCTCTGTCTTTTTGATTGCCAATCCAAATGTCGGATCGGTAAAATGAAAAGAAGTTATCCCCATGTTGACAAGATATTCAATCTCATGTATGACGATTTCTGGAGAACGAGAAAAGAAACCGAAGTTTTCCCGATTGATTGCGCAAAATGAACACCGATGGAGACACCCACGAGTTAGTTCAATAACCGCACACGGATTGAAACCAACTCTTCTAATGTCATCCACATAGCCAGAAAAATCAATTCTACCCCTCGCTGAATATAGATCTTCCGGTTTATAGAAATCGATCAATCTTTCCCTCAGATTCCCCTTTTCCGATGGTTTTTCTCCAGCCCAGAAAACACCTGGAAGATTTTGGTTTTTACCTGTCACAATACTTTGGATTATAGTAGAAATTTGTTTTCCAAATCCACTATAGCAACAGGAAATATTCATGTCGGGCCACCAGCGCAAGGGAGCATCTTTTACCAGCGATATTGCACCGCCACCCATAACAACAGGAATATTTGCCACTTTAGTAAGACAACGCAACACCAGCGCCACTTGTTCTCCCTGAGGAAAAGACGGGTAGGTTAAGAAAATTAAATCTGGATTTAAACTTTGAGTAGCCTCCTCTATAGCTTTAGGGATAGATCCTTTTTGACGAATTGCCAAATTCAGATCAAGGACAGAAAAATCATGTTCAACTGGAACTTGATATCCGACCTCAAACTGAGCGCGTGAAATTAAAAATCTTTTTCGCTTTTTTTGTCCCAGAAAATTCGGAAAATCGAAAGGTTGAATAAACAAAATATTTGCCATAACATTATCCTCCTGTTTTTGAAATTAAGGATAGGCATATAATCCTCTCCTTATAAATTTCACTAGGGTAGTTTCCAGCACTGTGGATCTTTCGCGAAAAAACTTCCGAAGGCCCCATAAGATGTTGCATGACAACCGCGACAACAATAGAGAAGTTTGCAATCTTTGCAACCTTCCAAAGTTTCGATTTGTCTATACTTCGCCATCTCATCGCCAAAGAAAATTTCTTCCATAGTCGATGTGTTTAAATTGCCTACAGGACTAACGAACCGACGACATGCAAAAACTTGCCCATCAGGCAAAATTGCACAATGGCGAATACCACAACCACAACCATCGACCACAATTTGTTTAGAGGATGGCTTAAACAATCCCTTCTCGTATAAAAGCAGTTTGAAAAGATGCTCTTTGAGAGAAAAAATTGTTTTATTATCAGAAAGACTGGAGTAAGTTTCCCAAACCTCTTCCAGCAGATTTCTGTAATCTGGTGGCCGAATCATGTTAAGTAAATTTGAGCTTGTTGGACAATAGCGAGCAAACCCAAATAAGTCGACTCTCAGATCGGTCACTAGCCAAATAAGCTTGTTGAGTTCAGAAAAATTTATCGCCGAAATCGTATTCATAATTGCAACTCTAATCCCCGCTGATTTCAGCAATTCAATTGCATCAATTGTTGCTCGAAAAGAACCTCTTTTTCTGATTAAGTCATGGGTCTTCGCTAATCCGTCAAGAGACATCTGGTAACTTTCACATCCCAAATTTACCAATCTGTCACAAGTTGCCTTATCAAGATGAAACGGATTTCCTAAGATTGAGAATTTAAGTCCTTTCTTCTTGAGATATTCCGCAATATCCCAAAAATAGTCAACAAGAAGCGGATCTCCACCTGAAATATTAATTCCAGGATAACACTTAGTTTTTTTGCAGAACATCAGAATTTTATCGACAATCTTGAAACATTGTTTTACACTAAGCGCTTTTTTGACCAAATGATTTTTTTGTTCAGCAACTGAATAGCAATGTTTACATTTTTGATCGCATCGCTCCGTTAAGTGCCACTGAAAACCAAAACCCCTTTTTTCTTTCATACATTTATCCTCCTTTTAAAAAAGGCACTCCTTCTCTGAAGAGTGCCCATAGTTTTGGATTTGTTTCCGTGTTTTTACGGAGTGCAGTTGCAACTGCTCGCACAACCAAGAGTAGCCGTGCTTCTTTGATCTTTCTGCAGATGCGATTTGATCTTCTTGGATTGCGGTTTTTTCCAGAACAGCTGGAAAGAGCTGATTCTCGGCGCATCATTCCTCCCCCAAAAAGCAAACTTACTAAGGTCCCTTTTCACCTGTCTTTCACCTCCTTTCTTTTCTGATTTTTGTCAAGGGACAGTCTCCCCCTTCTTGATTAACATTGTATATTCTTTCTGCGCTTTGTCAAGTTGTAGGATAATTTTTAGCTATAATAAAGCATTTTTTAAACTTACCTACTTTTTTCTTAGTTCAACATCATTCCACCTTTTTTTATTTCTTCCCTAGCTTCGTCTAATGATACATACAAATTTTCCATATATTATCAGTTATTTTCCCCTAAAAACGGCCTTGGTTGATTTTTTATTTTCTTTTTACCCATGCGTTTATTTTACCACAAAAATCGGAAAAATAAAAAAATCAGAGATAATTGCAAAAAAACTGTTATCAATATTCAAAAAAACCACTATTTTACTATTTTTTCTCCTATTTTACCGGTAACTCTATAACAAAATTCTAAACCCTTATTTTCTTACTTATTTCACCCGTTTATTTTTTTTAACAATCCCCATTTCTCAATTAAAATATCGACGACTTCATCAGCACCAGATTCACCAATATATTTTATTAGTTTAATTTGTTTTAAATTATCTGGAATCGATGTTGCCATATTATTAAAATCATCAACAAATTTACTACTTAATTTTTTATCATTGTCTACAATGCTTGCATATGCATTTATTTTTTTTATAGTATCTTTCTCTGTCATATTCCTTAAATTTTTATCTATTTTTACATAATCATCCCACTGTAAATAATTAGGAGCACTATTGCTTTCTATTAAAATATCTAGTAGTGCCACTTGGCTTAAATTTAAAGGAAGTAAAAATGATGTTGGTACTTCCAATGAAAATGATTCCAGTGTAGAAGATACTCCTGCTGTTGTCATTATATGTATAGACCGATTTAATTTTTGAATAAATTTCTCTTTTGCTAGTGACACCAAAATCACATTTTTATTTTCTACTTTTTGCTTCAAATAATGGATAGCCTCCGAACCTCCAGCAACAATAACATGATCAAAATATTTACCTACTTTAAACATATTTAACGCTTTTGCAATCAAATTTAAGTATGAATAAGGAATTTCGTTTGATAGTGGATACTTTGCTCCTCCGATATGAATTATTAAACGCTTCTTTTTTGATATTACTGGAGGAAAAGTACTGATTATACCAGATACTATATGAATATTTCCTTGATTTTTTGGTATTTTATCTCTTACATTTGGAAATTTTATCCAGAATATTTCATCTGCCAGAAGATGATCTTCTGGTATTTTTTTCCAAAACCAGGCTAGAACATCCACAAATGAACAGGGTATATTTAATTTTTTGGCTGCTTTTATACAAAATCTATTTTGCGTTCCAATTACAAAAGGACAATCCAAATTGCAAAGGTATTTTTTTATTTGATCCTCATTTCTTTCATCTAAATAGACTTTCTTGACAGGAATCTCTGAAGTTATTTCCATACAAAGACCACTTCCAGCGAAAATAATATCAGTATCTTTTGTTTTTTTTAAAAGACTTCTCAGGATTGGTATAGCGTTTCCAGTTGGACCATACCCAAATGGATTAGAAAATACTACTATAATCTTTTTCATCTAATTTATCTAAAATTAAGTCTTGCGTAATATAAAAATTCTTATCATCGAAATTAGCAGTAGCTGAAATAAGTTTTTTTATATCCGCAAAAGCAATATTATTTCTGCTTTTACTCATTTTTTCACCGTTTAAAGCAACGACAGTCGGTGTGAATATCATTTTTGGCTCCTTAGTTTTTGGCGAATATTTTTTAATTAAAGCCTCTCTTATTTTAAAGTCTTCTTCACTAAAATGATCCCCTCCGCTTAATGTTATATCAATCTTAAATATTCTAATCCTAGCGATTAACATAGGTTTATGATACCACCAATATTGAAAATTTTTAAAAGTGTCCTTTGCTCTTGTGCCACAATTGGAACATTTCCATTGTATCAAATTATTTTTTACAACCGTTGTTTTGCCATGAGATCTTCTGCATTTTGGACAAATAACACCTGCGTATGAAACAGGTTCGTCCAATGCATCTTTCCCGGAGTATTTTTTCAGTATTTTTAGTTGATCTTTTGGATTTTTAATCGTCTCTATTAAAAGTTTTTCACAATAAGGATATGAAATTAGTTCAGAATTTCTAACAAATTTAAAAGAAATTTCTTTAAATCTATTTTTAATTTTGTTTAAATTATTTTCTATCATTGGTTGCCAGTGATCAACAGTAGATTTGCAACAACCACTTTCATCAGGAGTAAATTGCAACGAAGTGTTCTTTGGATATATATTAAATGGGTATTTCCGATAATCTGGACCATCTAGAGCGTCTTGCTCCCAATCATTTATTGAAATAATAAATTGTATTTTAGGGGCTTTACCATAATCCTCAAGATACTTACAAAGCAAATAAGGATAAACTATAAGCGCCATAGCATTTCCGGCATGAAAACCATATGGTCTTATCCCAATATGTACAACTTCACATCCAGTAATTTCATTAACAAGGTTTTTTAATCCACTTAAATAAAGATATGGTTTCATAATATTAAATCTTGGAGAAGAAGAGATATTTTTGATACATATACGAATTTATGATCTTCTTGTTCAGTTTGGAATCATTTGCTAAATCGCAAAAATACGTGGAGGCATCAGATAGAGTAGCAAATTTAATCCACGAGTATAATCTCTCATCTTTGACCCATTTATGAACAGCAACAGAGTTGTATCCTTCTAAAAATGAATTGAATATCTTGAAATTTGGTTTGGTTGCTCCATCAGGAAACGACCATTCTACTACAGCTAAAGCAAGGTCTTTAATAAGAGGACCTATACAACTCCAGTCAAAATCAATAATACCAACAAATTCATCATTATTATTAAAAAAGACATTGCTTGGTCTATAATCATTATGGATAAGACCCATGATTTCATTTTGACTTTTGCCAAATTCAATGGCTTCTTTTGCTTGACTAATAAATTCTCTTCCTCCTTTAAATTGATTAATAAAAACATTAGAAAGTTTAATTGCTCTTTTAAGTTCGGAAAAAATATTACGTTTTCTTGTTGAGGATGATGTAAATTTGAAAGCTATATTGCTCATAATCCCTAGGTTTTTGCCGGCATTGTATGCTTGAGTTTGATTTGGAATACAATTCTTGCTTATGTCAATTTTCTTACCATCTAAAAAATCAAATAAAACTGCAATATTGCCTTTAATTAGAGTGTAAAAATTACCATCCCTGGTTTCTATTGGTTTGGAAGTAAGAATTCCGTTATCAAAAAGATATTTAATGGCTTCGTATTCAAATTTGATATCTTCGACCGGCAGTCTTTTGCTGACCCTAAGAATCTTTTTATTTTTTTCACCGATGACAAAAACCCTATTATCACTAGATTCACGAAGAAGATTTATTGGATATGTCTCAATCATATCGTAATTTTTTAATAATTCCGTTATATTTTTCATAGTTAATTTTTTAATTTATTCCAAAGATCTGATGTTAGATCAGACCACGGATTAAAACTTGAACTACTCTTGTATCTATTAATATTTTTTGAATATAATTCTATATATTGAGGAGCTAATTTGTTCCAATCAAAAGATTTAGCGTACTCATAACCACCTTTGATGATCTTTTCTCTTAATCTTTTGTCATCAATTACTTGTGAAATTTTTTTCGCTAACTCTTTATAATTACCAGATTCAAATAGAACTCCGCTTTTACCATCCTTTACATATTCAGGAATGCCACCAACCCTACTTGCAATCACAGGGCATCCTGCCGCTTGGGCTTCTATATTAACTAGACCTCCACCCTCTGACAATGAGGGAACTACTGTCAAAATAGCTCCTTTAAGAAAGACTATTCCTTTTTTAAATTTAACAGTGCCCGTAAAAATCACTCTCTCGCTTAAATGGTATTTAGCAACAAGCTTTTTTAATTTTTGCTCTTCATGTCCCTCCCCCGAAATAACTAGATATAATTTTGGAAATCTATTTTTAATTAAATTGTAGGCCTTAATAAGAATATCAATACCCTTAGATGGATCTAATCTTCTTAGAGAAAAAATATACTGATTATTAATTTTTTCTTTTTTAGCCTTATTGATAATTGAGAGGTCTATACCAGCATAAAGTGTACCGATTTTTTTAATATCAGGCAATAGCTTTTTTAAATCACGACCTAGATATTTGGATACACAGTTTACATCGTCAGATTGTCTTAGAACATTTGGGATTAATTCTTTTCCTTCTTCCCAAATTATACCTGGTTGCGGATCATATTTGTCTGGTATATCACCTCCGGCTATAGTTGATATAACCGGAACATTCCAGAGCCTACCCAACATCAATCCAATGAGTGGCAACGGCCTTCTAACTCCTATAATATGAACGATATCCGCTTTTATTTTCGAATCATTCTTTTTTAACCATTTAATCAATTCAAAAAATTCTTCTTTTTTTCTAGCGCTTATTACTCTATATATTTCCACGCCATTATAATAGCTGTGACTAGGCAATGTGGTCGGCCACTTTTTAGTTAATATAACCGAATTGATACCTTGACTGCGGTAAAATTTAGACAATTCGGTTATCATTGTTTCAATTCCTCCAACATGAGGATAATATAATGATGTAATAAACAAAACTTTTTTCATAGTCTTGATAACTTATAAACCAACTGACCACCTAAAATACTCCTGCATTTCTTCCCGGTCTGATAATTTATAATTTGCCTCTTGATAATTTTAAGCCCGGAAGATTTTATTAATCTATTCATTTCAAACGGATTAAAAATATGCACTTCTGTTTTTATTATTTCTCTATCTGTTCGAACTTTTAATTCAAAATTCCCATTTGTCTTTCTTCGGAGAATGATGTCTTTGAATATATTTTTAATTACATTCCTAAGACCATATTCAGATATATTATATCTATTATTGACATCGATAAAAGCAAGACCATCCTGCATTAATGACTCCCTGATATTTTTCATTGCAATACTTCTCTCTTCTATTGTTGGTATATGCCCTATCACATTCCACAAACAAGTTACTATTTCAAATTTATCTTTAGATTTAAATTTCACATTGGAAATATCATCCAATATTACTGATGCTTTTTCAATATTTTTTAATAGAGATACCATCCCATGACTATTATCAACCAATGTAAGCTCTGAAACTTTGATCGAATCAGCAATTTTTTTAGATCTTATTCCATTACCAGATCCAATATCTATCATTTTTGCCGAATTTTTTGATTCTCTTATAACAAATTCATCAATGGCTGATAAATAAGAGTTTTTTGTCAAAGCATATTCCGCATACGATCCAGCAAATTTTGTATAAAATGTTTCTGATGAATACATGGTTATTTATTTAAAATTTCCTTTATTTTATCGGTTACAAGTTTCACTTGCCCATTGGTCATTTTATAATAGATTGGTAGCACGAGTATTCTTTTTGATATTCCTTCCGTATTTTTATAACATCCGCCTCTATAATCTACATACATAGGAAATTTATATATGGGAGGAAAACAATTAATGCTTGAACAGATTCCCATTTTATAAAGAGATTCATAAACTAAATTTCTATTAAGTGCTTTCTTGAATAGAATAAAATACGCGAACCAACTTCTTTCGTTGCGGCTTAAGGTATCTGGAGTAACAATCCCATCTACTTTTTTTAGAAAATAAGAGTATTTTTTGGCTATTTCATTTCTTCTTTTGAGAGCTTTATCAAGAGACTTAAGTTGAGTTCTACCGAAAGCTGCTTGCATCTCCGTCATTCTGAAATTAAAACCGAGAATAACATCATTTATCCAATTTTTTTTAAAGGATCTGCCCTGATCTCTCATTGAACGACATTTTTTAGCAAGCAGATAACTATTAGTCGTAATCATTCCTCCCTCACCGCCAGTAGTAAGTTGCTTATTCTCATGAAATCCAAATACAGAAATATCACCTAATTTTGTTACATTGAAAGTATTGGTCGGCCTTCCTATTGCTTCGCAAACATCCTCAACTATCCGCAGTTTGTATTTTCTTTTTAATTCACTAACTCTATCTAATTCAATTGGCAATCCTAATGTATGAACTAATAGAATCCCTTTGGTATTTGCTGTTATTTTTTCTTCGATCTTGTTAGCATCAATATTTAAAGTTAATGGGTCAATATCTACAAATATAGGTTTAACCCCTTCAAATAGCAACACGTTCGCTGATGCTATATAGCTAAAAGGAGTGGTTATAACTTCATCACCTTTTTTCCATCCTATAGATCTGGCTGCTAAATGCAACCCACTTGTTCCGCTATTAACTGCCACGGCATATTTTTGTTTTGTATAAATTGCAAATTCTTTTTCAAATTTATCAATTTCTTTTCCTCGACTTAATTTTCCAGATCTTAAAACACGCAAAACCGCTTTAATTTCCTTCTTTTCAATATTCGGCTTGTACAATGGAATCATAAATTAGGAAAACATTTCATTTAGAACCTTGCATGCTTCTTTTAGATTGCTTACGCGTAAATGCGAATGATAATTTAGCCAATAATCTTTATCATGAGTATTACCAAATATTATTATAGGCTTAGTTAGCTGGTATGCAAAAAACACCTCCATAGAGGTGCCTATCATACTACAATTATTAATTGTATCATTAACCAATATGATATCGGCTATTTTAATATCGTTAAGGTCACGAATTACAGCTGCTCGTGAATCAGTGAAAGTCTCTTTTTTTTCTCGTCCTCGCATTGCATGAATTACGTCAAATTTTTTGGAAAGATATTTAGTTGCTAACTTTCTCCATCCAAGCGACACATTTCTCGGAACACCTCTCATTGGTCCACATAAAAAAATTTTCTTTCTCATATATTTATTATTTTAAGCTTTAAATATAAAGAATTTAATACTACTTAAACATCATGAATGTCAATTTAATATAAAGCAATTTACCCATTTTGTCAATAGAAAAGCCCGCCTAATTGAAACTCCAATTTTGGCGGGCAATACAAGAAATTAAACTTTTTTACCTCTTGCGATCTAGATAATCAGATAAATTACCGATTTCTACATCAATCTTACGATTTCCCAAAACCCATAACTTTTCTGCGATAGTGTCTATAAACTCACGATCGTGAGTTATAGCTAATACCGTACCGGGATATGCCTGAATTGCCTCGACAATCGCCTCCCATGTTGGAGGATCGACATGGTTTGTTGGCTCATCAAGTATCAGAAATTCTGGTTCTTGAGCAAAAGTAAGAGCAAGTTTAAGGCGAGCTTGCTGACCACCGCTAAATACTCTTAAGGGCTGTTTCACTAGATTAACTTTTATCCCATATCGCGCAAGACATGCTCTGCATTTATTTTCAGGCCATTTAAGCACATCTCTGAAAACATCAAGTGCAGATTTTTCAGGATCCAAACCTGCTAGATGATCCTGGGTCATAAACTGCCACTTAATGTTAACCCCGATTCGAGTAGAACCTTTCTGTGGAGACAATTCTCCAGCAATAAGCCTAATAAGAGTTGATTTGCCAGACCCATTCGGTCCAAACAAAACGACTTTTTCTCCAAAACGAAGTTCCGCCACCGCATCAGCGAAAACTTGCTTTGTTCCGTAGGCAAAGTACAAATGATCAACCGAAACAATCAATTTTCCTTTTTTCTGATCCACATCCGAAGAAAGTGTCACTCTCGGTTTTTCGGGATCAGCTGATGGCTTACGACCGTGGTCATCTTCCAATTTCTGAAGACGACGTCTCGTTTGTTGATATGTAGACGATGTATCAGAGTTTCTCTTAGCCCTTACTTTCATCATCCCTACGGTCTTACGAAGACGTTTTATCGTTTTTTCTTCTATTATCCAATCGCGTGCACGACCAGTTACTTGACGTTCTTTTTCTGCCAAGTATTCGTCATATTTCATAGAATAAACAGTAATTGCTCCATTTTCCAATTCAAGAACCGTGTCCGAAAGTTGGTCGATAAAATATTGGTCATGAGAAACAAATACTAGCCCACCATGAAATTTGCAAAGAGTACTAATTAACCATTCAATCGTTTGATAGTCAAGATGATTTTCCGGTTCATCTATAGCAATAAACAACACTCCACTTGCAAGTCCTGCTGCAATTTCCAGTTTTTTCTTCTCGCCGCCAGAAAGATTTTCGCATTTAACCTGCTTAAGTCTTGCCTCATCCTTTCCTAAATCAAAACCGGATTGACCTAGCAACCGAGTTGCTTTGTGAATAGATGAGACATTACGAGTTAGAAACTTGTATGGTGTCTCTCTATCATCCCCTGAAAAATCCTGTGCTATATAAGCACAGCCATTATCCAAACCAAACACTTCTCCGCTATCAGTTTTGAGGTTGCCGGTGATAATTCTGAGCAGAGTTGATTTACCACTACCATTTTCGCCAACAAGCGCAATTCGCTTACCCTCAGTCAATGCGAAGTTTACCCCAGCAAGCACAGTTTTGCCGCCAAATGACTTCCATATTCCTTTTGCAGTAATGCTTTGCATAATCATTCCTCCTTTATATTTTACCTATAATATTATTCTGTTAAAAAACTAGACCGAAATCAATTAAAAATTTTAATTGTCAAGTCAAAGTAGTATACCACATATATCAATATTAGCAAAGCACAGCACCCTACATTCTACCCACAAGTGCAACATTGGGATGAAAAAGAAACTGCAATCGGTATAATGGATAATACGCTAATATTACCATTAACCGATAAAGAAATGTTCTACAATCATATCGCCGCTTCCCAGC
>Ga0210049_1001288_pt1 | contig 23263 bp, 22 predicted proteins | sample CryGeyCG2014_300_2_FD_183964 | JGI IMG/M metagenome (GOLD analysis project Ga0210049, IMG submission 183964) | Groundwater microbial communities from aquifer - Crystal Geyser CG06_land_8/20/14_3.00 (SPAdes) (version 2) | ecosystem: Environmental > Aquatic > Deep subsurface > Groundwater | place... | reverse complement strand
ATCAAGGCTGTTGATGGTGCGAGACAGTTCTCCCTGGAGCGCCCGGCGATAATTCATCTGCTGCTCAAATTCAGTCGCCCCGAAAGTTTTATTGTCAAAGATTTCAAAACCGACCCCCCCGCCATGGGGAAGGCCTGCCGCGCCAAGTTCAAGCCTCAGTTCGGAAACCTGTTCGGAGGGAACGGAGATGATCTCTCCCGAAGGGGAGATCTGATAGGGGATCTTCTTCTCTTTGAGTTTGGTCACGATGGCCGAAGCATCCTCCCCCGTCAGATTTGAAAAAAGGACGCGATAATCCTCCTGATTCGTGAAATAGACAAAGGTCATGATGCTGGCCATGATCAGGACAGTCACAATGGCGAGGGCCATTTTTCTTGGGCCGGGCAATGCGCCGACCCCCCGCCAGATTCCTTCAAGATATGTTAGCGCACCCATACGGATTATACCTGCATCCTCATGATCTCCTGATACGCCTCGATCAGTTTGTTCCTGACCGTCAGCATCGTCCGGAAGGAAACGTCCGCTTTTTCAAGAGCGATGATGGCTTCATGGAGACTGTCTGCATGGCCAGCCTGGACGCCCTGAATGGCCTTGTCGGCATTTTGATGGAGGTTGTTCACCTCGGCGACCGCTTTGAACAGGGCGTCAGAAAACCCTCCGGCGGATCCGGCCTTGGTCTGTCCTTCTCTCGGAACGGAGAGGGAGACGATCTCCCCTTTGCCGACGGCGATCTCATCCATATGATTTCCTTTCTACGGCCGGCGCTACCGACCCATTTCCAACGTTTTCAGGGTCATGCTCTTTGTCGAATCGAAGGCCGTTACGCAGGCCTCATAGGCGCGGCTTGCCGCGATCATATCCGCCATTTCCACCATGACATTGATATCCGGCATGGCGACAAAACCTTTGGCGTCGGCATCGGGATGCGCAGGATCATATACCATCTTGATGCCGTTCGGGTCTTCCCTGACCTCATCGACCTTGACGGATTTTACGATCCCTTTCATGGTCGAATCAAAATTTCCCTCTACATTTTCGGCCGCGAAGGCGATGGACTTTTTTCTGTATGGGCCTCCTTCCGGGGTGCGCGTCGTGTTGACGTTGGCCAGGTTTGATGTAACGACATCAAGCTTTGCCCTTTGGGCGGCAAGTCCGGAGCCGATGACCTTAAACGATGTGATCAAATCCATATCACTTGGCCTCCGTCAATACGGTCTTGATTGCCTTGAATTTTCTGGAAAGCATATCCACCGTCATATTGTACATCAGTTGATTTTCCGCCAGGTTGGCCATCTCCGTGTCAATTTTTACCTTTTCTTCCGATGTGGTGACTTCAACGGGAGCGGCCCCACCCTCCTTCCGGCCGATATGCCCGGGATCCGTTGTCGTCATCTGAATGGCATTTGTCTTTCCAAGTACCTGTTTAAAAGAGATATCGGAAGGTTTGAACCCTTCCGTATCCATATTGGCGATATTGGATATAATGATCTTATGGCGCGTCGATCGATAATCCAGCATGCCGGAGAGCAGATTCATCGTCTTGTCGAATAGAATGTCCATGATTCCCCTGACACCCATACCTGCAAAGGATATACCAGATTAACCACTTTTGGCGTCTGCCATTCCGTATTCATTGACCTTGTTCCAGAGCGTTCGAACACTAATCCCTAACAGTTTTGCCGCCTTGGTCTTGTTGCCGTCCACCTGGTTCAAGGTTTCGCAGATCAATGTTTTTTCGACGTCCTTCAGGGTTTTTATGGAGTTCAATGGGGTGACGTCCCTGCCGGAGGGGGAATCCGGGGACGATCCCGATGTCCGGGCCGTTTCTTCCCCTTCCCGGGGCTCAAGGCATAGCGACTCCGGAGAGATAGTGCTGCCATCCGTCATCAGGACCGCCCGTTCAATGATATTTTCCAACTCCCGGACATTGCCTGGAAAGTGGTATGTTTTCAACAAAGTGGCCGCCTGATCGGAAAGGAGAGGTTTCTTCCGACCTCTTTCGCCGGCGAATTTTTCAAGAAAGTGGTCTGTCAGGTACAAAATGTCACCGTTTCTCTCCCTGAGCGGCGGAATTTTGACGGGGATGACGTTGAGGCGATAATAGAGGTCGCTACGGAAGGTTTTATTCTCTATGGCGGCAGGCAGATGGATGTTGGTCGTGGCAATAATGCGGACATCAACGGGGATCGGGGCGTTTCCTCCCAGACGGTCAACCTCCGATTCCTGGATGACCCTCAGGAGCTTGGCCTGCAGGTGAGTTTCCATTTCGCTGACCTCATCCAGGAGCAATGTCCCGGTGTGGGCAAGCTCGAATTTACCCAACTTTCTTTGTGATGCGCCGGTAAATGCCCCCTTTTCGTAACCGAACATCTCGCTTTCGAGAAGATTGTGCGGTATGGCGGCGCAATTTACGGCGACAAAGGGTTGGTTTCTGCGATTGCTGTGGCGGTGTATGTATTTCGCCAACAGTTCTTTCCCCGTACCGCTTTCCCCTTGAATCATGATGCTGGATTTGCTCTTGGCAACATTCTTGAGCATCTCGATTATGGAGATAAACTTTTGATCTTTGGTAATAATTTGTTGGGCGGGTTGCAAGTTCTCCTGTTTCTGCAACGGTTTTTTTGTGAATGTATTCAAAACGTGCTTCACGACCGCTTCGAGATCATCCAGGGAAAAAGGTTTCATGATGAACTCCGCGGCCCCTTCCTTCATCGCCTCGACGGCCGTGCCGACCGTGCCGTAAGCTGTGATGAGGATGACCGGTATCTCGGGTGACAATTCTTTGACGCCTCGCAAGACTTCAATGCCGGTCATCCCCGGCATTTTCATGTCGGTGACCACCAAATCGAATTTTCCCATCTTGAACAATTCAAGCGCCTCGCGTCCGTTCTCAGCGGCGACAATGTCATAGCCGCAGCTTTCAAGGGATTCCGAGAGGGCAAGCCTCATTGCGTGATCGTCGTCCACAACGAGGATTCTATTTTTCTTCATTCGCTTCCTTCCTTGTTTCAATCGGATCCGTTGTCGCGCCGGGTTCCGACCTCCTCACGGGGAGAAGGGGAAAGGAAAGAACAAATGCAGCTCCGACCTCTTCCCGGTATTCAAATCTCATAGATCCGTGATACATATTTACGATATTATGGACGATCGCCAAGCCGAGACCCCAATGATCTTCTTTTGCGCGCGACAGACGATTGAAGATGCCGGAGCGGATGTTGCTGGGATCGGATCCGCTCTTTTCGATGAAATGGATTTCAATGGTTTGGCGTTCCTCAACGTAATGGGTGATGATATCGAGGCATCCGGCGTCCGGCAGGGCATTGAGAATGAGATGGAGAAAAACCTGTTTCATCATGTCGGCATTGCATTCAATGACCGGTTCCACATCTGCGTACCTGGCCGATAAGAAAACCGCATCTCCATCGATGATCTTTTCCGAAAACAGCAGGATCTCCTTCAAGAGATCGTGAATATTTACATAGGTAACGGGCAACTGATCTTTCTTGTTTCGATGGATGAGGTTGGAAATGGCGTTTTCCACGTTTTTCACCGCAGCCATGATCTGATTGGCCCGGTTGACGTCCTTTTCCCGATTTGACTCCTTTTTGAGCAGGGAGGCGAGAAGTTCGATGCTGCCGAGAGGGTTTCTGATTTCATGGGCGATATCGGCAGAAAGTTCGCTGATGAGGGCATGCTTTTCATTGTTCTTCTCGGCGGCTTGAATTTTCTCCATTTCCGTGACGTCTCTTAGGGTGATCACCGCTTTCGGCGCCTCCTCGTTTTCCCCTTTCATACGGGCGACCGCTATCTCCAATACCTTGCCGTGATGTCTGATTTTCGTCCCGCCTGTTTCCCCGACATGTTCATCCTGCAATAGATTTGCAATGGGAAGGGGGCCCAACAGGGTATGGATGTGCTCGTTCTTTATGGGGGTGTCGGCGATATCCAGGATTGTCTTGGCATATCTGTTCATGGTTTGGATATGGCCGTGCAGATCGACGACCACAACCCCCATGGGGATGCTCTCAAAAATGTGAACGTAATGATTGGTCCTCATGGCCTGATCTGTCCCTGATATTTTAGCGCCCACCGGTTTTCTTCAAGGGCATATTCGGCAATCTTGGACCAGAATAGATCGCCGCCCCCATTTTTCAAATCGGCCAAGGTCTTTTCAGCCAACGTCAGGCGATTTGCGCTGATATGTTCTCGGCCGGATTGGAATTGGCGCCACTTCACATCCACCGGCGCCTGATCCGACGAACCAACCGCCCTGTTTTTCTCCATTTCCGCGACCATTTTATCGATTTTTTCAATATAAGAGCGGGGGTTCCCCGTGGCGTTCTTTCTGAGGGTGTTGAGAATATTTAATGACTCTTCATGAAGGCCCAGGTAAGATAGACTGAAAGAGGATTTCAGCAGGGTGTCGACGTCCGCCGTTCGGATGAACCCCTCTTTCCAACCTTGCTGGAAAAGATCGGCGACGGCGAGATGGTCTCCCGATCGGTTATACTGATCGATTAAAACGGCCGTGCAGTTACGGATGATCCCTATGGCGTCCTCCCGGTACGCGGTTTGGGGAAAATTCTTCAACAAAACCGTCAACGCTTGACGGGCCTCTTCGTAACGTTTCGATTTCCACAAAGCGCGGCCCCGTTGATAATGGATATGTTCAATGATCGGCAACGGGACATTTTTTGAAAGCGCGGCGTCATATGCAGTGACCGGATCTTTGACATATTCAGCCCCTTTCTTGCCGCTGCGGTAGTTTAAGTCAGGACGGGCGACGCCGATGTCCGCCATGGCGACGACACCGAGCAATGCTTCGGGACTGTCGGGATTTTTCTCGATCACCCGGTTGTAGATATTCAGCGCGGACCATGGCCTGTTCATTTCTTCCAAACTTTTGCCGATGATCAGCAGGGCGGCCGTCCGCTGCTGGCTTTTCGGTACAAGACTCACATACCGGGAAAGAGCGCTGATCGCTTCCGCATATTTCCGCTCGCGATAATTCTGCATGCCGGTCTTTAAATTATCTTCTTGAATATTGACCGGCGACGGGTTAGGGCTTTCCGGCGGTCCGGCCGACTTGAGGGCTTTTGCGGCGGTTTGCCCGGTCGGCAATACTTGGACGCCGTGAGACGGCAGATCGGCATATGCGGCCGCGGATATGGATAAATATACGAGCACAAAGACAAATGTTTTCAAATTGTTCCCTCGGAGACAAGGATTGCTCATCGTCTTGCACGTATTTGTAAGCAAAGTATATGCCGTAGATTAACGATCATCCTAAAATACTTGAAAACGGGAGACGGTTGCTTTTTCGCAGATCATGAGGTGGGCGGATTGGGGAAATCGGTGATCTTTACCGTTGCTAATTTATTCGGGTTACGTTTTCATGGCACTTCGCTTGCATGGATCACGGTAAATTTTTGGACGGGCCCTGTTCATATATGGAGTCTCCGCTTCAATCGCCCATAGCAAAAAGATTCTCAATTCCTTTTGGCAGGGCGGGCAAACCGGGGCGCCATAGGTGAACCATCCGTGTTTGTCGTCTCGGGGAGCATTGTCCAGGGGGGATAGGATCTTATGGAAAAGGAGCGGATGATCGAAGGAGAAGGTCAGAGGCGTGAATATTCAAGGGTAGGCGCATATATCCCTTTTGAATATCGAATTGTTGCAGATGAGGAAAAGGATCACATCCAGGCGCGAATTTCCGGTGACGCCGCCGCTCCGGAATTGAGGCCGCTCCCGGATATGGGAGACCATGATTACATTTTCGGAGAATGGCTTAAAATACTGAATCTCAAGCTCGATACGGTCATTCGTCTCATTACCCTGCAGAGCGAGGGGTTTTTTGGTCTTCCTTTTAAAGCGGTCAGCATCAGCGGGGGGGGAATGAGCTTTTTGCTGCCGCAGGCCATTGCCCCCGGGACGATCCTGGAAATCAAGCTCATGCTGACACGGAACCAACCGGTTGCCATGCGCATCTATGGCGAAGTGACCAAATCCGTACAGAGGGACGACATCTATTTTATTGCGGTCCGTTATGTCCATATGGATGTGTCCATCCGAGATGAGATCATCCGCTTTGTTTTTGAAAGAGAGCGGGAAATCATCCGCAAGAAAAGGAGTTAGAGATCAATGTTTGTCATCGTCGGGATGATCGTCGTCTTTTCGGCAGTCATTGGCGGCTACCTTCTGGAGCATGGAAACCTTTCCGTTCTTTTCCAGCCGGTTGAACTGTTGATCATCGGCGGCGCCGCGATCGGCGCGTTTATGATCAGCAATCCCCTCAAGATCATCAAGGCCACTTTGGGCGCCGTCAAGGGTATTTTTTCAGGCGAGTCCTACTCCAAACAGGACTATGTCGATGCCCTGATGCTGCTGAACGGGGTATTTTACAAGATCAGGCAGCAGGGGCTTGTCTCCATAGAGTCTGATGTGGATGCTCCCGGAGAGAGCGTATTATTTAATAAATATCCGAAGATATTGAAAAATCATCGCGCGGTCCTTCTCATCGCGGATACGCTGCGAATCGTGATGACCACGACCATTGCGACATATGAACTGGAGGCGTTGATCGATACGGAACTGGAAACCTATCAGGAAGAGATCTTGTCTCCGTCCAAGGCGATCAATTTTGTGGCGGATTCCCTGCCGGGCCTCGGTATCGTTGCCGCCGTCCTGGGGATCGTGCTCACGATGGCCAAAATGAAGGAGTCTCCCGAAGTCTTGGGACAGAGCGTCGGCGCCGCCATGTTGGGCACGTTTCTTGGCGTGCTGCTCTGCTATGGATTCGTCGGTCCGATGGGGAAGAATCTTGAGCATAGCGCCGGTGAGAGGGTGCAATACCTGAATGTTCTGAAGGTCGCCTTAATCTCCTTTCTCGGGGGATCGGCGCCGAAAGTCGCCGTCGAATTCGGCCGGCGGGTGATCCCGGAGAATGTTCAGCCCTCCTTTGCTGAAATGGAAGAAGCTCTTCGTCGAAGGAAATAACCATGGAAGACAATTCAAAAATTTTGATTCGCAGAAGAAAGAAGAAATCGCATGACGAGCATCACGGCGGTTCCTGGAAGGTGGCCTATGCGGACTTTGTAACGTCGATGATGGCTTTTTTCCTTCTCTTGTGGCTGCTGGCCATGGTCGCCCCTGAAAAAAGAGCCGCAGTATCTGAATATTTCTCAAACTTCAGCCTCTTCGACAGCCAGTCCCAGCAGTCCGGCGCCTCCATCCTGAACAAGTCAGCCGGCGTATTGGAGATCGGTCGTCCGAAACCCAAAGAGTCATTCCCGCTGAAGGAGGGAAAAAAGACGACTCCCCAGGAGTTGGCAAAGATGATGCGGATGGCGATTGACGACAAGTTGCAGGCCATGAAAAATCAAGTATTGATTGACACAACTCCGGAAGGTCTTAGAATACAGATCGTCGATAACGAGGGGAGCGATATATTTCGCTTGGGCAGTGATGAACCGACGGAGAAGGCGGTCCAGATCATCAGGCTGGTCTCCGAAAATATCCGGGAAAAGCCGAACCGCATCGTTATAGAGGGGCACACGGATTCGGCGCCTTTCAAAACGGTTCAGAAAACGAACTGGGAGCTCTCCACTTCACGGGCCTCTGCGGCCAGACGGGAGTTGGAAAACAACGGGGTCGATCCCGGCAGGATTGCCAGGGTCGTCGGGTACGCCGATCAGGAATTGCTCGTTCGAGAAGACCCAAAAGATCCGAGGAACAGACGGATCAGCATCATTCTCCTGCAGTAGTCGCGACGGCAGGAGGGAATCATCAGACCGTCATGCCGAGGAGTTTCCTGTGGCCTGAAGATCGCCGCCTACACCATCCGGATTACCGACACTGCGGGGGAGTTGATCTCTCGTTTCGAGGGGATGGCCTACCGAAAAAAGGAATCGTGGAATCTATGAAGGCGGAAGAAATCAGGGATCTTCTTTCGGGAGGGATAAGGAGACTCCTTCAGTGCCGGACGGCGGTTCGCAACATGGTCCGCGCCGGGGTGCATGAGCGGGCAGCGATGGCGATTTCGGGCCACAAGACCCGGTCGGTCTTTGACCGGTACAACATCATCAACCAGGACGACCTGAAAGAGGCCGCCCGCAAGCAGGAAAGTTACTTACGGCTACAAAATGGTTACATTTTGGGCACGCTGCCAAAAGAAAAGGCCCCCATCAAAAAGAGGCCTGATCGCAAGTGATTGATATTATTGGCGGAAGTGCATGGGAATCGAACCCACCTGGGAGGGTACTAGCCCCCCACACCGGATTTGAAGTCCGGGAGGCCCACCAGTGACCTTTGCACTTCCGTGGTGAGTCAATACCATATCCGGCCTGGTAATGAAAGGGGCGTTCGCAATCCAGCGCCTCTTCTTTACGGGGCTTCGCCGTCGGTCGCTGTCCGGATGGGAGTGGCGCAAGGAAAGTGAAAGCGTTTTCTCTTGGACCCGCCGGAATCGAAAAGCGTCGCTCTCTCACCGCAGGGGCGATGTTTCTAATAACCCGGTTCCAGCGTCCAATCCAATGAATCGTCGAGGAGTTGGACCGTTACCATCCCGCCCGCCTGGACCGTTGTGACCTCTTCCGGGAGGATGATCAGGCCGTTCGCCCGGACCATCGACTTCAAGATCCCGGAGCCCTGGTCGCCCGTCGTGACGACGGTGTAAAGATCCCCCTCCCTTTGGATCCTCGCCCGAATAAAGTGGCGGATTCCCGGCTTCTTGTTGATATCCTCGCCGAGACGCGCCCGGACGGTCTGCCGAAACAGGTTCACGCGTCCCATCATCTTGAGGATCGCGGGATGGATGAACTGCTCGAAGGAGACCATCGCGGAGACCGGGTTCCCCGGAAGACCGACGAAGGGAACTTCACCCAGCATGCCGAAGGCGAGCGGCCGTCCCGGTTTCATCGCGACCCGCCAGAACTGCATGCGGTTTCCCTCCTCTTTCATGACCTCCTTGACGAGGTCAAAGTCCCCGACGGAGACGCCGCCGGAAGAGACGATCAGATCGGCCCGGATGGCGGCCCGGAATTTTGCAACGAGGTCCTCCCGCCGGTCTTTCGCGATTCCGATCTGCATGGGGACGGCGCCGCAGTCGAGAACGAGGGCGGCGAGCGAATAGCTGTTGCTGCTCACGATCTTCCAGGGCGACAGTGGTTCGTCGATGTCGGTGAGCTCGTCCCCCGTCGCGACGATGGCAACGAGCGGTCGCTGGTGGACGGAGACGAAGGAGCGCCCGAGGGCGGCCAGCATGCCGACCTCGGCGGGCCGGATCACCTCGCCCCGGGAGATCGCCTTTTCCCCGGGCTGCACATCCTCTCCCGCCAAACGGATGTCCTGTCCATGTTTTGCCTCGACCAGGATGGCGACTTGCCCGTCTTCCTTCCGCGTATCTTCCATCCGGACGACGGCGTCGGCGCCCTCCGGGAGCGGCGCGCCGGTCATGATCCGCGCGGCCTGCCCCGGCCCGATCCGCTTTTCAGGGATAGTCCCGGCGGGGATCTCCTCGACGACCTCCAACATCGCCGGGGTGCCCGCGGATGCGCCGCGGGTGTCCCCCGCGCGGAGGGCGTAGCCATCCATCGCCGAGTTGTCTTTCGGCGGGATGGCGCGTCCGGCATAGACATCCTCGCCGATCACCCGTCCCCGGGCGTCAAGGATATTCACCTTCTCCATCCCCAGCGGGGAAACCGCATCCAGTATCTTGTTCAGGGCCTCTTCAACGCGGATCATTGTCGTCACCTTTTTTGAATGTGTTGAAACGCTATCTGAAATGGCTTTTCCTGTCAATAGTGAAGGCATAGTCAAGGCAGATGAGCCGGCGGGTAAAAGAGGGGAGTGGACCGCAAGTTTGTCACGACAGCGGGGAGATATTACTGCTTGAATAAATGCACCCAATATTATAGTAATTACGGTTCAGCCTGATGACATGGAAGGGCAATGACTTTATTGAGAAAGATCGTTGAAATCAAAAACAATTCGGGCGATCCCGCGCTGCGGGAGCTGTTGGAGAGGCTCGGCCGCGGGGAGGAGCGGATTGCCGTTGGAGGCCTGGAAGGTGCGGCCCGGGCCTTCGTCATCGCCCTTCTCTTCCGGCATCTGCGCCGACCCCTCATCGTGATTGCTCCGACCGAAAAGGATGCGGACGCCTGCGTCCGGGATCTCTCCCTTTTCCTGGGGGGGGAGCAGGCGTTCCTGCTGCCCCCATGGGATCTCCTGACCACGGATATGTTTGCATTCCAGCGGGAGACGGAGCTTGCCCGCCTCGAGGTCTTCCACCGTCTAACCTACGGCGGGCCAGCCGTCGTGGTGGTTCCGATCCACGCCCTCATGCAGAAGGTAATTCCGCGCGAGATTCTTGAAGATTATGTCGAGTTGGTTTCGGTGGGCGACAGCCGCGAGCGGGACATGTTCGTACAGAGGTTGACGGAAGGGGGCTACGGCCGCGTGACGCTGGTGGAAGGGAAAGGGGAGTTCAGCGTCCGGGGAAATGTCATCGACCTTTTTTCCCCTCCGGCCGACCATCCATACCGCCTGGAGTTTTTCGGCGATGAGTTGGAATCGATCCGCTCATTCGACGAGGCCACCCAGCGGTCTCTCACCGAACTCGCTGAATTCAGGCTCTTCCCGGCCCGGGAGGTGATCCTCACCCCCGCGCGGCGGGAGCGCGCCGTCCGGAACATCCGCCGTCGGTCCAACGAGTTGGAACTCCCGCGGGCCGTGAAGGACAAGCTTGCCGAGATGATCGCGACCGGCCTCGGCTCTGCGGTCAACCCGCTCTTCCATTCCCTCTTCTATGACGCCGCCGGCAACGACGATCCGGAGGATCAAGGACTCGGCACGCTCTTCGACTACCTCCCGGCGGGCGGACTCCTTGTCCTCGATGACCCGCTCGCGGTCGCGCTGGCGCAGGAGAAGATCGAAAACGACCTCGACCGTTTCATCCTGAAGGCCCACGACGGGGAACGGTTCCACCTGGAGAGGGAAGCGGCCTACCTGACCTCAACGGAGGTTTCCGGGCGCCTGCAGGAGATGCGGCAGCTCCACCTGGCGGGTCTCTCCCTCGGGAGCGGGGACGATGACCGCCGCCCCATACGCTTTTACCTGGAGCGGGATATCGCCCTCGGCGAGGCGGTCCGGACGGAGGCCGAGGAGGCCGGTCTTCTCATGCCGCTCGTGGAGAAGATCCGGGGGTGGCTCGGGGAGGGGAAGCGGGTCGTCTTCGTCTGCGGCGGGCAGGAGTGCATGCAGCGGACGGGACAGCTCCTCGCGCGGTACGACCTCCCCATCCGGAAAGAGGCCGGTCCATTCCTGGAAGGGGTTGAAACGGACGGCCTGCCCGGCGCCCTTCTCCTCCGGGAAGGGAGGATCAGCGGCGGGTTCCACCTTCCCGGCATGAACCTCGTCGTCCTCTCCGAGGAGGAGATCTTCGGGAAGAAGGTTTTGCGGCGGCGGGTCCGTCCGGCCCGGGAGGGGTATTTCCTCAAGTCGTTTGGGGAACTGGGCGAGGGCGATTTCGTCGTTCATACCGACCACGGCATCGGCCGCTACCGGGGCCTCCAGAAGCTGACCGCGGGCGGGATCGAAAACGATTTTCTCTTGATCGCGTATCAGGAGAACGACCGCCTCTACCTTCCGGTCGATCGGATCGATCAGATCCAGCGCTACATCGGCCCGGACGGGTTCGTCCCGAAGGTGGACAAATTGGGCGGGAGCTCCTGGGAGACGGTCAAGGAACGGGTGAAGAAGTCGGTCCGCGAGGTGGCCGAGGAGCTGGTCTCCATCTACGCCGCCCGGGAGGTGATGGAACGGGCGGCATTCGCCGCCCCCGACCGGACCTACGACGAGTTCTGCGCCTCCTTTGAATTCGAGGAGACGCCGGACCAGGCGAAGGCGATCGAGGAGATCCATCTCGACATGGACGGCGGCAAGCCGATGGACCGCCTGATCTGCGGCGACGCCGGGTTCGGGAAGACCGAGGTGGCGATGCGGGCGTCGCTCCGGGCCGCCTTGGACGGGAAACAGGTGGCCGTGCTCGTCCCCACGACGATCCTCGCCGAACAGCACCACCAGACCTTCACCCGGCGTCTGAAACCCTATCCGATCCGCGTCGAGGTCCTGAACCGCTTCCGGACGAAGGCCGAGCAGAAGGAGATCCTCGACGGCCTCGCCCGGGGGACGGTGGACATCGTCATCGGCACCCACCGGCTTCTCCAGAAGGACGTGACCTTCCGGAACCTGGGCCTCGTCATCATCGACGAGGAGCAGCGCTTCGGCGTCAGCCACAAGGAGAAACTCAAAAAGTTGCGGACGCTGGTCGATGTCCTCACGCTGACGGCGACCCCCATCCCGCGGACGCTTCACCTGTCGCTCGTCGGAATCCGGGACCTCTCCATCATCAACACCGCGCCGGAGGACCGCCTCCCGGTGAAGACCCACGTCCTCGAATTCAACGAGGAGGTGATTGCCGACGCGATCCGCCGCGAGCTGGCAAGAAACGGCCAGGCATTCTTTCTCCACGATCGCGTCCGGTCGATCTTCACGATGGCCCGCCTCGTCCAGAAGCTCGTCCCGGAGGCGCAGGTGGGGGTGGTCCACGGCCGGATGAAGCCTACGGAGATCGAAGGGGCGATGGCGCGGTTCGTCCGGCGGGAGGACAACGTCCTCGTCTGCACGTCGATCATTGGTTCCGGCCTCGACATCCCGACGGCGAACACGATCATCATCAACCGGGCCGACCGCTTCGGCCTTGCACAGCTCTATCAGATCCGGGGGAGGGTGGGGCGATCCAAAGAGGAGGCCTCCGCTTACCTCCTTGTTCCCAAGGGGGCGATGCTCTCCCGCGACGCCCAGAAGCGGCTCCAGGTGATCATGGACTTCACCGAACCGGGTTCCGGTTTCCGGATCGCCTCCAACGATCTGGAGATCCGGGGGGCGGGGAACCTGCTTGGCATCTCGCAGTCCGGACACGTCTCCGCCGTGGGCTACGAGCTCTACACGGAGCTGATGGATAAGGCGATCCGGGAGATCAAGGGAGAGGCGGCGCCGGAGGAGGAGGTCCGGCCGGAGATCCATCTCGGGATCCCGGCGTTCATCCCCGAGGCATACATGGCCGACGAACACCGGAGATTAGTGACCTACAAGCGGGTCTCCCTCTCCTCGACCGACGAGGAGCTTGGCGGGATCCGCGACGAACTGCTGGATTGCTACGGCCTCGTCCCCGTCGAGGTGGAGAACCTCCTTGCGGTGATCGGGATCCGCAACCTCCTCAAGACCCTCAAGGGGAAGAAGATGGGCTACGACGGCCGGGCGATGTCGGTATTCCTGCAAGAGAAGAGCCCGGTTGACCCCGTCCGGATCATCGAGATCTACCGAAGGAAGGTGCGGGGGGTGCAGCTCAGCCCCGATCTCAAGCTGACCATCCCGATGCCGGGGCTTACGGGGGCGGCGGTCCTGACCCGGGCGCGGGAGTTGCTTCAGGAGTTGAGGGGCTAAAAAATGGGTGATGCCATGACAGGAAAAGGGGGACACTTCCCCTGTTTTTCCAGGAAAAATAGGGGAAGTGTCCCCCTTTTCCTGTTGATCGTCGTGATTTCATCCCTTGCGGCCTGCGGGAGTGAGAAACCTTCGAGACCCCCGCAGCCCGCGGTCGCGACCGTGAACGGCCAATCGATTGATCTCAAGGAGTTTGAAAAGGCGCTGGGGGAGGAGATGGCCCTTGCGAAAAAGGATGTACCGCTGAAGAGAGAGGAAACGGAAAGCCTGAAGGAGGAGGTGCTCGATAACCTGATTCGGGAGAGGATCATGAGCCAGCGCGCCCGTGATCTTTATATTTCCATCGGAGAAGCGGAGCTCGCCGCCCGGATCGAGGAGATCCGGAAGGATTACAACGGCCAGTTCGACAAACTCTTCGGCGAAGGCGGAATCAGTCTGCCCGAATGGAAGGAGGCGCTGCGGAAGCGGATGCTCCTCGAGAAACTCATTGTCCGGGACGTGAATGCAAAGATTCAGGTGGCCGACGACGAGGCGGAGCGGTATTACAATGACCATCGCCGGGCCTACGCCACGGATCGGCGGGTGCGTGTCGCGCAGATCGTTCTTCCCGACCGCGACCTGGCGGAGGGGATCCTGAAAAGATTGAAGGCGGGAGAGGATTTTGGTAAGGTGGCGCGGGAGGTTTCTATCGGCCCTGAGGCGACGCAGGGCGGCGATCTCGGTTTCTTCGAACGGGGGGTGATGCCCGAGGCGATCGACCGGATGGTCTTTTCGCTACCGGTGGGAAAGGTGAGCCGCGTTGCCAAAAGCCCGTACGGTTTCCATATCTTCAAGGTCCTGGGACAGGCGGCGGCCGGCGGCCGGAAGTTTGCGGATGTGAGGGAGAAGGTTATCGCCGATCTGCGAAAACAGAAGGAGGCCGAGGCCTACAAAATCTGGATCGAAGGGCTCCAAGCGAAGGCCGCGATCCGGATCAACCGTCCCCTTCCGGGCCTCCGGGGGACAGATTGAATATTAGGAGCTTATGATGAAAATCGGCAAGGCGATTCTAACGGGAACGGCGGCGATATTCCTGTGCGTGTCGGCGCAGGCGGGGGTGGCCGACCGGATCGTGGCCGTCGTCAATGATGAGGTCATCACGCTGTCTGAATTGAACAACGCCTTTGAGCCCTATCAGGAACGGGTTACGGCAAATGTCCAGGGCCCGGATCGGGAGAAGGCTTTGGGTGAAACCAAAACGACCCTTCTGAATCGGATGATCGACAATCTGCTGATGGAACAGGAATCCCGGAAAACCGGGATCACCGTTCGGAATGAGGAGGTGACGGAGGCGATCGATGACATGCAGAAGCAGCGGAAAATCTCCCCGGATGAGTTTCGGAAGGCGATGCAGCGGGAGGGGATAACCCTGGACGCCTATCGGAACGATATCCGGGATCAGCTCATGCGGATGAAGCTGATCCGGCGGGACATCAAATCCAAAGTGGCGGTGACGGACGAAGAGATCGGGGAGTATTACCGCAAGCACCGGGAGGATTATGAGGGGAAGGAGGCCGTACGGATCAGGCAGATCCTTCTTCTGCTGCCGAAGGAAGAAAACCCGGCCGCGAAGGAGAAACTCCGCGCGGATGCCGATGCCATCCACAAGCGCCTTCTGAATGGCGAGCCGTTTGAACTGCTCGCCGCGAAATTCTCCCAGGGGCCGGCCGCGGCCGAGGGCGGCGATATCGGTTATATCGAGAAGGGGATGATCCACGCTGAGGTGGAGGATGCCGCCTTCCGCCTGCCTCTCAATCAGATCAGCGGCGTCATCGAATCCTCCGTCGGTTTTCACATCATCCAGGTGGTCGACCGCCGGGGGGCGGGAGTCAAGGCCATCGAGAACGTCCGGGAAGAGATCCGGGAAAAGATCGACCGGGAGAAGATGGAAAAGAAATTCGGCGAGTGGCTCGAAGAGCTCCGGAAGAAGTCGCACATCGAGATCAAGTTGTAATGAATTGCATTAAAATCAAGGGCGCCTCGCAGCACAACCTCAGGCACATCAACGTGGACATCCCGCGGGACCGCCTCGTCGTCATCACAGGCGTTTCCGGTTCCGGGAAGTCGTCGCTCGCCTTCGACACGATCTACGCCGAGGGGCAGCGGCGCTATGTGGAGTCGCTTTCCACCTACGCCCGGCAATTCATCGGCCAGATGGACAAGCCGGATGTGGAATCGATCGAGGGGCTCTCCCCGGCGATCGCGATCGAACAGCGGACAGCCGCCCACAACCCCCGCTCCACCGTGGGGACGGTCACCGAGATCTACGACCATCTCCGGCTCCTCTTCGCCCGGATCGGCGTTCCGCACTGCACCAAGTGCGGGAAGGAGATCCAATCCCAGACGATCGACAAGATGCTGGAGACGATTCTCGCCTATCCGCCGAACGCCCGCGTGACGATCCTCGCCCCGGTTGCCCGGGGGAAGAAGGGGGAGTTCCAGAAGGAGTTGAGAACGCTTCTGAAGAAGGGGTTCGTTCGCGTCCGCGTGGACGGGGAGGTGAGGGAACTCGCCGAAGAGATCAGCCTCGACAAGAACAGGCGCCACGATATCGACGTGGTGATCGACCGCCTCGTGATCAAGGAGGGGATCCGGAAGCGCCTTCGCGATTCGCTGGAGACGGCCTCCGGGCTTTCCGACGGTCTCGTCCGCGTAGGTTTGGCCGGTGGCGGGGAGGCGCTTTTCAGTGAGCATTATGCCTGCCCGGACTGCGGCGTCAGCATCACGGAGCTTGCCCCGCGGATGTTCTCCTTCAACAGCCCCTATGGGGCCTGTCCGGACTGCGGCGGGCTCGGCACGCGGACCTTCTTCGACGAGGAGCTCGTCGTCCCCGATCCGGGGATTTCCGTCCGCGAGGGGGCGATTGTTCCCTGGTCGGGACGCCATTCCCTCCAATATTTCCAGATGATCGACACCCTCGCCGGCCATTACGGCTTCGACATCAACACCCCGTTTCAGGAGCTCCCGGAGAAGATCCGGGAGGTCCTGCTGCAAGGCTCCGGGGAGGAGAAGATCCGTTTCCATGCCGACCGGGGCGGAAGGCGTTACTTTCACACCCGTCCCTTTGAGGGGGTGCTCAACCAACTGGACCGGCGCTACCGGGAAACGATGTCCAACGCCGTCCGGATGGATCTGTCGCGCTACATCAATCTCCGGGAATGCCCTACATGCCTGGGCGCACGCCTGAAGAGGGAAAGTCTCTCCGTAACCGTAGGCGGGAAAAACATCTGCGAGGTCTGTCGCCTTCCAATCCGGGAGTGCCTGGACTTTCTCACGGCGATTCCCCTCTCGCCGCAGGAACTCCACGTGACGGAGCGGATGATGAAGGAGATCCGACTGCGGCTCCGCTTTCTGTTAGACGTCGGGATGGACTACCTGAGCCTGGACCGGGCGTCGGGAAGCCTCTCCGGCGGGGAGGGCCAGCGGATCCGGCTGGCCACGCAGATCGGGTCGGGGCTGGTCGGGGTTCTCTACGTCCTCGACGAGCCGACCGTCGGTCTCCACCAGCGGGACAACGTCCGCCTGATCGCGACCCTGAAGCGTCTGCGCGACATGGGGAACACGGTCCTCGTCGTGGAGCACGACAAGGACATGATGATGGAGTCCGACCAGATCATCGACATCGGCCCGGGGGCGGGGGTGGACGGGGGCGAGGTCGTCTTCCAGGGGACGCCGGAGGAGATCTGTAAGAGCGAGGTCTCGCTGACGGGGGCCTACCTCTCGGGGCGCAAGGCGATCGCCGTTCCGGAAACAAGGAGGTCGCTGACGGGGCAGTTCATTGTTCTCGAGGGGGCGAACGAGCACAACCTCCAAAACGTGGACATCCGAATCCCCGTCGGGGTCTTTACCACGGTCACCGGGGTCTCCGGCTCGGGGAAGAGCACGATGGTGATCGAAACCCTTTACAAGGCGCTCGCCCGGCGGCTGAACCAGGAGCGCACGGGCGGCGGGAAGATCCGCCGCATCGCCGATCTGGGCGGCATCGAGCGGATCATCCTGATGAACCAGCAGCCGATCGGGCGCACCCCCCGTTCCAACCCGGTCACCTACACGGGGATCTTCTCCCCCATCCGGGAGCTCTTCACCGGCCTGCCTGAGTCCCGGCTCCGGGGCTACAAGCCGGGCCGGTTCAGCTTCAACGTGAAGGGGGGGCGCTGCGAGGCGTGCGAGGGGAACGGCCTGATCAAGATCGAGATGCACTTCCTGCCGGACGTTTACGTCACTTGCGACGTCTGCCACGGCCACCGCTTCAACCTGGACACCCTCGATGTGCGCTACAAGGACAAGAACATCGCCGAGGTGCTCGATATGACCGTCCAGCAGGCCCTTCTCTTCTTCGAGAACATCCCGGCGATCCGCTCGAAGCTTCAGCTCCTCTACGACGTCGGCCTGGGCTACATCCGCCTCGGCCAGTCCGCGACGACCCTCTCCGGGGGGGAGGCGCAGCGGATCAAGCTCTCCCGCGAGTTAGGGAAGCGGATGAACAGCCACACCCTCTACATTCTCGACGAGCCGACGATCGGCCTGCACTTCGCCGACATCCAGAAGCTCCTCGACGTCCTGATGCGCCTGGTCGATATGGGGAACACCATCGTTGTGATCGAGCACAACCTCGACGTGATCAAGTGCGCCGACCACATCATCGACCTGGGTCCGGAGGGCGGTCCCGGCGGCGGCCGGATCATCGCCACGGGCACGCCGGAGCAGGTCGCCCGCGCGGAGAGCTCCTACACCGGCCAGTTCCTGCGGAAGATCCTCTGACCGGCTTTGGCTGAATCATGCCGATGGATGTAAGGGAAATCTTTAACCTTGTTACATAATTGTCTTGACAAGAACGCGAATCATGACCTATACAACGAACCATGCAGATCATATGGTTTTTTGTCGGTCAAGTTATCCAATAGAAAGCGTGGTTGCCCATGAAAATGGAGATGAATCCGGCAAATGTCGTCATCATTGCCAGGCAGTTCAATCCTTCCATCATCAGTCAATACTGGTTAATCAAGAACGGCATTTTTACCGAAGAGGAGATTCAGCCCGACAGCATCTTCTCGCCTGTCATCGCCAATGTTCTTTCCAGGGATTGCCAGGTCCTGGTACTGCCGGAACAACTTCAATTCATGTCCAAGCTCGCTGACCAATCCGGTCAGGAATTATTGATCTCCAAACTTGGAAAGATTGTACAGGCACTGCCACACACGCCGTTCATTGCTGTGGGGCTGAATTTTTCCTGGCATGTTTACGACGAGGATGATGCTTCCAATGCGGCATTGGGGAGGAAACTGTTTTTCAGAGACGACAGCCCGCTGTACAAGTTTTTTGATGAGGATGACGCCCGGTTCGGTTCCTACATGAGCAGGGATATCCTGGGTTGCCGCCTGAAACTGGACATCAAGCCCGACACTGTCCCTTGCCCGGAAGGGACCTCCAACCGGCTCCTTTTCGGATTCAATTTTCATCTGCAACTGATTGAAGACGATAAAGCGGAAAGTATTTTAAATCTATTTCAAAAATGGGATGAAGCCAAAGAAACGGCCTTTTCTCTCATGAAGCAAATTGCCTGAAAAGGATCGCCATGACACCGACAACCAAAGGCATTCCCGCCATAGATTTTTACGGAAGTTCTGAGTGGTTCCCCCTCATTGCCCCATATAGTTTCTATCATCGCGGGCCTGCGCTGAATACGGCTGGCATAGTGCTTCCCCGTGAGACAGAGGATGTCCAGGCGCCAACGTTCGTTCCAGGCAAGAATAGTACTGCGTTCATAAAGTCTTCCCTCGAAGGGGAACTCCTGTCAAATCTTCCATCAAACTTGCTGTCTTTCTTGAGCAACCGGAGGCAGCATGTACAGGACGGCTATACCTACGAGACCATTATAAAACAGGACGATATCGAGCTATTGCGAAGTTTTGTTGAAGGCCGGGCCGCTTCCCGGCCTGTCGTTGTTCCTTTGTCCCGAGAAGCGGATGCCTTCTGCAGCCGCCAGGGCATTCGGAAGTATGTCAACGTGGCTTCGGATCTAATCAATCAGTGCTTTTCCAATATCCAGAACGTCGAAAGTGAGATTCTCCAGGATCCGGATGCGGAAGATCAATTCCTGGTCATCCATTTGGAGGTCAAGGGAGAAATCGAGGCGGTTCTCGATATGTATGACAAATATACCGAAGAGTGGGTATCGAGAGTCCCCTGGCCGGAACGGGGGAAAATAAGCTTGTCTTACATCGTGATCTGAGGCATGGACCCAAGAGATTTTCTTGACTTGGCGAAAAAACTATCCGGTGGCAGCACGGCGGCCGAATACCGGACGGCCATCAGCCGCGCCTATTATGCCACTTATCATGTCGGAGCTGCGTTTTTGAAAGATATAGGTTGCCCGATCAGCGCAGGGCCGCAAGCGCACGGAGAAGTGCGGAACGATCTATCGAATTGTGGTGATGCCGAATTGGCAGGAGTCGGTTCCCAGCTTGCAGATCTCCATAAAAAAAGAATTATCGCCGACTACCGTCTCACCGACGTAAAATACGATAATCAGAAAACATCTCAGGCCGTTACGGTGCAGGCAGGACGAATGATCCAGGCGCTGGATCGGTGTGGTTCCGGATCAAGACGGGATGAAATCGCCAGGGCTGTAAATAAGTATTTAAGAATAATCAACGCCTGACCCCGGTCCTTTCCAGCCCTTATCGCCCGCCAAGTATTGAGCATTCAATAACGATGCACCATCAACCTTCATAGCAGGGAGGAACAGGATGGCCCGGAAGAAGAGCGCAAAGGTTTCTGCGAACGCGGAAACGGCGGTGCTGGATTACCGCCATGACGAGGCGAAACGGAAGAACATCCCCCCCGCGGGGCTCGCCGCCCAGGGGAAGGTGCGGGAGACGCCGAAGATCCGGTATGCCTACGATCCCCACCTGCCGCCTCTCTACTTCCTCCATGTCTGGTGGGCGAGGCGGCCGTTCTGGAGTTTCTCTGCCTGGCTTTCTTCGACGACGTCCGAATTCCAGTCGATGATGCGCCGGTTTTGACCGCGCCGCGGGTGATGGAGCAGATGAGCCTGTACGGGGAGGAGCCGGCGGACGAGGCGGAGGATGCCGACGACGAAGAGTAACCGGCATGGGATTTTCGGCGTGATGACGGTAAGATGGCGTCGGAACGTATGAGGGATGCATGGAGGTAGCGGTGTAGGACTAAACGGCCGGTGATTGAAAGCATCATGGACCGATTCGTACCGTGAAAGGGCGGGAGGGAAAAGAAATGAACAGACTCTTGGAAAGGATTTCAGCGGATCCGAATATCTGCTTCGGCAAACCCTGTATCCGAGGACACCGGATATGGGTTTCCCTGCTTCTCGATCTGCTGGCGGACGGGATGACGGTCGAAGAGATCCTGGCCGAATACCCGCAATTGACGAAGGATGACATCCGGGCGGCCATCGCCTATGGCGCCGAGATGTCCCGCGAACGCTACGTCGATATTCCCGCCGAGGCAGTGGGATGAGATTCAAGCTCGACGAAAATTTCGGTAAATGGACGCTGAACATTTTTCAGGCCGCCGGTCACGACGTCCGGACCACCCTGGATGAAGGGATGCAGGGTTGTCCCGACCGGCATCTCTACGACGCCTGCTGCAAAGAGCGACGCTGTCTGGTTACACTGGACCTGGATTTTTCCGACGTGACACGATTCCCTCCTGAGCAGGGCAGCGGAATCGCCGTCATCCGCGTCCCTCGGAACCCCAGTCTGGCCGTGCTTGAGCATTTGCATGCGGTAAAAGGGCGGTAACACCAAACAGGGAGGAACTGAATATGGCCGACAATGGAATGGACAGAAGGGATTTTATGAAGTCGACGGCTGCCGGATTCGGCGGATTTTTCTTCCTCTCTTCCAATGAAATAAAGCCGGAAGAAACGACGAAAAAACCCCCAAAGGAGAAAAAGTTCATCTATCGCACCCTTGGAAAAACAGGAATAAAGCTTCCGGCGATTAACATGGGGGTCATGAATTCCAGTAATCCCAATCTTGTTCGCGCCGCCTTGAATTCGGGCATGGTTCTCCTCGACACGGCCACGACTTATCAAAGAGGCACGAACGAGAGGATGATCGGCGAAGTCATCAAGGAGCGGCCCCGGGATTCATACGTGATTGCCACCAAAGCACACCCGCCCACAGACCGCAGTGCGGGACTCTACACGAAAGAGGCCACGGAAGAAGACTTTCAAAAGAAAATCGATGCCAGCCTGAAAAATTTGGGGCTGGATTACATCGATATTTACCATCATCATGGGGTTTCTGTCCGAGAATCCGCCCTTTACGAGCCGGTCCTGAAGGCCCTGGAAAAGGCCAAAAAAGCGGGCAAAATTCGCTTCATTGGAATCTCCACCCACAAGAATGAGCCGGAGGTGCTTCAGGCCGCAATCGATTCGAAATTCTACGACGTGCTTCTGACCACCTACAATTTTAAACAGAAGCGCCAGACGGAGATCAGGGAGGCCATTGCCAGGGCTGCCGCAGCCGGCATGGGGGTGATCGTCATGAAGGCGATGGGGGGCGTGCAGTTGCAGGAGCGGGCGGAAAAACCCGTGGAACCCGTTCCCGCCTTAAAATGGGTCCTGCAGGATTCCAATGTCCACACGATCATCGCCGGGTTCACAACCTTCGACCAGATGAACCTCGACCTGTCGGTCATGGAAAATCCGACTCTTACGCAATCCGAGAAGGCCCAATTGCAATGGGCAGCCTTTCAGCCCGGATTGTACTGTCAAGGCTGCGGCCAGTGTTTGGAGCAGTGTTCCGAGAAACTCCCCATCCCCGACCTGATGAGGGCTTACATGTATGTTTACGGCTATCGAAATCTCAGCCATTCCCAGGACCTTTTGCTTTCTCTGAATCTCCCCCCCGGGTGTGCGGGGACTGCGCCGAATGTCCGGTGAAATGTTCGATCGGCTTCAACGTTTCAAGAAAGATTCGGGATGTGATCCGTCTCCGGGATGTACCCGCGGAATTCATTGCCTGACCTTTGAAAAACGCGCCATTTGTCATTGCGAGAAGGCCAATGGCCGACGAAGCAATCCCCATAACTATTCGATAAAAGATGAGATTGCTTCGTCGCTGTGCTCCTCGCAATGACAGGAAGGGCAGAAATTCAAACTCTTTCTCATCGAGGGGATAGACCAAAAAGACTGCCGAAATATGATCCAGGAATACCTTAAGCATACCGGAAATCTTCAAAATAAAGTCGAAGAGGGCCGCTTCCAACTGAAAGATCCTTACCATGGAGTAATGGATTTTTATTGGAAGGGGAATTATATCTGGGGCGCGTTGGATCTTGCCGACGAAACCCTTCGCTCCAGGGTTCTAAAACTTTTTGCAGAGGGATTGGAAAAGAAAAAATAGACCGCCCTTCGGCTTTTCAGTATCTTTCCCCCAAATAAACAGGCGAAACCATAAGAAGAATGGACTTGTGTGTCAAGGGAATATTGGCAAAGGAGGTGGAGGAAGCACTTCTTCCGGTACTACAAAAGCGTTCATTGTTGCCAAGCATGCTTGATTTGAATCGGTAAACATTAGGTCACCTTAAATCACGTTGACATGAAACAAAGATTCTCCTATTGAAGCCTGTTCAATACTTGTTTATGCTAATGAATATAGTTACTTACAAACACTAAAAATCGAAGATAACCCATTTTTATTGGATTTCCGGAGGATCAGCCTTCGGAAGTCTA
>Ga0210049_1001278_pt1 | contig 23352 bp, 17 predicted proteins | sample CryGeyCG2014_300_2_FD_183964 | JGI IMG/M metagenome (GOLD analysis project Ga0210049, IMG submission 183964) | Groundwater microbial communities from aquifer - Crystal Geyser CG06_land_8/20/14_3.00 (SPAdes) (version 2) | ecosystem: Environmental > Aquatic > Deep subsurface > Groundwater | place... | reverse complement strand
GCACCGAAGGAAAATTAAATTTTTACAGTCTTTTTGGCATAATCCACAAACCTCACTAAATGTGAACTTTGTGGATTAGCACCCACTCATCGGAAAATTTGTCAAAAATGTCCGTTTTTCAGGTAATAAGGTTTCCGTTCACATCCATCACGCTTGACGCAACAGTCATTGTTATGTTCTGGTTTGCCCTGAATGGACTGTCGTTGTATAAAAGAACGAACATCGGTATAATGCTTGTGTCGTATATAACCATCTCCGGGCTTGCGTTCCCCGGCGCTCCTGTCTGGGTATATGAATTCGTATTAAGCGCGGTTGCCATATCCATCAGGTTGTCAAAATTCAGGATAAGGACGCCCTGAGCCAGGGCGTTGAAGAATATGAGCTTCGGCGCGGCGGTCGTTGCCACTGTCTCCCCTATCCTTGCCTGGTTCAGCCACATGTCAAAGACCACGCCCGCTATCCTTATAATGTGGATCGTGCCGGTGTCTATGGTGCCGTTGACAGTGATTATGACTGTCTCGGCGTATGAATAGGGCGTGGTGATACTTTTGTTGGTGTAGGTATCAACCTGGATTGCGTTGGTGTCAATGAGAATGTTGTAATTCGTGTCGTTTGCCACGTTTTCGCTGAAAATAACCTGGACCTGGGTGTTGTTTATGACCTTCGCGCGGAAAAGCGTCGGCGGAACGAAATCGTCCATTGTTTCCCCGCCTGCGGGATCGTCGGAAATCACGGTAAGGGCAAGGGTGTTGCCGCTAAGGTCAGAGACGTTTGAAACGGTTATAACCACTGAATTTGTCTCATAGAAGGCTGGATAGTTGAATATAAGGTCATAACCGGGGCTTCCCAACATCAGCTCAACATACGGATCGAACATTACAAATACGGGATTTGCGGTGGCGCTTTCGCCTGTGCCGCCTGCCTGAGAATAGGAAGCCGGGTTCAGGGCTGAGGCTGACACCGTTTCACTGAACGCCACAGCCGCGTAAGCCCTGGATTTCACGTCAATAGCAACTACCTTCGGCGGTATGCCGTCAGCCGGGATGACCGTACCTGTGTCAGAAGGATTGCCGAACGTGTCGTTTGCGGGCCAGTTCAAAGTAACATCCGGTCTGTCCCCTGTTCCCATCAGGTTTGCGACCGTTATTACTATCGTTTTTGAATCTCCCTGTTTAAGCGCCGCGACTGTAACAGTGTTTCCTTCAATACTGAACTGCTGGGTGTTCCAGCCGCCGTATTGTTCGGGGTTCATCAGGTTCTCATCAAAATACATTTCCACGGTTGTTTCGGAGATCGTCTTTGCGCCGACAAGAAGAGGACCTGTGAAGTCGTCCGCAACAGGCCAGGTCTCCCCGCCCGCGGGATTGTCAGACAGCACATTAAACAACGGGTCAACCGAATTCCCCGAAAGGTCTGTGGCTGTGTCTGAAATTGATATCTGAATATTGTCTGTCTCCGCAAAAGGAGCATTATTATAAATCAGCACGAATGCCGGCATAACGGAAGTGTCGAACAAAACCTGGTCAGGGTTGGGGCTTGCGCCCGGCCCTGAGGCCCCTGACTGGGTATAGGCATTTGTGTCAAGCGTCGTTGCAAGATCCATTGTTTCGCTGAAATTGACAAAACATACCGAGCGGGAAATTACGTTAAAATAGGTGAGTCCGGGGCAAATGTCGTCATATTTTATTGTGAGGTAGTCCGAGTTTGCGCCGTTAGAGGACTCTCCTGTAACATAGACGTTTCCCGAAGAATCAATTGCAATGCCATAGCCATAGTCATCGTTTCCACCACCCCAGGCCTCCTGCCACACGAGAGTACGGCTGGAATTGTATTTTATTGTGAGGTAGTCATAGTTTGTGCCGTTATAGGACCCTCCTGTCACATAGACATTGCCGGTGTCATCAACTGCAATGCCATAGCCATAGTCCTCATTTCCACTGTCATATACTTCCTGCCATATCATATTTCCGGTTACGCCATTGTATTTTATTATTCGGTAGTCATAGTTTGTGCCGTTATAGGACCCTCCTGTCACATAGACATTGCCGGTGTCATCAACTGCAATGCCATAGCCATAGTCCTCATTTCCACTGTCAGATGCCTTCTGCCATATTGTTTCTCCGTCTGTGCCATTGTATTTTATTGTGAAGTAATCATAGTCTATGCCATTATAGGATTCCCCTGTCACATACACATTGCCGGTGTCATCAACTGCAATGCAATAGGCATCGTCCCAATTTCCACTGTCAGATGCCTTCTGCCATATTGTTTCTCCGTCTGTGCCATTGTATTTTATCGTGAAGTAATCATAGTCTATGCCATTATTGGATGACCCTGTTACATACACATTGCCGGTGTCATCAACTGTAATGCCATAGCCATTATCATCACTTCCGCTATTCCATCGTTTCTGCCACACGGGAGTACCGCTTGAATTGTATTTTATCGTGTAGTAGTCATAGTTTGTGCCGTTATAGGACCCTCCTGTTACATAGACATTGCCTGAAGAGTCAACTGCAATGCCGCTACCATAGTCATCATTTCCGCTATTCCATGCCTTCTGCCATACAGTATCTCCGCTTGAATTGTATTTTATTGTCAGGCAGTCATTGTTTGCGCCGTTAAAGGAATTCCCTGTCACATAGACATTGCCTGAGGAGTCAACTGCAATGCCGCTACCATAATCATTATTTCCGCCATTCCATGCCTTCTGCCAGACAATACCTGGCGGCTCATTTGCGAAAGAACAAATAGAAAAAACCCCCGCACACAAAATTAATCCCAAGACAACGCCTTTCAGATTAGTATCAGACATTTTGAACTCCCTTGTCTCTTAGTAGTTGACTTCATAAATACTATAACGCAATTCAACAATTATTATTTGATATATAAATATTATACCTTAATTTAATTAAAAATGTCAAGGAAAAAGCTGCTTAAAAAATAAAGAGACTATATTTCCATTTCAATTATGGTGGCTGAATGCGGCGGGAACTTCTGTGTGAATGACGAAGAAAGCCCAGACATCGTAAACTCGGAAATTTTTGCTTCCCTTGATGTGAAACTCTCTGCATTCATCTGCCTGGCAAGAGCCCTTCTTCCGCCCGCCGATGAGGCGGGGGGAAAGCCCTTGAGCATTATCTCGCATTCTATTTCTTCTGAGGGGTGTCGGTTTATAACTGCAAGGTATAACTTTAAGCCACCCGACCTGCTTTCGCAAGTGCCTGCTTTCGGCTTTGACCTGGATATGGTTGCTGAGCAGTCTATATACGGTACTGCCTTATACTCCGGGGCATTGTTGACTGAAGTAACATTAAAGGTTGGGGATTCTGTATTGACCTTCAGCGCCTCTTCTCCTGTGTGCCCGTTATATAATTGAAATGCGGCGTGCAAGGGGGTAGGGATTGCTCTTGTCTGGTCAGTATAAATCAAACCTAAAACATTCACAAGTTGCGCAAGGTTTGCCATCTTCACATCGTCTGAAAGCCGGTGCATCGCATTGAATACTCCTGCGGCATAGATTGCGTCTCTGAGACGATAAGGCATTTCCAGGCCTGACTCATTGTTTGCTTCTGGGAGCCACACGTTCCACTCGTCAAAAGCAAGCGGGATCTTCCTGCCCGGCGAAAGCTTATTTATGTATTCGGCGGTATCTTTCAGCAGTTTTTCTATGCGGGTCGGCGCGCCCACGATAAAATTATACAGGTAATCCGGGTCTTTTGAACCGCTTCCCGTGTACTCATGCACCGAAAGATAGTCCAGCTCCTTTCCCGCTATCTTTATAAGCGGGTCGTTCCAGTGGTTGAACGCGTCCAGCATTACCCCGCAACCCACAACCTTGATCCCGGGGTCAATCTTCCTCATCGATTTTATAAATTGAAGGCTCTTCCTGGCAAAAGACTCCGCGTCCATATGCCCGAGCTGCCAGGTCCCGTACTGCTCATTGCCTATGTCCCAGTATTTCACCTTTCCCCTGCAGTATTCTACCCAGCCAGTTGCTTCTTTTATCGTTCCCAGGCTTCCGGCGTTTATGCACACAAGCGGGTCGCACTTAACCTCCTTGCAGAACTGCAGATATTCGTCAGTGCCGAAGTCATTATATTCAAGGGCATTCCAGGCATAGTCCCAGCGAGTGGGTCTTTTGTCAGGGTCTCCAATGCCATCCTTCCAGTGATAACCTGAAGCAAAATTTCCGCCAGGCCAGCGGATAATTGGGGGCTTAATCTGTTTAATTAATTCTAAGGTATCCCTGCGCATTCCTTTAATATTGTCTGCAGGCATAAGGGACACTGCGCCAAACCAGAGGATGCATGGAAGACTACCAGGGACTGCCCCTGCATTGGTCATTGTCAGGCACAGGCAAGCATCCTCGCAGTCCGCATTTGGCTTAAGACTGAATTTATAAGTTTCCCATTCCCCCTGCTTTATTCTTATCTCTTTTCCATCCAGCACCTGATTTTCTTTGTCTCTTAAGGAAATTTTGCATTTTACACTTTGCATTTTGCCTTTTGCCTTTTTGTTGCCTTTGCACTGACACGTTGACACACTGTCCGAAGCCCCGATGTCCATCGGGGTTCGGACTCCATCGGAGACACGTTGACACGCTGTTACTAATCTTCCAACATACTCCCTGTCCTTCTGTACTGCAAGCCCTGCCTGCCCGATTCCATGCTCCAGTCCGTCTGCCTTTTTTATGTCTATCCGCTGGGACTGTCCCCCGCCATAAAACACTGTGTTGTCGTGCGTGAAATACGTGTTCTCGTTCCTTCCTATGGAGAACCAGGGGTCCACCACCCCTTCCTCCCTTGAATCAGCCCACCGGTGCGGCGGGTCGCAGTAAAGGGAGAAGAATTTCCTGTTCGTCAACATTTCCGCCCATATGCCTCCGTATATGCACCTTCCCAGGTGCTCTATGAAATGCCCGTATATGTGCGGGTGCACCTTTCCGGTCACTTTGCCGCAGTCCACGCTGATCTTCGCTTGCATATAGTCTCCTAAAAGCTGTAGTTATTTACTTCTCATATTATATCCCTTTGCTTGAAAAAGTCAAGCAGGGCAGGTCTTCCATCTACAGAAATAGATTGCTTCGCTGCGCCCGCAATGACCTTATAAACAAACTTCAGGCAGGGGGCGCTTGACAAACGAGAATTTTGATATATAATATGGGTCAACGTGGGGATATAAAAATGAATGAGTTCAAAGACGAAAACGGGTGCGTGATAAAACAGCTGACAGGGGCCAACGCGTTCAGCAATAATATTTACTGCGAGCAGCCTTATGCTTCTGCTGACGGCAGGAGGATTGCGGTCATAAGGACGGACGGCGCGCATTCGCAGACCTGCAAGCTGCTTATAATTGACCTGGAAAAGGAAATAGAGATACCGGTTGAGCCCAAAATAAGTATTGACGGCATTTCATGCTGCGCGTGGGGGAACTGGCTTTATTACATATTCAACAAAGGGAATGAAGGGGTCCTGGCAAGGGTCTCGTATAAATACATTGCAAAGGAAATTGTTTTTTTTCTCAAGGACTGCCCAATGCCGGTATCCGTGGGCTCTGTTTCCCCGGATTACAGGTATTACATAAATGCCGTTTACCAGCCCCGTTTCAGCGTCCTGCGCATTGACCTTACTGCCAAGAAATGGGAGATCATACACCAGCACCCGGAGATCCTGAACCCCCACACCCAGTTTAATCCTGTAACCGGAAAAGACATGCTTATCCAACACAACAGGGGAAGCATTATGGATGAAAAAGGGAATACCACGCGTCTGCTCGGGCCTGAAGGCTGCACACTTTACCTTTTGGATAAGGACGGCAAAAATAAGCGGGAGCTTCCTGTCGGCCCGCCGCACACCGCTTCCTGCACAGGGCATGAGTGTTTTATCGCTGACACAGGCAGGATACTTTTCAGCATTGTGCCTGACCCCAATTTTCCCGGGAACCTGCTTTCTGTCGCGCCCGGGGACAAAAAACCTTCGGTTGTTACGGAAAGCCCGCATTTTCTTAACCACGTGAGCGCCTCAAAATGCGGTAACTACTTTGTGGCTGACACTTTGTCTGAGGACAGGTCAAAATTCCTGATAGTGATGGGCAGTATAAAAACAGGCAGGCACAGGGTGCTGTGCGACACCGGAACTTCGGTTTCTGTTGATTTCGCTGACTGGTCCCACGTCCACCCGTATCTGACCGCTGACAACAAGCGGGTAATTTTCAATTCCGACAGGACAGGCGTTCCGCAGGTGTACGCGGCAGGCGTTGACCCGGATTTCCTTAAAAGCTTATCGTAACCACGCGATTACACACGATAAACCACGGAGACACGGAGGCACGGAGATTTTTCCACGAAACCCGAAACAAATATATTTCAACCACGGATTATTACATTCAGCATTCAGCTTTCAGCATCCAGCAAATACAATGGAGGAGAAATGAAGACGGTCATACTGCTTTTGATCTCAAATATATTTATGACGATAGCGTGGTACGGGCACCTGAAATACAAGGACTCGCCTTTGTGGATAGCAATCCTGGTAAGCTGGCTTATCGCGTTCGTCGAATACTGCTTCCAGGTGCCTGCGAACCGCATCGGGCACTACCAGTTCTCAGCCGCTCAGCTGAAAACCATACAGGAGATCATCACGCTTATCGTGTTCGCCGTTTTTTCGGTTACATATCTCAAAGAACCTTTCAGGTGGAACTACGTAGTCGGGTTCCTTTTTATGGTTGCCGCCGCGTTCTTTATGTTCCGCAAATGGGCGTGAGCAGGCCAAACGAATAACCACGGATGCACACGGGTAAACACGGATTTTGCCGGTGAAGGTACTGAAATTTTTTAAACGCGAAACCTTTAAGCTTCGAAACCGCGAAACAAATACATTTGCGGCCGTATATCAAAGGGGGGAATATGAATGAAGCAATTTCGGAAATGCTAAAAAAAGTAAGCTCAGAAAATCTCAAAAAACACTTATACTATATCGCGAAAGACCCCCTGCCTTTCCGCAAGGTGAACTATACGGTTCCGGGCCACAGCAAGAACACCCTGGATGAAGCAGACGATTTCCTGCAGGCAAGGCTTGAGGAATACGGGTACACGGTTGAAAAAGAAGAATTAAAGGTAAAGGCGTTCTCAAGGGACGAATCCAAGCCAAAATCCCACCAGTATTCATTCCCCCCCGCTGAATCACCCTGGCATACCGCTTATAACATTTACGCCAGAAAGAAAGGGGTTGAGTTCCCTGAAAAGATCATGGTTGTCATTTCCCACAAGGATTCCCAGAGCTGGGTTGATTCTCCCGCGGCTTATGACAACGCCACCGGGACAGTCGCAAGCCTTGAAATAAGCCGCGTCCTGCAAGATTACCGGGCAAGGCATTCGATATGGTTTGTCTTCTGCAACGAGGAACACGTGCCCTGGACAAGTGTTGCCGCGGCAGAAAGGGCGAAGGCGCGCGGCGATAATATCACAACCGTTTTTAACATTGACACTATCGGCGGGAAATCCCAGGCGGACATTGACGCGGGAAACAAAACAAGCGCCGTGCTTTACACCACCGAGCCGGACGGAAAAAGGCTCGCGGAGATCGTGACAAAAGCCAACACCGACTACGGCATAGGCCTGAAGCACACGGAATACAAGAGGCAGGCGCCCGGGGACGATGACGGCTCGTTTGTTAAGGCGGGATATACCGCGGCTATCGCCCTGTTCGGTTCCTATCCCTACGCTGACCCCGAATACCACAAAGAAGGTGACTCTGCTGACAGGGTTGACATTGAAAATGTGTTCCTGGCAACAAAGCTGGCGCTGGCCGGCATACTGGAAATAGACAGTATAGAATAAAAATGCTCATAGCTCATAGCTGAACGCGGCTCATTGCTCATGGTTAAACAATAGTTTTAATTTAAATCAAAGGCCTTGCCGTTGACTCATAATTCATAACTATTATTTAACTTGACTTTTTATCCGGTATATGATATATTAAATCCATTCAAGTCAAGTTAATAAAGGAGCGGGATGCAATACAGGGATTTCGGGAAAACCGGCTTGAAGATTTCGGCGCTGGGGTTCGGGGCGATGAGGCTTCCGAATATAATGAACGTGATACTGGAGGACGAGGCGATCGCGGTGATACAGCGCGCCTTTGACCTTGGAGTGAATTTCCTGGACACCGCGTTCGTATACGGGGAAAGCGAGCTCGTGTGCGGCAAGGCGCTCAAAAAATACCCCAGGGACAAGATCATCGTGTCCAGCAAAAATCCGATGTGGGACAAAAACTACACGGATACCCACTGGCGCAGGAAACTGGAGCTTTCGCTTAAAAGGATGCAGTTAAGCTATTTTGACATATACGCGGTCTGGCATGACGTGCGCATGGACGCGTATTTAGAGAGCAAAAAGGTTGAGAACAACTGGCTGAAAGAAGCCCTGAAAGCGAAAAAAGAAGGTATCCTGAAGCACCTGATCATCTCCTGCCATGACACCCCGGAGAATATGATAAAACTTTTTGAGGAAGGATATCTTGAGGGAATGATCCTGCAGTACAACCTGCTGGACAGGGTCAACGAGAAGGTTATAGAATACGCGCATAATAACGGGCTTGGCATCGCGGTCATGGGCCCTGTCGCAGGCGGTAAACTCGGCTCGCCGTCACCCGAGATCCAGGGCCTTATACCAGGCGGCTCAAAAAGCACCGCTGAGCTCGCGCTGAGGTTCGTGCTTTCGAACCAGGGCGTTTCAACCGCGATGTCGGGTATGAACACGGTCAAAATGGTCGAGGAGAACTGCGCGGTCGCGTCAAGCGAAAAGCCGCTTTCTGAAAAAGAACTTAAAGGCATACAGGCCGCGCTGGACGAAAAGAAAAAGCTCGCCGACCTTTACTGCACGGACTGCAAATACTGCATGCCCTGCCCGAACCGCGTGAACATACCTGCGAATTTCTCCGCCATGAACTCTTTCCGGCTGTACGGGCTTAAGGAACACGCGAAGCACGTTTACAAGCACCTTACGGAAAGGAAGGCGAGCGCCGAGTTCTGCAAGGAATGCAAAAAATGCGAGGAGAAGTGCCCGCAGAAAATAAAGATCTCAGAACAGCTGAAAGAAGTGGCGTTGACCTTGAAAGAAACAGCGTAAATGCGTGTCAATGTATCAACGCAACTGCAAGGAATCTATTGCCCGCCCCTTTGGGGCGAGGTCTCGCCCCGATGGACATCGGGGCGGATAACTCAGGGCTTCTCGAAGACCCGCCAATCTTGTTGGGAGGGAGCCCTGATTCCTTCATTCATAACTCATAATTCATAATTGAATATATGGAGAAATTATGCCGGACGCGCCGATAGTTTATTTCGCGGATATAGCTATAGAGGCCCTTGAGGGGAACAAGACCCTGCCCGCTAAGTTCAAGCGTATGCTGAAGAAATTCGCGCTTGCGGAAAGGGTGAAGGATAAAAGCGTGGGTATAAAGATGCACCTGGGCGGGGGCATTGGTTACACCACGGTCCATCCTTTTTTCGTGAGGATGCTTGTGGACGAGCTGCGGGAATCCGGAGCAAAGCAGATAAAGGTAATGGACGGGGACCCGGGCCCGGGGGTTGTGCGCGGCTATACACCGCAGACCCTGGGATGCCCGATCGTATCGTGCTTCGGGGAATCAGGCAGATATACCTACAGGGAAAAGATCGGTTTCAAGCACCTGGATGAGGCGATATTCGGAGGCGAAGCGGTTGACTGCGATTTCTTCATAGACCTTTCGCACGTGAAGGGGCACGGTGACTGCGGGTTTGGCGGGGCTTTGAAAAATATTGCGATGGGCACTGTTCCCGGGGAAACGCGGGGTAAGCTCCACTCGCTTGAAGGCGGCCTTAAGTATGACAAGTCAAAATGCAAGTTCTGCCTGAAATGCAAGGAAAGCTGCAGGACTGACGCGATACAGCCGGACAAAGAAAAGAAGATTATCAACTTCTTCCTGCACAACTGCACGTACTGCCAGCACTGCGAAATGATATGCCCGGAAGGCGCTATAAAAATGGAAGGCAGGAGATTCGAGGATTTTTCGAAAGGGATGGCGCTTGTGACCGCCGCGTTCCTGAAAAAATACAAGCCCGAGAACCTGCTTTTCATTAATTTCCTTATGAACATCACGGTGTTTTGCGACTGCTGGGGGTTCTCCACGGCAAGCCTTGTGCCGGATATAGGGATATTGGGCTCATCGGACATCGCGGCGATCGACACGGCCAGCCTTGACCTGATCGACAAGGAAAAGGTCCTGCCCAAAGGCCTGCCGCCAGGCAGGAAACTGGTTGAAAAGGGAAAACACCTGTTTGAGAAGATCCACGGCAAAGACCCCTACCTGATGCTTAATTACCTTTCCGAGGCCTACCCCTGTTCAATTAAATATAATATCGAGGAAATAAAATAGCCGGCTTTGCCCGCTTTAAACCTTCCGGTATATATGGCTGTCTAAAATAGCGTATATACAGCAAGTTTTTCGCAGAATACCCTGTCTAATTATATAGAAGCGTAAAAATTAACCACAGAGGCACGGAGTTCCCTGTAGTTCCGATAAAACTGGAACTCAACACAGGGACCTACGGGTCAGAACCAAGTTAATGACCCTACGGCACAGAGAGTAACCACTTTGACTCTCTGACTCTCTGAATCTAAAGGGGGGTTATATGAAGAAGATTTTGATTCTTGTGATCGGCGCGGCAATAATGTTAGGCGCAGGCGCTTACGCGCAGATGGGCGATATGGACACCTGCCCGATGTGCAAAGGCAGAGGAATGGTGGAAAAGGGAATGATGCATCCCAGGATGGGAATGCAGGGCGCGGAGATGCAGGGCCAGAAGATGGGCCAGATGCAAAAACAGATGATGCAGGGCAGGATGGCGCAGGGAATGCAGCAGAACCGCATGAGCGCCGCAGGGCCTATGATGGGGGGCAGGGAAATGGTCGCCACCTCTGACGCCGGCGTGGTCCTTATAATAGGAAACAAAATGTATAAATATGACAAGGACCTGAAGCTCAAGGGCGAAGCCGAGATCAAAATAGACATGGAAGCTATGAAGAAAGCGCAGGAAGAGATGAAGAAAATGAGAGAAGAAATGATGGGCAAGGGCCCGGCGCCCGGCAAAAAGATGAAAAACACGTTCGGAGAAACGCCTTCCATGAAAAAGCATAATTGAGTAACACGAAATCCTGCAGGAGAGCCGGCTACCAGGCATGTAAACATAAACAAAGCCCGTTTGCGCGAAGTGCAGCCGGGCTTTTTTTTATTATGATACTTGACCCCTGCTAATCCCGATAAATCGGGATTAAGCTGCCGGGGTCTGCGTCTCTAAGTTTAAAGGTATGTTTTTTCCTGTTCCGCAACATTCAAAAGTATACTTTTGGGAACCTTAAAAGTATACTTTCTCATAAATGATATTCCCCGATTTTCTGCTCATCTTTTAACACAATAATTTTTTTGTCAGGGATAAGACATACGGTTACTTCTTGCTCCGGAAATCGACCTACCTTCCAGATTCTGCCTTCGAGAGTACCCACCCCCCTCACCCTACCCCTCTCCCTCGAGGGGAGAGGATAAAGGAGAGGGTGATTATTACCTGATTTTTAAACCAGCCAGCCTAAATCAATTTCCCCCAGATAGGTATACTTCTGATTGTTCCCCAGGTATACTTTTGATTATTTCCGCACAAAGGTATGTTTTTTCCTTGACAAATTGTCAAAATTTTGGTATATAATTATATAGTGGGGACAGGGATAAGATGTCAGGGATAAGATGTCCCTCTGCTTTCTTATGAAAGCAAAATGTGGGACGCGCTTTATGCGGTTAGGGATTAGGTGAAAGGGAAGGAATTTTATTTAAACAGATACCTTGTTGTTGATTCATAATTTTGCTCCGCAACATTCTCGTATGTTTTACTGAATGCTTTCGAATTCCATAATTCATAACTCATAATTTTAAGGAGGGAAAAACATGTGGGATATAAAGGAAATTAACGAGGCGGTAAAGAAGGAAAGTGTGTTCGTGGAGCAGATCCTCAGCGAGGTGGGAAAAGTGATCGTGGGCCAGCGCCAGATCCTTGAAGGGCTTGTGCTGGGCCTTCTTGCAAACGGCCACATCCTTATAGAGGGAGTGCCGGGCCTTGCCAAGACCCTCGCGATAAAAACCCTTGCCGGGTCGATACAGGCGAAATTTCAGAGGATACAGTTCACGCCTGACCTTCTTCCGGCTGACCTGACAGGCACCACGATTTACAACCCGCGGGCTGCCGAAGGAAAGGAATTCACCGTAAGGAAGGGCCCGATCTTCTCTAATTTCATCCTCGCGGACGAAATAAACCGCGCTCCGGCGAAAGTCCAGAGCGCGCTGCTTGAAGCCATGCAGGAACGCCAGGTTACGATGGGGGAAACAACCTTTAAACTTGAAGATCTCTTCCTGGTTCTTGCCACGCAGAACCCCATAGAGCAGGAAGGCACATATCCCCTTCCTGAAGCGCAGGTGGACAGGTTCATGCTCAAGCTCAAGATCACCTATCCCCAAAAAGAAGAGGAACTGCAGATACTCGAGCGCATGACCACCGGCTCAGACCCGAAGGTCAGCCCAGTAGTGAACCCAAAAGACATAGTAAAAGCAAGGGAAGTGGTGAATAAAGTCTATATAGATGAAAAGGTGAAAAAATACATAGTTGATATCGTATTCGCCACAAGGTCCCCCCAGGATTATAAAATGGATGACCTGAAACCCCTTATAGCATACGGCGCAAGCCCCAGGGCGACCATATACCTGACAACGGTGGGAAAGGCATATGCGTTCATGAGGGGAAGAGGGTACGTGACACCTGAGGACATAAAGACCATCGCGGGAGACGTGCTCAGGCACAGGATAATCCTCACGTATGAAGCTGAAGCGGAAGAGACAACTACGGACGATATCGTTAAGCATGTTTTGAACGAGGTTGAAGTCCCGTAGATACAGTCGAGCGTCGAGCGTCTTACGTCGTGCGTATAAATTCTTAAACGTATGACGTACGACATACGACTTACGACGGAGCAAGATGTTATCCAGCGAGATACTAAAAACTATACGGCGCATCGAGATAACCACAGGCAGGCTCGTGACCGAGGTGTTCGCAGGCCAGTACGAGAGCGTGTTCAAAGGCAGGGGCATGGAATTTTCCGAGGTGCGTGAGTACCAGCCCGGGGATGACGTACGCCTTATAGACTGGAACGTGACCGCGCGGTTCGGCCACCCCTATATCAAGAAGTTCGTGGAGGAAAGGGAGCTGACCGTGATGCTGCTGGTTGACAGGAGCGCGTCCGGCATGTTCGGCACCGCCCGCAGGATGAAGGCGGAAATAGCGGCTGAGGTATGCGCGGTGCTTGCTTTCTCCGCCATGAAAAACAACGACAAGGTCGGCCTGATACTGTTCACGGACTCTATCGAAAAATACATACCGCCCAAGAAAGGAAGGACGCACGCCCTGCGGATCATAAGGGAAGCCCTTTACGGCAAGCCCCGCGGCACGGGCACGGATATTTCCGCGGCTTTGAAATACCTTAACGACGTCGTAAAGAAAAAATGCATTGTTTTCGTCATATCGGATTTTATTGACCGGGATTACGAGAAAATGCTGCGGATAACCAACAAGCGCCATGACATGATAGCCGTGGAGATCGCGGACCCCGGAGAATCAAGGATGCCTCCTGCCGGCCTTGTGAGCCTGCAAGATGCTGAAACGGGCAAGACGGCCCTGGTAAACACCGGCGACGCGGCCCTAAGGGGCTCCTTTGAAAAGGAGGCGCTTGACAGGCTGAATGCGAGGCACAGGTTCTTCGGTTCCATAAACATGGATTTCGTGAACCTGGAAACCGGTTCGTCCTACGTTAAGCCGCTTACCGCGTTTTTCAGGAAGCGGGCCAAAAGATTCCGTTAAAATCAGTGGTCAGTGGCGAGTGGTCAGTGGTTAGCAAAAACATTTGTTTCGGGTTTCAGAGTTTCAGGTTTCGCGGAGAAATCTCCGTGCCTCCGTGCTTCTGTGGTAAAGGTTCAGGATGAAAAAGATATTGCTTTTACTCCTGGTTTTTACGTTACACGTGACACGTGACACGTTACACGTCGTTTATGCAGAAAGCGCGGCGGTAACTGTAAAGTCGCGGGTGGACAGGTCGAAGATAACTGTCGGGGACAGGATCGTCTACACGGTTATTGTCGAGAAACCCGCGGGCGCTGAGCTTGCGGCATTCAACCCGTCCCCTGCCTCTGAGATATTCGAGGTAAAAGACCTGCGGCAGGAAAAACCCAGAAAGAGAGGCGGTAAGGAAATAACCGAGTTCAGGTACACGATAACTGTTTTCAGCGTGGGCTCTTACGCGATACCTTCCCTGCTCGTTGCCTATAAAGACCTGGCTGGGAACACGTCGACTGCCTCAACGGACACGATACCGATACTGGTTGAAAGCGTGCTGAAAGGCGAAACAGCCGGCGCTGACATCAGGGACATAAAACCTCCCCTTTCAATAAAGAGCTACCTGCTCTTTTACGTCCTCGCGATAGCCGCAGGCCTGGTAATATTCTGGATCCTCTGGAAGAGAAGGAAGGGTGAACCTGTATTCCCTGCCCAGAAACCTTTGGCAAGGCCGGCTCACGAGATCGCAATTGAAAGGCTGAAAAAACTTGAAGAGATGGACCTTGTGCTGCGGGGAAAGATAAAAAAATATTACATCGTCCTGTCCGAGATAATGCGCCTTTACATCGAGGAAAGGTATTCGGTCTTTGCGACCGAACGCACCACAACCGAGCTTTACCAGGAAATGCGGGTAAAAGGCATTGAGCGCAGGCATTGCGGCATGCTGAAAGAACTGCTTGACCAAAGCGACCTGGTTAAATTCGCCAGGTTCATCCCGGAGAAAACAGAAATTGATCGGGACCTTGCAATGGCGTATGAGATCGTCGACCTTACGAAAGAAATTGTGCCTGTTGAGCCTGCTCCTTAATGCGTGTCAACGTATCAACGTGTCAATGTGTCAGAGTAAAATCTGCTAAATGCTGGATGCTAAAAGCTGAATGTAAAAATTCGTGGAAATCCGTGGCTGACCGAAGGTTTCGTGCTTTCCTCGCCCATCCTTTCAGGTGGGTGAAGTCTCGCCCGCTGAAAGACGGGCGGAGTGCTTTCGTAATAATCTTACACTTTTGCAATTTACATTTTACAATTTGACTTTTGACTTGTTTTTGGTGAGATATGCGATTCGCGAACCCTTATTATCTGACATTCCTGGTTTTCATCCCGGTTTACCTGCTGCTGCGGAAATATTTCCGCAGGGAAGGCGCGGCACTGGTATATTCAAGCCTCGGCATCCTGGGCAGGAGCGCCGACTTCTGGACAAAGAACAGGGATATTATTCTTCTATGGTCCAGGCTTGCGGCCGTTGCTCTCATTGTGCTGGCGCTTTCAAGGCCACAGGCAGGGACCTTCAGCGAGGAAGTCTCTACAGAAGGCGTTGATATCATACTGTGCCTGGACACATCCTCCAGCATGCAGGCTGAGGATTTTAAGCCCAGGAACAGGCTTGATGCCGCGAAGGAAACCGCCAAAAAATTCGTCCAGGGCAGGAAACACGACAGGATAGGCGTGGTGGTTTTCGCGGGCCTGAGCTTCACCCAGTGCCCTCTCACGCTTGACCACGGCGCGGTGCTGGACCTGATCAGCAAGGTCGAGATAGGCATGACCTCTATTGACATGACAGCGATCGGCTCAGCCATCGCGACATCGGTAAACAGGCTGCGCACAAGCGAGGCTAAGAGCAAGGTGATCATACTGCTTTCTGACGGCAGGAACAACTACGGGGAAATAGACCCGCTCACGGCCGCGAAAACAGCGCAGGCGCTTGGCATAAAAATATACACGATAGGCGCCGGAGCCCCCGGCGGGGCGATGTACCCGGTGGATGACCCTGCTTTCGGGAGAAGATACGTTAAGATCCCGGAACAGGAGCTTGATGAGGTATCCTTAAGAAAAATGGCTGATATGACAGGCGGGACTTATTTCCGCGCGGCTTCCACAGGGGGGCTTGAGGAAATTTTCAGAAGAATTGACAGGTTGGAAAAAGTAAAGCTGAAAGTGAAGGAATACACGGAATACAGGGACCTTTACCTTTTCTTCCTGCTCCCGGCTTTCGCGCTGCTTTTGCTTGAACAGGCACTTGCCGGCACGGTCCTGCTTAAGATTCCTTAAGCCGTCGTATGTCATACGTCGTAAGTCGTGCGTAAATACCGTCATACGTCGTAGGTCGTGCGTAGATACCGTCGTAAGTCGTATGTCGTACGTCATACGTTTAAGAATTTATACGCACGACGTAAGACGCACGACGTTCGACGCAGTTAAGAGGAACAATGGGGTTTTCTCATCCGTTATGGAGCAATCTGATCTGGGCTGTGCCGCTGCTTATTATGCTCTTTATCTTTTCCCTGGGGGAAAAGAAAAGGAGGATGGCGGCATTCGGCGACCCGAAACTGGTCGAGGCGCTTTCCGCGTCCGCAAGCAGGAAGAAACAGGCGTACAAAACGGCGCTTGTCGTCATTTCTATTCTCCTCATCGCGATCTCCGCAGCCGGGCCTGAGATCGGGACAAAAATGCAGGAAATAAAAAGAAGGGGCGTGGATATATTCATCGCCATTGACTGTTCCAGGAGCATGATGGCTGAGGATATCGCTCCCAGCCGCCTTGCAAAAGCCAAGAATGAGCTTTCGTCCTTTGTAAGCAAGCTTCAGGGTGACAGGATAGGCGTGATAGCCTTCGCCGGCATCGCTTTCGTCCAGTGCCCGCTTACCCTGGATTATAACGCGGCGAAAATGTTCCTTGACCTTATAGACCCGGGCCTTATCCCCCGCCCCGGAACGAACATCCCGGCCGCGATAAGGACCGCGATAAAGGGCTTTGTCAGCAAGGAGCAGAAATACAAGGCTTTTATCCTGTTAAGCGACGGCGAGAGCCACGAAGGAAGCCTGGACAGCGTTGTGGCTGAAGCCAAAAAGGAAGGCGTCAGGATATACGCGATAGGTTTCGGCAATCCTTCAGGCGAACCCATCCCGGTCCGCGACGAAACAGGAAATGTTTCCGGATACCTTAAAGATAAAAAAGGCGAGTCGATCATGAGTTCCCTTAACGAGGCGGCTTTGCAGAAGATCGCGCTCGAGACCGGGGGCAGGTATTACAGGGCTTCTGACGGGGAGATAGAGATCGAACGGATCTACGAGGACATTTCGAATATGGAGAAAAAAGAACTGCAGGCAAAGGTATATTCCCAGCAGGAGAACAGGTATCAATATTTCTTATTGATCGCGCTGATATTGATAATGCTTGAGCTTCTGCTGTCAGAAAAGAAGAAGGTGCTTATCGGGTTCGTATTTTTGCTGGCCATACTGCTCCCAAGCTCTTCCGGGGCGTCATTAAAGGGAAAGATCGATAAGGGCAACCGGCTTTACGAAAAAGAGCAATACGAAGAGGCGCTTGACCGGTATAAAGACGCGCTTGTTGACCATCCCGGATCGGACATGCTCTTTTTTAATTCCGGGGACGCCCTTTTCAAGTCAGGCGAATACGGACAGGCGCTGGATGAATTCATGAAGGCGAATAATTCAAAAGACCGCTCCATACAGCAGAAGGCATATTACAACACCGGGAACAGCCTTTACAGGACTGATAGGATGCAGGAGGCGATCCAGGTCTATAAAAAAGCCCTTGACCTGAACCCCAGGGATATGGACGCGAAATTCAACCTTGAGCTCCTGATGAAGAAAATGAAGGAAACGCCCAATACTAAATGCTGCAAGCCGGAAAAAGACAAACAGGAACAGAAACAGAAGGAACAGCAGCAGAAGACCGGGGATAAAAACAAGAATGAAAAAAAGGAACAGCAGCAGAAAGAAAATAAAGACTCTGATCAGGACAAAAAAGAACAGCAGGAACAACAGCAGGGAGAGAAAAAGGACCAGATGTCAAAGGAAGACGCGAAAAGGATACTGGATGCTTTCCAGGAAAGCGAAATGAAGGCGTCCAAAGACCGCAAAAAGATGGTCCCTGTCCAGGTGGGCACGGTGGAGAAAGAATGGTAGCCTCTCTAGTCCACAGTCCACGGTCGATTGTCCACCGTTTAAGGCGTATCAACGTGTCAACGTATCAGCGTGTCAAAGTGTCAGAGCAAGGGCAAGGGATATTATTGTCCCAAAGGGACCCCTTCGGGGTAACTCAGGGCTTCAGCCCTGATATTACACATCTTCCTCAGTGTGTTCAGTGCCTTCAGTGACAAAATGTATTTTTTCGTGATTTCCTCGCCCATCCTTTTAGGTGGGCGAAGTCTCGCCCGCTGAAAGACGGGCGGAGTGCTTTCGTGGTAAAAAAGGTATTTAAGATGAAAAAAGTATTGCTTTTACTCCTTGTCGTTACCTTTCAGCTTTCAGCTTTGAGCTTTCACCTTGTCTGGGCGCAGGACATAAGCATATCCGCCTCCGTTGACAGGCCGCAGGTCTCGCTTGACCAGCAGGTGACCCTGCGCGTCGTTGTTTCAGGCAACGTTTCCCAGATACCCCAGCCCCAGATACCAGGCCTGCCTGATTTTAACATCTATTCTTCCGGGCAGAGCCAGAACATTTCCATCGTGAACGGCCAGATCTCGTCTTCCGTCACCTTTAATTTCGTGCTCGCGCCGAAAAAGATAGGCAAGTTCACCATCCCGCCCATAAGCGTGCAGGTCGGGGGAAAGGCCTTTTCCTCAGCCCCCATAAGCATTGAGGTCGTGCAGGCAGCTGCCCAGGCCCAGGCTCCGCAGCAGCAGGCACCTGCCCCAGGAGCCACGGGCAATATATTCGTCACGGGTACTGTTGACAAGCAGACCGCGTATGTTAACGAGCAGATAACCTTTTCATTCAAGTTCTACCGCAATATCAACCTTATGAGCAATCCCCAGTATAAACAGCCGGAATACACCGGTTTCTGGATAGAGGACCTTCCCCCGCAAAAAACATACTACGAAGTCGTCAACGGCCAGAGATATTTTGTGGTTGAGCTTAAAACCGGGCTCTTCCCTACCGCGGCAGGCAACTACACGATCGGCAGCGCGAACCTTGTGTGCAACGTGGAGGATTTCTCCCCCCCCACCGGTTTCTTTGACGACAGCTTTTTCCAGTCTTTCTTTTCAAGGGGCAAAACACACACCCTTACAACAAACCCCATCCAGATAAAGGTGCTGCCCCTGCCCCAGGGAAAACCGCGGAATTTTTCCGGGATGGTCGGGCAGTACAGAATCGAAGCAAGCGCGGACAAGCAGACTGTAGAGGCAAACCAGCCAATAACGCTTAAGGCCACTATTTCCGGCGTGGGCAACATCAAGACCATCTCAGAGCCAGCGATAGAAGGGCTTACCGGGTTCAGGAAATATAACACGATACCGTCAATGAACGTGACAAAGGAAAATTATGTTGTTCAGGGCTCAAAGGCCTTCACGACAATGCTTGTGCCCCAGACAGCTGGCAAGCTTACAATACCCGCGGTGGAAATAAGCTTTTTTGACCCGGCATCCAGGTCGTACCGCACCGTCTCCGCAAACCCGGTAAGTATCACCGCTCTTCCGAGCACAAAGCCCGCGGCGCAGCTCCCTTCCGCATTTTCACCCCAGGGCATCAAGTTCCTGGGCAGGGATATCCGTTATTTGAAAACTTCCGGCAGGCTTTTAAGGAAAACCACCCCGGTTTACGAGCAGCCCTGGTTCATTATCCTGCAATTGCTGCCGCTACTTGCTTTACTGGTCTCATTCATTTACAGCAGGCAGTACAACCGCCTTATTACCGATATAAAATATATGCGCCTGCACAGGGCCTTCGGGACCGCGGAGAAAAACCTTAGGGGCATAAAAGAACAGGACCCTGTTAAGACCGCCTGCGCCATTTCCGGCGTGCTGGCGCAGTACATCGCGGACAAGCTCAATATCGCGGCTCCGGGCCTGACATCGGCAATGATAGAAAAAAACCTGCTGGACCGCGGAACTGACCAGGAAACGGTCGCGGAAACGCTTGATATCATCTCGAAGTGCGATTTTGTCAGGTACGCTCCTTTGCAGGCGCAGGAGCAGGAAGTCCGCGGCCTTGCAGAACGGACGAAGGCGATAATCAACAAGCTCGAAAAAACCATGAAAACTAGAAAATAGTTTACAAAGTTTACAAGTTTACAGAGTTTATAGAGTTTAAAATCCGTGGCTGATCTATTTCGTGCTTTCGTCCGCAGCGCCATCCGCTCAGCTCTGGCGCGCAGGCCCCTGCGTTGAGCTGCGCAGCAGCTGCGGGGGGAAATTCGTGGCAAAAAAGGTATTTAATATGAAAAAGGCATTGCTTCTACTCCTTGTTGTTACCTTTCAGCTTTCAGCTTTGAGCTTTGAGCTCGCTTGCGCTCAGGGGCCGGATGAGCTTTTCCTGCAGGCGAACAAGCAGTATGAAGCAGGCAGTTATAGCTCTGCCATAAATTCGTACGAAGACCTGCTATCAAAGGGTCTGCGATCCGCTCAGCTTTTTTACAACCTTGGGAACGCCTATTTCAAAGCAGGCAAGCCTGGCCCGGCTATCCTCAACTATGAACGCGCGAGGGTCCTTGACCCGAGGGACGAGGATATGAAATTCAACCTTGAATTCGCCAGGGAATCAACGCTTCAGGCAGAGCAAAAACAGAAAAATCCTGTTATGGAAACACTTAAGGGCGTTTATGACCTTCTAAGCGTAGGCGAGCTCACGGTCATCTTCTCGATCTGTTATTTTCTTTTAATCGCTTTTATCTGCGTCTGGTTTTTCAGAAAATCTGCAATCTTTAATCTTGCGATCCGTATTCTATTGATCGCCGCAGCTATTTCAGGGATCTGGTGGGGTATTAAACTCTATAACGTGAACCAGCCATCCGCGATCGTTGTTAAATCTGACTGCGGCGTAAGGTCAGGCCCCGGAATGGAATATTCAGCCGGGTTCATCGTTCCCGAAGGAAAGAAGGTCCTTGTTTTAAGAGAAAACCGGGGCTGGTGCGAGGTTGGGCTTAAAGAGGAGGGCCTTAAAGGCTGGACCGAATCTGATAAGGTTGAGCGTATAAAACCGTAGGGGCGGGCTTGCCCGCCCATTGTAGTGGCAGAGCTTGCTCTGCTATGTAGCGGTGCGACCTGCCCGCCAGTTTTTATGGAGGGCGTTTCGTCGCACATTCATATAGGTCGTAAAAAATAATCCCCCTTTCTTCCCCCTTTTATAAAGGGGGAATGAGGGGGATTTTCAATATTCAACACCTGCTTTTTATGGTTTCCTCTTCTTTAAGAAACTTTTATCCAAGCTCATTTCAAATAATGAACAATTCAGGCCCTTTTCAATTCTTTCCAGCCTTATTTCGCATGGCTCCTGATTAACGTTAAAATCATCCATTAATATTCTAACTATCTGATTTCTTGCCTTGTTCTTTTCAATGTCGGTTAAAGAATTTTTGTCCTTTGCCTTTGACCTGCAAAGATCGTTTCTTATTTCTATCGCTCTGTTAATAAAAGTATAACGCGGCATAAGTATTATTCCCGCTAACTCCTTTGCGTTTCTGTCCAACCTGTGGTACGAATCCTCGGATATTGACCTTTCTGCTTTGAAATAATCATTAAAAGTCTTTACTTCCTTATAAATATCGGAATGGAGTATTATATGGGCAAGTTCTTCAGCAAGGGTAAATCTATATCTTCTTTCCTGCCTGCTGTCATCCATAAGGCTGATATCGATATAAATTATGGATTTTCCTATTGCCGGGAATGCTTCTACCCCATATCTTTCCTTTAAAGGTTCTGCTTCTATATGGATCCCAAATCCTGCTTCAATAATATATTCAATGCCAACTTCATAATAGGAATTGTTCTTGTTGTGTTTCTCTAATATCTCATCGCCTATTTTTTGAAGCTGGGAAAGAGTTCTTTCATATTTATCCAATTTTCTTTCCCTTTCTTGAATTTTTTACCATCTGTATCAACTCCTCCAGTTGTTTTTTTGTCAATCTTGCATTCGCCACGGTCCTCAGCATAATAGGCAGATAGTTCCTTATATTTTCGTCTGTCCTTATATCAGCCGGTATCCTTGCTTCGCCTGCGGACAGGTCAAAAAAATTCGTCCATTCTTTTGATCCTTTTGTTAACCCTAAAGCATTGGCGATTTTAACCAGTGCTTCAGAGGCTCTTGGCGGGTTCACCTTTCCGCTTTCCATAAAACTCAGATTGGACGGCTGCATATTTATCACCTTAGCAAATGCCCTCAGGCTATACCCGGCTTTTAGCCTGTATTCCCTCAGAAGTTCTCCAAATCCCTTTTCCATATTCCTATCCTCCATATGTATTTTGCCTCATATTCAGGCTGTTATGTTATTATTATAACATAACATTGGGGATTTGTCAAGGAAAAACATCACTCGAGAACCCAGAGATGAAGACCCCAGCATTTAGGTTTCGACCTGTTCCTGTAGTCAGATTTGCAGCTGCAAATCTACATGGAAGAAACTTGCATGGGGGCAAGCAAAAAGTGACTTTTAGTTAAAAAAATCCCTTTAAATAAAAAGGGATTTTTTATTTTCTAACCTATAATTGAATTTTGCTTTGCTTTATTCAACTTTAATGCGATTTGTCATTTGTTTTGTCAAGACCAGGCACCCTTTATGTTCACAGCCGGGTTTATTGTTCCTGAGGGAAAGAAAGTCCTTGTTTTAAGGGAAAATCAGGGCTGGTTCGAGGTTGGGCTTAAAGAGGAGGGCCTTAAAGGCTGGACCGAATCTGATAAGGTTGAGCGCATAAAACCGTAGGGGCGGGCTTGCCCGCCCATTGTAGTGGCAGAGCTTGCTCTGCTATGTAGCGGTGCGGCGTTTCGTCGCACATTTATATAAGCAAAAAATAATCCCTCTTTCCTCCCCCTTTATAAAAGGGGGATTGAGAGGGATTTTTATTAACCCTATCGTGTGAAAATTGTAAAAGTAGCCTAAAAGAAAATAATAGTAGTGTTGTGCCTATATCCCTAATTATTGGTAGGCAATCTATCCCTACCTTATAATTTCAATCGATATTTTATTGCTCCTATTTATTTTTATTTTGCTATAATCATCTTTTCCGGAACACCAACGAGGAGACTCAAGCCATAACTCATATTTGCCTTTGAAATATGGTGATATAGGGAAAAAAAGATCCTTACTAGAATAAGAAGCAACGAGACTTTCTCCTTTTTTTAAAATTTTTCTGATTCTACATGGAAATAAACCCCCGGTCATCATATAAAAACCGTTAGAATTAGTAACTTCAGTATCGTGTTTTGTAAA
>Ga0210049_1001272_pt1 | contig 23376 bp, 31 predicted proteins | sample CryGeyCG2014_300_2_FD_183964 | JGI IMG/M metagenome (GOLD analysis project Ga0210049, IMG submission 183964) | Groundwater microbial communities from aquifer - Crystal Geyser CG06_land_8/20/14_3.00 (SPAdes) (version 2) | ecosystem: Environmental > Aquatic > Deep subsurface > Groundwater | place... | reverse complement strand
CATAAGTTTCTTCTTTTGCCAAATACAGCCCTTCTTCTCCATCATATGCCTGATCAACTGCAAAACCCTGTTCAATCAGGCCTTTTTTTATGAAATGAGAGAGTCTTTTTTCATCTTCAATAAGTAATATTCTCATACTATAATTATACGTTATTTTTCTTTAAGCCTCTTTTAAGAAGAAAATAAAAAAATAAAAGAATAAGAGAAAATACAGAAATATCAATCACGGGGTTTTGGAATCGTTTTGCAACTTCAAACACAAAAAGTCTTATTCGATTACTATATTCTTCCATCTGATTCATCTCAATTTTGTTGAAGTAATTAAATATTGCAATGAGAATCCCAGAAATGATAAACACCGATGCTCCTAAATATTTCAAAACCGTATGAATTTTCTGCCGATTTTGTCCGGATAACTTTTTCGAATACTTTTCATAGCTTAATGATAGAAGAAATAAGGGAAATACAATCCCAAGCACATAGGCAAAAGAAACAATCATTGCTTGGAGAAGTGAGGGTGAAAGTGTTGTCAGCGTGATTGCTGCGAATAAAACAGGAGCACAGCAAGCAGAAGTCAGCCCGGACATGAGTCCAAGTGCAAATACGGACCCGGTATTAATTTTTTTGTCTATTTTCGGTTGAAAATGAAATATTTGCGGAAGATGGAATATGGGTTTAAGTGTCATAAGCCCCATAAACATAAGAAAAAAAGCACCCAGGAAATATATTTGTTTATGATATTCATCAAGAAAAAAAACAAAAAAACGAAAACCCAGTGCAACGGGGATAAGGATAAAACTAAGTCCAAGTGCAAAAATGAAAGTATATAAAATCACTTTTTTACTGTCTTTGAAAATTGTCCCTACATAGGCTGGAAAAAGAAAAGTTATACAGCATGGCGCAAATAAGGCAAGCACCCCGGCAAGAAATGACGCGGTTAAGGATATGCCGAATATAAAATTCGAATCTATTCCCATGGGCTATTGAATAAATACCTTAATTTTAAATACGAGCTTTGAATTGGATGGATCATTTGTTGAGATGTAGACTTCACGTTCAATATTGCCATAAACCGGCATTACATATGGTCGATAGACTACTTTTATTTTTGCTTCTGTCTGCGGAATTATTGACACTACATAGTCGCTTTGCCCATGCATGCTAAATTCACTGCTTAATGTATTTTGATAATTTATTTGGGCAGTTGTACAACCACAGCTTGATGCGACGTTAAAAAGCTGAAGCGGTTTTGTTCCAATATTTTTTATAATAAAATCCTTTTCTTTTATATCGGTAACTTTCATTATGCCCATATCAAAAAATGTTTCTTTTGCTTGTGCTATTGGTTTATCATTGTCCTGTGAAACGTATGATGTAACTTGAGGCTGTTTGCTTCCGCTTGATATGACAAAATATGCTCCCCCGATTAAGACAAGTGAGAAAAGAAGTATTCCTATAATTGGTTTTATCCCATTTATTAAACTCTGTTTTTGATTGTTGAGTCCTTTATTCTTATTCATTGATCTTTATTCTATTGGGAAACACATGAAGATTTTATGAAGATAAGGTCTAAAAACTAGACCATTACATTTCAAGTAGAAGTTTGACCAGATACTTCTGTTCCGTAAAACTTAACTCGATCCCCTCTAAACATTAATTCAATTTCACCAGTTGGTCCGTTTCGATGCTTGGCAATATATAGTTTGATAAGTTTTTTACTTTGATTAAGCAAATCTTCGTTATCATCTTCTTGATATAAAAACATCACCACATCCGCATCTTGTTCTATGCTGTTGTGCACAATAATATCGTTTGCGATAAAATTATGAGTTCCTTCCACCGTCGCATCATATACTTCCTCTATCCCCAACGGTTCAATGGCAACTATTTTATCCCAACTAATTTCAGAGTTTAAAATTAACTTATTTGGAACTACAATCTTATCATTTGTTTTAAGTTTATCTAATGAAATCCATTTATCTATTTTTCTAAACGGATGATTAGCAGAAGCTTTTATTGTTCGACCGCTTTGAGTTTTAAGTTCAAATACTTGTTTTCTTCCACTTGAAAATGCTTTGATCAATTTTCTAATTGATAATTTCCACTTACCATCCAATGAATAAACTAAGATTGGCGTTTGTATTTTTCTTTTTGCCAAATCTTCCATTTTCATTAATGCTCCTGTGTCTGCACGCATTATGAGTGAATCTCCAGCCAAACATCCTGACTCTCTAAGATCTGATAACTGTGGTTTTTTCGAACCGCGCTGTTCAACTGCACGGGATAATTGTGAGATTGCAAGAATTGGTATTTTTAATTCACGCGCTAGATTTTTCAATCCTTGAGACACGAACGACACTTCCTGAACGCGTGAATCAAAACGTTTTCCAGCGTCAGCCAACTGAAGATAATCAACTATTATTAGTTTTACATCGCTCTCCACTTTTAATTTCCGAGCTTTAGTACGCATTTCAATAATTGAACTTCCCGGCGTATCATCAATATAAATTGGAGCTTCAGAAAGCTCTCCCATTGCTTCGGTCAAACGACTGTAATCATCATTAGAAAGTTTTCCGGTTTTCAAGCGCCAGGCATCAATGTCTGCTTGACCAACTAATAACCTATCAACCAACTCTTCCTTACTCATTTCCAATGAAAAAAAACCAACCGGTTTTTTTTCATGAGTTGCAACATAAAGCGCCATATTCAACGCAAGTGTTGTTTTTCCGATCCCTGGGCGTGCGGCAAGAATAAGCAAGTTGGAGTCTTGCATTCCTGCCAACTTATTATCAAGTTGAGAAAATCCAGTAGTTAATCCGCGCAGTCCTGTACCACTTTTCATAAACTCCTCAAGCCGTTCAAAACTTTCAGCTAAAACTGATTTTAGTTCAATAAAATCCCGATGCATGTGTTGTTGAGACAATGCAAAAATATCGGTTTCTGCTTGATCAAGAAGTATTTTCACATCCCCATCTTCTGCAAAAGCTTTTTCTGTGATATGAGAAGACATTGTAATTAGTTTTCGTTTTGTATATTGGTCTTTGACAATTCGTCCGTAATGTTCAACATAAGCAGAACTGGGAACTGTATTAATTAAATCAGAAAGATAGGCTGTCCCACCAACTTTTTTTAAACTTCCTTCGTGTTGTAGCTCATTTTTTAAAGTTATCACATCAATTGGGCTTTGTTTTTCAAACAAAGTTATCATTGCTGTATAAATAAGATTATGCTCGGGAAGATAAAAATGTTCGGGCAGTAAAAACTCTGCAACCGTGTTAATGGCTGCCGAATCTAAGAGCACCGCCCCTAAAACTGATTTTTCTGCCTCTAGATCTTGGGGAGGAATTTTAACATTACTTGAAGAAGTTACCATAATTAATTTCTAATTGATCTAATTGACCTAATCAATATCCGAGAACCAAGTTCCAATTGGAAATTGAGATTTATTTAGAAGCTGTTTGAAAACTTTAATAACAGCTTCATAAGCGCCTGTAATTGAAAACTATTTTAGCTTTAACAAATAGTTTTCAAACAGGCTCTTAGAAATTAGGTTAATTACTCGTATTCATTATCACCACTCTCATAGTATCACTTAAATCCTCTTTTTTTAAAACTAATTTGTCAACTGGTTGGTTTGATTCCTGACCGATTTTTTTTAGAAATTCATCTACTCCTGCCAATTCGCTAAAATTAATTTGGTTAAGTTTGGGAGTGTTATAGTGCATTGGAATTACAATTGATGGTTCAAGTTCTTTTATCAGTTCAATCGCTTCACTCGCATCAAGGGTAAACTTCCCCCCAACTGGGACCATTAATACACCTACATCTCCAATTTCATCTAATATACTATCGTCGGGTTTTATTCCAAGGTCACCGCAATGAACAATAGAAATCCCCTCGACTTCAATTTTATAAATATTGTTTTCACCCCGTTCTACACCTTTTTGCTTATCATGAAAAGATCGAAATCCAAAAACCCGTATTCCTTTTTTTTCAAACTGTCCTGGCCAATTGATTATTAATGGATCGCCAATAATTTTTCCTATTTGATTATGGTCAGCGTGATTGTGAGAAACTGTAACAATATCTGCTTCTGTTTTTGGAAATGAAAGTCCAACCATTTTTTCGTCAAACGGATCTGTTACAAGTTTGGCTTCTTTTGATTTGATTAAAAAAGATGAGTGCCCGAAATATTTTATTTCCATAGTTCATTAGCCCATCTTATTCCAGTTTGCATCTACTAAATACTGCAAAGTGGATTAGATGGGTTTATACTAGAAAAACTAATAACGAATAAGTTTTTTCAGTATAAAGATAGCAAAACTAAATAAAAATTGCAATCTTAAATCAAAAACAAAATATAATACGAATCATACAAACAATGAAATCAGGTGCTGAATAGTGCCTGATGCGAATGCCACGAATTTGCGAATAAAAAAATGTCATTGCGAGCCGAGTTTGGCTCGGCGAAGCAATCCCGTTATTATAAAACAAACTCTATTGGTAACGGCCTGCCTACCGGCAGGCAGGGATCGCCACGCTCGTCTGATGTACGAGCTCGCTCGCGATGATAATTAATTAACAGTTAAAACTTACTTACAAATATTTCTTTTTATATCTTCTCGTTGCTTTTCCGGAAGTTTATCAATCTGTTTTAACAAGTTTCCAACTGTATTATCAAACACATAATCAGAGATTGATTCAGTTGCTTGATTGGCGGTTTTATTAATTGTTTTTGTTGCAACACCAAGAATATCGTTTGCCCATGCTTGCGTATTAGTATTAATTTCATCCAAAAGATTTGATCCAGACTTTTTTAATTCTTTTGCAACAGTATCACCAAGTACGTTTTGTGGTTTTTTCGTGAGAATGATTTTTTTAGCAATTGTTGCCAAAGTAAAACCTGTGGCAATTAAACATACCAAAATAATTAGTTTAAGAATAATCGGCGAATAATCTTTTTTTTTCTCCAAAGGTTGCATTCCCATATTTTTTGTAGAGACGTGATTAATCACGTCTCTACATATTAGTATATATGATAAAATATGTAGAGTTTTCTTAAAAATCAAGATGGTTGGTGAACGTAGCTCAACCTGGTAGAGCATTAGCCTGTGGAGCTAATGGTTGGGGGTTCAAATCCCCTCGTTCACCCCAGACGGGATTAGCAGAGTCAAAATAGTAGGTTTGACCTTCTGCAACAATCTTTTTAACGGGTTCAATCTTATTCAAAGGATCTTTTAACATGTCAGACGCTTTCTTTATGTAGGCAAACTCATTCTTCAAGTCATAACGCAACAATCTATTTTCAAGTGTTAGGTTCAATCCAAAGGCCGAAGCTATCTCTCTTTTTACTTCTTTCGTTCCTATTTCAAAACGCTTCCTTGCATAAAGAACAAAATCAAAGGCTTTTTCTGCCGTTTCCATCCAGTCTTGTTGTTTTTTACTACATCCTGATATTAATTCTTCTATTTTTCCTTTTTCTTTTGATAATTCATCCTTTTTACTTATATAACTATTTGTTGATAATAATGTTTTATTTTTATTTTCAACACTGATGTACATTTTAAGCAAGTTATCCAATTCTATATTTACTTGTTTTAATTTATTTTGAATATTATCTTCAATAACATTTCTATTATCCAATTCAACTACATTTGATTTTTGCAACTCTTCAAGTGCCCAGTCAACAAACTCTTGTGGAACATACAGTAAAGACAAAATATTATCAATTTGTTCATTCAAACTTTTTAGGGTAGTATAGGGTTGTTTACAATTCTTGTCTACTTTTTTTGTACAGTGATAATAACAGAAATAAGAAGTCTTTTCTGGTGCCGGACACTGACATTTTGGGCAAACATTATTACTTTGAGCATTATATTTTAAGTGACATTTAGGACATATTTTTCTATACCGTTCATGAGCTGTTATTCCAGAGCCGCAAGTACATTTAATAAAACCTGTAAAGGAAAAGATTCGTTTTGTTAATCCTATTTTGCCTCGATTACCCAATAATCTTTGAGCCTTTTCGTATTCATCAATACTGATCATCGGTTTGTGTATTCCATTATCATAGATTTTTCCTCTATATTCATAGTATTTACCCGTATAAAAAATACTATTAAAGATTTCGTAGGTCTTTGTTCGTGATAAAGGATTACCAGTTCGTTGTTTAAATCCCCATTGATTATTGGCTATATCCATTATCTTCTCAACAGAATAGTTGCCAGTTAGTAATAAATCCCACATTTTTCGCACTAATGGGAATCGCTCAATATCCTCTAAAATATCTCGTAAGCCTTGTTTTTTAGTAACGTCATTGTAATAGCCAACTGGAGCTAATATCGGAGCAATACCAGCTCGTAGTTTATCATCTAATCCCCGAGTTGTACTTTTTCTTAGATCATTGATAAATTGGTTACTCATCGCAAATTCAACATACATGAGTAAAATATCGTTTGAGTCATATGTCTTTGAAGGAGTGATAATCTTTATTCCATAATTTTGAACTAACCATATAATTCTTCCACCATCTACTGGATTTCTTGCTAATCGATTGAGTTGCCAACATATTATATAGTTAGCTTCTCCTTGCTCTAATCTCTCACACATTGCATTAAATTTCGGTCTTCCAGGTGCTTTAGCTGATTTTGATTCTTCATGATTATCAATAATATTTAATGAGGTATAAGATGGAATAGATTCATTTAACGCTCTATCTTGAGAATCGAGGCTCAAAACCTGCTTATCCTCAGAATCTGAAGACTTCCTTTTGTAAACAATATATTTATCCATATATCAAATAAATGCCCCCGCTGGTGCACTCAGAACGATCAGGTTCTGTCCAACGAGGGCATTAAAAAACCCGATCGTAATACTGAGTGCTTAAATAAGTATAAATCATTTTAAAAAGAAAAGTCAACGAGTTTTATTCTTTAGTAATCTTTTCTTCTAACTTATCAATTCTTTCTTCCAAATCGCTTTTTTCATGGGCATCTAAAAAACATCTTACTAAAAATCCAAGAGTATTGGCAACCGGAGTAGCTGGAATTTGCCCTCGCCAAACAGCATTTATTAACTTACTTAAAAATTCTTTCGCTCCCCTTGAGTCTTTAAGGACAATTTCTTCCTGATTATCTAAAAGAATTCTTTTTTTAGCAAATCCACCCTTTCTAACTGCTAAAGCTCTTTCTTTGCTCTTAGTTGGATCATGCATAAAGCAATAATTACTCTCATTAATCACATTAGCTTGACATGCTTCTCCTTTTTCCTTGATATATTTGCATTTCATAAGTTTTTATTATCAATTTCTATATTTGAAGATAGTCCACCCATTATTGGAGGTGGCAATCCTTTTTTCCATTTTGATTTTTGCTCAGGACTCATCTCTATTATAGGGATACAGGTTTCTCTTACGACTTTTTGATCAATTATTTTCTTTTCCATTTTTTTAATTCTATTTTTTATATTTCCCATAAGTTATGCTTGTGGGGGGTATCCCCTAAAAAGTCTACAAAGTCTACCAACAAAGACGATTAGACTTTTATAAAGCCCTATCTTAATAGTTGACCTTTAGTAGACTATCTGCTTTTAATAGTCTTCAACCTCTACAAAGTCTATTGAAACTCTACCTTTGTTTTTTATTATTTGGACAATCTAAATTACTAATTCAGTAGAGTTTGTAGACGATGTTAGATCTTCTTCTGTGTCTCTCGATAAAGAACCATCTTTAATTTCTTCAAAATTTAATCCATATCTATTACATAAATTTTTTGCTATTTCTTCGTTCCAAATTAATTGAGTTCTACCATTTATTAATTTATGTTCAAAATCCAAAACTGAGTTATTTATTCTTCCAATTTTTGCCGGTGTTATCTTAAATTCTCCGTTTTTTTCATCCCTTTCTTTATTGACTTCTCCGGCTATATTTTTGTAAGTTAAAACTATTCCATTATGGTTAAGTTTTGTGATAATAGACAAAATCAGCGCAGGTATCTCATCAGCCCGTTTATTTTTTAAGTCTCTGTCATATTTAATAATAAAATCTCTTAACCTTTTTCTTTCATTCTCATCTTCAATGATTGCTAATATCGACATAATTATTTGATTAATTCTTGCCTCAACTCCTTCTATTCGTAAGTTTTCATCAATTTCAATTTCACCATAATATTTAAACCTAAACATAAGAAGCATATTTCTAAGCTCCAAAGTCTCTTTATAAAACTTTTTAGGTAGTTGATAAGGAATATCCCGTCTTGGATTACCTTTCATCTGTTCAGTCAAACATCTTGATTCTAAGGCCAAATCCTTAAAAGATTCTCTTGTAGCAATCAACTTTGGTGAAAACACATCAAAAGCAGTTGGTACTTTATTTCTATCTCCTTCTGTTCGTAAAACCGGCAACCCCTTTTGGTAACCACAGTTTAATATTTTAACTATTTCAGCAAAATGATCTGAAAAGGAAAAATCCGCCTCATCAATTACCAAAGTTCCTTTAAATTGTTCAATTAACCTAAAAATAGGAGAAGGAGTAATGGCTCCGCCAGCAAATATCGGTTTGTAACAAATGCTTCCTATTACTTTTAAAGCTCTTGATTTACCAGTTCCATAGTCTCCAATAAAGCGTAAATACGGTATTGTCTCAAAATTATCATAGATCCAGCTTAATAACACGTAGTAAGAGCTTAAAATCTCGCCAAATTCAGTTATGTCGAGGTATTTATGGATATATTGTTGAATTGACTGAAGAAGGACTGGTAGGGTGTCATATTCTTTAGTCTCCGAAGGCAGTAAGATAAATTCTTTTTTGACAAAATCGTTATTTATTGGCTTATATACAATATCATCTACTTCTACTTGTTGAACCACTTCTTCAATTTCTTTAGAAAATTTATTGTATTTAATAAAAAATGTTTCTCCGGTGTCTTTATCATAGACTTGCTCATACAAATCACCAAGATATTCAATAAACGAGATATTGACTATTTTAACATCTGGTTGTTTATCTTCATTTTTATTTTCCATTATTATTGGTGTCTAATTTTTCGACCTCCTGGCTATACAGGAGAAATGATTTATAGCTTTCTTTTTGTACCTTAGGTAAAATTTTTGTTTCGATATAATTTGCTAATCCTTTATTTTCTTGTCTTCGTGCCTCAAGAGATTTAACAAACCAATCAGACGCTTTATTGCTTGCCTCATCGTACTGTTGCCAAAGCTGTCTGATTTTATCCATGTTTGTCATTGCTTTTTTTTATTAAACAAATAGCCATTAACTGCATTTTTATCCTCAAACACTATCCGGACAAGATTAAGTAATCGTTCACCCTGCTCTCTTGCAGTCTCAAGATCAATCTGTTTTCCATAAACTTTCTTGAAAATTGCTTGATATTCTAAAATGGCTTGTTGGGATAACATATTTGCTAAATACCGCTATAAATTCTGGTTTTCAACTCATTAATGGCCTCAATCAAATCTCTGCTTGGGATTTTATTTTCACGATTCCAATGTTTTTGGATAATTTGAGAAGCAAGTGATAGAGGGTCATCAAACACGAAAGTTACAAGGTTGTTTTTATTTCTCTCAAGTCCTATTAGCTTTAATTTCTTTGAAGCAAGAATTACACAAGAAGTATAAAAATCATGCGACTTATACTGTTTTAAATTTTCCATATATAGTTTTTTTAATTTATCTCTCTTGTTTCTTTTTTTGCACAAAAAAAACCGCCCTTTTTCAGGCGGCTCGCTGGTATTTCACAGCATACCGAAATAAATCTTCTTAACTATACCACATCTTTTTTTTGTTTGTCAACAGAAAAATATTAAAGAAAAACACTTAAATTAAAAAATAAGATATATAATTAGAATTAGTTTGCCTAAACTCTACAAAATAGAGCATGGCGAAAAAACACTCTACAGGACAGAGAGCTCCTCTGTCAGCAACACTGTAGAGTGTCATAGGCCGAAAGGTTTATGGGTGATTCGAAAGGATTACCAGCTGGCGAGGAGCTTTTTCTTTAAATAAATATGGAAAAAACGCAACAAATAACTACCAATAACAAACTATTATATGTTTTTGTTTTAATAATTATTTTGATGCTTGGATATATTATTTTTAAAAATGATATTAGTAACTTTTTTAAGAGAAAACAAATATTGGCTAAAGTAAATTTATTTAATATTCCTAAAGTTTATTTAAGCTGTAGAGGTGCTCTTAGAAGAAATCCTCCGGATGACCAAAAAGTTAAAGTTTGTGAAGATAGTTTAATAGAATATACGTCAAAGACTAACGTTTGGAAGGAATTGATTAAAACAAAAAAAGACATTAACTGTGGTGATTTTAATAATCAAAGAGAAGCATTTGATTTTTATGACTATGTTGGAGGAGAAACGGTTCAGTATGTAAAACAGCTTGGAATTACCGATCCTAATAATTATGGCGTTATCTATATTAACTATAAACTTAAATGTAATTATGATCCATATGGACTAGATACAAATCATGATTGTTGGCCATGTAAAAGTTTTAATTATTGATTCCTTTCTGAATTCTCTAACACCGTTAGAGAATTAAAAGATTATGAGAAAAATATTTAAAATACCATTTATCTTACTGTTTTTGTCGTTTTTTCTAATAGCTATTCCTGTTGAAGCTCGACGTGGATGTTGTTCGTATCACAGTGGAGTAGCCTATTGTGATACTACTGTAGGAAGATATGTATGTAATGATGGAACTTATAGTCCAACTTGTACTTGTCGAATTGATATTCCTGTTCCCACTCTCGATTTAACATTCCCAAAAATGAATGCAGAGTCGACTTGGTATCCTAATGAAAATAATAAAACATTTACTTTAAAAGTAGAGCTTTTAGATCCGGACCCAACTCGTTATAGCGCTGTGTTAAGCAAATGTATAGGATGTGATCCGGGCCCACTTGTTGATTTTAATAAACCAGAATTTTGGTATTACAATATTTCTCCAGGGAAATGGTATCTAAATGTAAAAAAAGAAATTAGTAATTATTGGTCAACAATAGCATACTGGATTATTGATGTACCTCAATGGTATCCACCGCCCATACCAACTCCTTTTCCTACTCCAACAAATAGTATTATAAATTCCCTATCTACTCCTGATATTCCAATAACTTCTTTTTTATTTTTTGGGATCGCTGGCTATTTATTTTATTTATTAGTTAAGAGACTAAAGAAATAGAAAAACAAATGCCAAAAAACCTTAAACGCTATTATCAAGCATGGGAGTTACGTCAACAGGGGAAAAAATTAAGAGAGATTGCTCAAATTATGGGTTTTAAAAGTGGAGAGTGGCCAAGGAATATGATTACTTATATTGACTACAGAATTAAAAATAAATTTATACTAATTTCAAAAGAACTCAAGGAATTAGTTAAAAAATACGGTAAAATATTAAACAAAAGAGGTGATAATAAATGAAACAACTTTTAATCACATTAATTTTTGTCGCAGTAGTATTTTTATCAGTAAAAACTACTTATGCTTATGTTAGAGTAAGAGGTTATTTTAAAAGAAGTACCGGAGCGTATGTAATGCCATATTATAGAACCAATACTGATAGATATAGTTTTAACAATTGGTCGTATAGAGGGAATACCAATCCATTTACTGGTAGAAGAGGCTATAATCGATAAAAAGGTATTTAGAAAATTATAGATTTATAACAGAAAACATATGAGAAAATTAGTACTAATTTTTATCTTCTTTTCTATCCTGTTTTTTTGTCGTGTACAAATTTCGTATGCTCAAAATACCACTAATTATTCCTATCCCTTCACATTAAATGCAACTTTAGCTCCATTCACTCAAGGTGAAGCTGTTAAAATCCTTCAATCAGCCCTATCAACAGATAAATCTTTATATCCTTCAGGAATAATATCAGGCTACTATGGAAGTTTAACCCAACAGGCAATTATAAAATTTCAACAAAAATATAGTCTGCCCCAAACTGGTAGTGTAGATTCCAATACTCTTGAGAAGTTTAATCAAATCTATGGAGATAATTTTCAACCATCGCCAACCCCAGTACCTAAAAAAAATGTTATCCAAAGTTTTTTCGATTTTATTACTTCTCCAATACGTTCAATAATGAGTCTATTTAACAGAACTGATAATAATAATCAAAGTACAGAAAATAGCTCGCAAACGGTTGAAGTACCAACCCAAATTCCTACACCCACTTTTTACTATATTGCCCCTACGGTTGATCCTGATCCAATTATCGATTGTAAATTTACGTATATCGGTACTTTAAAACTTAGACGCAGTGTTTGTACAAGATCAACTGATTGTCAAATAAATGGAAAGTGGATTTACTATGATTCTGTTGATAAATGTAAACAAGATCAAAATTCCGCTAACAAACAAAATTCGCAGAATAATAACGTTGGTAATAACAATGTAAATCAGACTAATTTGGGATCAGTAAAAATAAAATGCGATTACTCTGATAGTAGATATCAATATGACTTTGGAGAGTTAACATATGATGAATGTACTTTAAAATCAAATGAATATTGGGCAAGTAAAAGAGTAACAATTCCAACGTATTATTATCAGCCAAGCCTTGCTCCGACTCAACCAACAAACGATTCCCGCTGTTCTCAGGCTTATAATATGTGGATTGATTATCGAAACGATTTTTTAGCTAATAAAATGAATAATTATGACAATTCAGCCGAGGCTATGATAGCTTTCGAAAATGAGAAGCAATATATCCAAAACTTGATAAATTCGTATGGTTGTTCGATTACATTGCACTAATTAGTTCGAATATCCTTTACGAATCGAGACTGAGTAACTTTGACTATATTGCTAACTTATTTTTTAGGAGCAAGTCTAATATAGTGAGTTAGAGGGTGTGGTAATTAATAATTTCGGTACGAAGTTCATCCGCCCAGTCACCCCATCTTGATTTTTTATTGCGTACACACGACAAAAACTATCGGGTTTTCTACTTCGCTAAAATTCGCGGGATTAATTGGTACTAAATAGTATTTTTATAGAAGTTTTCATAATCCCTTTTCAGTCCTTCAATTAAAGGAACAAAATCAATTCCATTTTTTTTAATCTTGTCATTCGAAACAATCAGATTCTCATTATCAAAAGGAAACTCTTCTTCTTTAAACTTGCTACCAATCGCTTTAGGATTAAATGTAATGATGGGTTTTTTGCCGACGATTTTGCCCATTTCTTTGACCAGCCCAACCAAAGTAATTTCCTCATTTCCAGCAACATTAAAGGCACCGCGAATTTTATTTTCTGCTAAAGTTACGATTACCCGAGCCACTTCATCAACAAAAACAAACTGGGCAACACCAAGACCATTACTTGGAAGAACCAAAGATATTCCTTTTTTTATCCGTGAATAAATAAAGTTTTCCCTGTCACAATAATTTTTAGGTCCGAGAATATAAGCAGGACGAATTATCCCATATTTAATTCCACTTTTTACTAAAACTTGTTCGCATTCAACCTTGCCTTTATCATATTCTCCAAAAGATGGCCAATCACCGATTGACGACTCCTCTGTTAAAGGAAAAATCTCGGTTTTTTTATACGCGGCAACCGTGCCAAAATGTAGAAAATAGTCGAATTTTAAACTTTCTATTGCCTTTTTCGTTTGCGATCCAACATAGGCGCAGGTATCAATGACAGCATCAAACTTTTCATCCAAATTAAAGCCTTGTTCTCTATCTCCTTTAATAAAACATACTTCTGAAGGATATTTTGAACTAATACCTCCTCGATTAAAGACTGTAATTTTATGTTTATTTTTAAGGAGAAGAGAAATAACATGAGGACCAACAAACCTCGAACCACCAATAATTAAGACTTTCATATATAAATTATATTAAAAATCACACCGGAAAATCAATCTTGGTTCGCCATCACCATAATAATTTTCTTTCCACGCAGTTATTTGAAAACCGTTTTTCAGATAAAGAATGATTGCTGCTGTATTTTTTGGATGAGTATGTAAATAAACATTATTACCTTTAACCAACTCCAATAATTTTTTTACGATTAGTTTTCCATAACTCTTTTTTTGATACTTTGGAAGAACAATTATTTGTTTTACTTCAACTCCACCTTCATTGGTCTTATATGCAAGAAAACCAATCGGGATATTTTTTTCATAAACCAAAAATACTTCACAACCTTTCAGAAAACTCAAAGTTAATTTGACTGATGTTGATGAAAAGTCAAAGTCACGATTAAACGCTTCAACATCCATTTGATAAAGTAGCTCGCTATATTCATCTGGATTGATTTTTTTAAATTCCATGGAAATATTATACATTAGAAGTTAAAAATGGTTCATTTGAGTTATTTCGCGCAATTAAATTAAAGTAATAAAAATATTTTTCCCATTGAGGATCGGTTGAATGATAGATATTATTTCCAAAAAAATCATCAACTAAAGCTTCCCTTACCCGTAAAATTTCCTGAAGGCGTTTATTGTTTTTTTTATCATCGACAGTAAAATCAATCAATTCCAGTGCGCGGTAAAAAGCCATTTGACTCATCTCGAGATTCTTTTTCTTACGCCATTTGATGGCTCTGCCAACCTCTGCACCAATATTTGCCATTTGCTCATAAATCGAGAAGTCTTTCCAGCGAGATTGCAAACCTTGATGGTAGGTCGTCATTTTATTATTAGTTTATTGACAATTGTTGTGATTTTATTTCTTATTTTTTCATCATCAATTCCACGGGAAAAGTTATTTAATCTCGGACGCAGGTTTATCATTGAGTCAAACTCAATAAAATCGTCTCCGGTTATATTAGGATAAAGATTAATTCCCCACAAATCATCTTGACTCGAACCTAAGTCTAATAAATATCTTTCTTCATCAGCATGCATTGCGGCATCAATTACTATGATTTCTTTTTTAATATCAACAACAGCTTTTGCCAATCCACCTGATAGTATAACATCCATTTTTTTTAATTCCTGTTTCAAAATCGGTTTATCAATCAGTTTCATAGAAGTATTATAGACTATCCTGAAAGTTGTAGTCATGGTTATTTTATATAATACGTTTATAGCTTCAAAACAAGCTCTAATAATGTAATTGACAAGTCAAGAGATAATTGTATAATGTTATTACTAAACGTGGAGAGGATATTTCGTATGTCCTCTCCTTTTTATTTGAATTCAATTCTACTTCGAAGTCTATGAAAGTCACGAAAATCACTTCCAGCAAGCTGTTTTATTTCCCTTGCACTCCTCTCTCCACGAGCTAATATGTAGATTCTTTTCTTTTTATTTTGTAAATATTTGAGTGCTCTAACAAAATCACCATCCCCTGAAAGAATTAACACTTCCTTATATTCGCTTATATATCTAACTAAATCCAATGTCATATCAACATCACAATTGGCTTTTTTAATTGGCTTGTCGTTATCCCAATAAATTTTAGTGGGTTTAAGCTGTAATAAAAATCCAAATTGTTCCAACTTTAAATAGAATTTGACCCGTTTGATATGTCTGCTAACGATAATTATTTCTCCCTCATCAATATTTTTGTCTTTTAATTTATTTTGGAGAAAGGTTAACAGACTTTTAAGATTTAAAGGCTTATCTTCTAATAAAGAATATTTATAGCCATGGAGCTCAATCCCAGCGTAATAAAATACTTTCTTAACATAATATTTCTCTTTGAGATAAAGAATTAGTTTTTTGTAATCAATTTTCCATCCTAAACTTTTTTCACCACCATAGAATAAGTTTGCCGCGTCGATAAATGCATAAGCCACTTTTTCTTTAATCATAGCTTTTATTTTAACAAAACGAAATTACCTCAATATTAAATACTTTTACACTCAAACTAAATTTATTATTTCCCCTTTTTCGTTTACTTGAAAACCTTGTAAGGGTTTAAAGGTTTTTCCGGCTTTGTTAAATGATGCGTGTTTGAGAATTTTTTCCGCCGAAACCATCACACCATCGTGAGAAATAATTAGTGCACATCCGTTTTCTGGAAGTTTTAAAAGTATTTCTTTGATAAGTTTTGCAAGTTTTTCACCCTGTTCTTTTATCATTTTTTTATATTTTGGATTGTCAAAAATCACACCGGCAATTCCAAACTCATGTGTTTGACCAAGAATGTGAAGTTTCTCCATCTCTTCTGGTGTGAATGGAGGTGTACCTGCTCTTTTATCAATAATGGGTTTTTGTCCGGTTAAAAGAAATGCGGTTTCTTGAGCACGTATCTTATCTGAAGAAATAATAAGATTAAATTTAGGCATTTTCTTTTTTAATTCATTTGCCTGCTCTTTTCCAAAATCTGTTAATAGCCCATGAGCATGTTTTTCCGCATGCCTTCGTACTTGAACATATTTCATAGATTAGGTTAAAATATTATCGATAATTTTTTAATGCAAGAATTTTTATTCCCTTAATTTTCTTTTTCTGATGTTTTTGATTAGCGGTTACTAAAGATCCACCCATTTTTTTGGCTAAAGCAACAAACGAGGCGTCATAGTAGGTCATATTATTTTGATAAGCAATTTCCATTGTCATTTCAGCAACTGATAAATCTTCCGGAATAAATTTAAGCGGTAAGGTGTAGAAACGTTCACATAGCCGCAATAAAATCGGAAGTTCTAATTTTTTGTACAATAAGGCATTGCTAATCTCATATTTTGAGAGTTCTGGCATTACCAAATCAATCGAATTGATTTGTGCTTTTCTCATTATTCTGTCAACCAAATCAATATCATCTTCGTTTTCCTGATGAAGCCACTTTATGGCTACTGAAGAGTCAATTACAAGTATTTGCTGTTTCATGTTTTTAATGTCTTTGCCTATCTTTAATAATAAATTTGGAAAGATTAATGTTTTTGCCTGAAGCGGAAATTATTCTTGCTTCATGAATAGCTTTCCATACCTTCTCCCAGTTAACTTTATCCTCTTGTTTAGGTTCAAAAGGCTTAATGATCAACTCTTTTTTATCTGTTACCTTAATAGAAATAATGGATTTAGGTTGTGCCCAATTTATTAGTTGCCGAACTTCGTCGGGAATTGTAATCTGGTAGCGGTCACGCACAACAGCAATTGTTTGCATAATATGCAGAATATCAGAAAATCAGAATTTTGTCAAATGAAAGTTAAACTAATCGGATTTTTTACCAAAACTTCGGCAACCGCGCAGGCTATAGTCCCTGAAAGGGATTGCCAAGTTATGGTATACTCGACAATAATATGATCGAAGCTTTTGCATAAAGACACCAACTCCCCTCTTTTCGCATCGCACAGTTTAATCAAGCCCTTTATAAGGAATTTATTTCTTTGTTTGATGAGCTAACCACCTGGCCAAAAGAATTAAGAGAAAAATTAAAAAAAGTTGTCCCCTTCTCAACCATTTCTCCCGTGAAAGAACTAAAATCACTAGATAATGGAACAGAAAAAGTATTATTTAAAAGATTGTCTGATGGAAAATTATTTGAATCTGTTTTAATGCGTCATAAAGACGGAAGAAACACTGTCTGCGTCAGTTGCATGATTGGATGTCCTTTGGGTTGTAAGTTTTGTGCCACGGGAAAGATGAAATTTGTGGGAAATTTAAGTGCTCAAGAAATTGTTGATCAAGTATTATATTTTGCGAGAGCTTTAAAAAAACAAAACCGAATCATCACTAATATTGTTTTTATGGGAATGGGAGAACCACTTCTCAATCTTGAACAGGTACTGGATGCGATCAAAACATTTAATGATCCAAGGTTTATGGGATTGGGCATCAGACGAATCACCATATCAACCTCGGGAATTACTCCAAAAATCTATGAATTAATGAAGCTCGGTTATAAAGGAAGATTAGCCTTGAGTCTTCACGCACCAGATCAAAAACTTCGAGAAACCATTATGCCGATTGCAAAAAAATATCTGCTACCGGAATTGATCTCAACTGTCAAAGCATTTGCCAACCGTACGCAACTTCGAGTTAGTTATGAGTATGTTCTTATTGATCAGCTTAATGACCAAACAGAACACGCCCGTTCACTGGCTAAACTTATTGGTTCACCTCGTAACCCCGAGCAAATGCCCGAAGTATTTTCACGATCACTCCGTGATAAACACACATTCATCTCTGGATTAAACAAAAAAGCTTTTTGGTTACGGGGTAAAAAAAATCCGGAGCTTGTTTACGTTAATTTAATTCCTTTTAATCCGATTCCAGAAACCACTTTCAAACGCTCGCCCCTAAAGTCAGTTTATTCATTTGCTCACACTCTAACAGATTTGGGGATCTCAAACACTGTGCATGTGACAATGGGAGATGATATTAAAGCTGCCTGCGGCCAACTAGCAGCGAAATAAATATAGATTTATAAGAAGTATAACATTAAGAAAAACATGTCGTTGCGAGGCGAAGCCAAGTCTGACTTGGCGAAGCCGAAGCAATCCCATTATTATAGTATTATTTTATTGGTAACGGCCTGCCTACCGGCAGGCAGGGATCGCCACGTCCCGCTAAGCGGGTTTCGTTCGCGATGACAATTATCCCAAAATCGGAAGGTTAAATTTTTTTATTAGATATTTTTTATAAAGTTCAATTGAGTCTGCGTGGTCAAAAGCAATTTCTTCTTTTGGCGGTAGTTTATCCAAATCAAACCATTGCAATTTTGAAACTTCTTCATCAGACGTACTTATTTGTTTTATTGCTCTGGTAATAAAAATCATATCAACGTTTTGTGTATCATCTTTTGGTCTATTTGAACTATCATTAATTCGAAAAAAAACTACATCGTCAATTTCCCAGCCGCTTTCCTCCATCACTTCCCTTTTTATCGCCTGAACCAAATTTTCATTCCGACCGAAATATCCTCCTAATAAGCCCCACTTTCCAAATTCAGGAATTGGTTTTCCATTAAACATTCCCCTTTTTCCAAGAAGAATTTTATTATCTTTGATAATAATCGCATTGACTGTCACATGACGCAAAGAAGTTTTATTATTATTTTTAAAAATACAGGTGATCATATCCTCAATTATATTTTATTTCGAAGCTTTTTTTGGAGGGATTTTTTTAGTTCTACTAGCGCGTCGCTCAACGGCTCTTTCATCACTACGTTTTTTTATTGCCGCTTGTTTATCAGTTTGTTTTTTATTTTCCGCTGTAACCAGTTTTTGACATTCAGGATCAGGACAAGCAGTTTCTGTATTTATTACGATAGAATATGTCGTTTTTTCTTCCCAAGTATGAATCACAATTCTTTCTTTGCCACATCTAACGCATGGATTATTGAAGGTTTTATTTTTACTCATAATTTGGCCTTATTTTAGCAGATAATTATCATTTTTGCAACTGGGATCGCCACTTAACAATGGTTGAATTTACTTTTTGCCAACAAACTGGGATCTGATGAGCTATAAGTTGATTTAATGACCTAATATCGTCCTCATCAACGCCTTGAACACGATCAATTTCGTTGATCTGATAACGTGATAAATCTTGAACAACGATTGTTGGAACAATCCCGGTTTCATTTTTAAAATCTACAAACGCTTGAGCGCAAGTTGGACATGGACATGTTTGCGTAAAAAGCGTTAGGTTTTTTATATCAGTAACTGTTTTCTTAGGTTCTTCAATAATGATTATCTGAAGATTATTAGTCTCATTGCCTACATAATAGGTCAAAATTGGGGGAGATTTTTCATCATAATAGAAAATATCTGTTACCGTAACTTTTTTTCCCTGAACTTTTTCCATCAAACCAGTCACATAAGCTCGATTATATAATAATATTCTTTCAGTACAACCTGCGCGTAAATTCGGACAAGCTTCTATTGTTCTGCGTCTATCAGAACGAGAACCATTTCCATTATGATTATTATCCCCTTCATCAAATCCAATGCCGTATCCAACCAAACACCACGCACACTTAGCTTTATCAGCTAATAATGCGCAATTTAAAACAATGTCCTGCTCGCTTTTAACAATACTATCCAAATAGGCTGATAATTTCTTTCTATCATCTGGGTTTTTTATCCCCAAAGCAAGTTTATGTAAGTTTTTAACATTATATTCATCGAGATGTCTGGGAGTTGCTGATTCCATTCCATTTCGAGACAAACAAGCTACTTTTCTACCACTGTTAAATTCTATCACCATTGCACCATAAACATCTTTAGCACATAGTTTTTCGTGATGCATTAGTCTAGCTTGATCTAATAAATCGGGTAAACTCGTTAAGCTATCAGGATGAACTACGTTACATGATCTAATATAATCTTTAATCTTAGAAAATGGTGGCGGCGTCCAACACTCAGGTCTTCTATATGCCATAGCGATATATTATAAAATATAATTTTCTATTTACACATAGAATATGTATTGCTTAATCTTAGCCGGTTAAACAACTCATTATCTTATATAATATCACTACTTAAGATTTATATAATTTATTAATCCTATGTCATCACTAAAAAAAGTAATCTTAGTCGATGTTGTTGATCCACGTTCCCCCACTAAAGATGCTATTAAAGAGCTGGTTGAATTGCAATCCTTAGTTAAAACCTATGGAGGAATTGATATTGCCAATATCATCCAACACCGCACCAAACCAGATAAAAATACATTCATCGGATCCGGAAAGGTAGAAGAATTAAAGGAAATTATCCGTCTTAGGAAAATTGACATTGTCATTATCAATGCGATTGTTAATCATGGTCAATTGTTTCGCTTGACTCAATCTTTTTGGCCGGCTAATCGACTAATACAAGTTTGGGATCGGATTGATTTGATTTTGAATATTTTTGACAGACATGCACGCACCGCCGAAGCCAAGCTCCAGATTGAAATTGCCCGTATGCAACATATGGGTCCAAGAATATCAGGACTAGGTAGTACATATTTCTCCCGTCAAGGTGGAGGCATTGGCGGTCGAGGGATTGGTGAGAAAAATATTGAGTTAATGAAACGTCATTGGAAAGATCATATCAAAGCAAAAACCCTCACACTAAAAAAACTAACAGACAACCGGCAACGACAACTTGATAATCGTCGAAATAGTGGCCAAAAAACAGTTTCTATTATTGGTTATACCAATGCTGGAAAAACTGCACTTTTTAATCGGCTTACCGGAAAAAATAAAATAGTAAAAGACGCGCTTTTCGTGACGTTAGACAGTATATTGGGAAAACTTTATCTTCCACAACTCAAACAAGAAGTAATGATTTCCGATACAATCGGTTTTATTAAGAATTTACCACCTTCATTAATTGAGGCTTTCCAATCAACTCTTCTTGAATCAATGAACGCTGATTTATTACTGCATGTAGTTGATGTTGCTGATGACAAGATGGATGTAAAAATTAAGGTCGTAGAAGAATTACTAAAAGAACTTGGTATTGCTAATAAAAAACAACTTTATGTATTTAATAAAATCGATGCTTTACCCCGTAACCAAAGTGAAAGTTCAAAGTTACGGGGTTTACCAAAAAATCCGTACTTAATTAAAAAGTATATTGCAGACAACTTTCAAACACACAATCCCCTTTTTATTTCTGTAAAGGACGATCTTGGGATTGAGCTTGTGAAAGACGCAATTGCAAAAACTTTCGTTTAAATAACTATTACCTGCTTTTTTTTCCAACGCACTTTTTTTTCTTTTGCATATTTATCATCTTGAGCACGATATCCCACCGGACAAAGCACAATCGATGTGTAATCTGTCTTCTCAAGTCCAAGAATTTTATCACATTTTTTCAAATCAAATCCTTCCATTGGACAACTATCAATATGAAGCAGTGCAGCAGTATAAAGCAGAAATCCCAGTGCAATATAAACTTGTTTGCTTGCCCAAACTTTTTGCTCTTCTGGTTTTTTTCTACTCACATAGGTTTTAAAATAAGTAGCATATGCAAATGCTTTGACAGCAGATATTTTTCTTTCTTTTTTCATTAACGCAACATAATTATCAATATACTTTGCATCAATTGTTTTTCTCGCACAAAGAACAATCAAATGCGATGCATCAGTTACCTGTGATTGATTCCACGCGGCAAAACGAATTTTTTGACGCAGTTTTTTATCTGTTACCACAATAAACTTCCACGGCTGTAAACCAAGTGATGATGGAGAAAGTCGTAATGATTCAAGTAGTTGGCTTAGGTCATTTTTCTCCACTGTTTTTTTGGGGTCAAATTTTTTCGTGGCATACCGCCATTGTAATGATTTAATGTTCATAAGTTTCAATTTTCAATTATCAATGATCGTCTTGATTATTATAGTGTTAATAATATTAAATGCAAGCATTTTTTCCCTGCTTATTTAAATTTTCCGCATGCTTTTTAACAGTTAAGTGACAATTAGGACATTCTTCGATTCCTTCTCCGCTTCGAATTTTAGTCCCACAACCTGGACAATCAAAATACCCTTTTTCTGTTAATCCAGTGGCTGTTTTATAATTTAATATGCCGTGGTTAAGAAGATTTTCTACTCCATCACTTAACTTGTTCCCGTCACCATTACTCACAGGACAACTTCCTCCTCCAACAACCATTGCTGGTTTTTGACTATAAAATAGAAGTGGATCAATTGAATTAGTAATCAATTCTTGTTGTGGGGAATGATTACCATAAACACTGATTGGTTTTGTTTGATGAAATCCATTCTGTAAATCTTGTGCAAGATTATAAATTGCTGTTCGTGTCTTTTCTGCACGACTAATTGCAATCATTTGATTTGCAGTATCAACTCTATTGTCAGCAGCAATCAACATATCCTGAGCATAATCTCTCATCCATGTTTTTATGAGGGGATTCTCAACTACTTTTTCTTGAAATTGAGCTGCTTTATGACAAGCGATCTTATCAACAACAATATTAACTCCATTAGATATAACTAAATCAGAAATATCTTTAGCGATTTTGTCATCGCTTAAACCACTTAATATTATTGGTTGGGTAAGAAATGTTAAAGGATCTTTGGACAGCTTAATTTCAGGTAATTGATATTTTGCTCGTAATAGATTCATAATCGCATTACTCTGGTCAAAAGTATTATTCTCTTGTTCATAACGGTGGATCGTAACATCTACTTGACCATCGCTTCCTTTCCTAAAAACAAATAAAAATCCATAATCTCCAAAACCTTTCTGATCAATTGAAGGTGGTGAAATCCAATATACAACGTTGGCCTTATTTGCTAAAAAAGCTTCGTCAATTTGCGAAAACCCAACTGCATCTGCCCATTCCCGACTATTTGCCCCTGATTTTTCCGCCAAATCCCAATATTCAGCTGCAGCTGGTCGAATCATACCGATTGCTTTCATTCCTTGGTCAGAGTCGAAATTATAATGATATTTTTGACGAGAAATCCTTCCAACAAACTCT
>Ga0210049_1001270_pt1 | contig 23387 bp, 19 predicted proteins | sample CryGeyCG2014_300_2_FD_183964 | JGI IMG/M metagenome (GOLD analysis project Ga0210049, IMG submission 183964) | Groundwater microbial communities from aquifer - Crystal Geyser CG06_land_8/20/14_3.00 (SPAdes) (version 2) | ecosystem: Environmental > Aquatic > Deep subsurface > Groundwater | place... | reverse complement strand
ATCGCCAAAAATTGCCTCTACGCGTGCCAGTTTCCCCTTCTTTTCTCTATCGAAAAATAATTCCGTAACGAAAAACCCATTCATAAGCGATTTTTCTTCCTTTCATCTACTTCACCGAGAATTGCTGGAAAATCCTTGCCCATTTCCAATAATTAGCTTATGTTTTTTATCGGCGGAAACTTAAACAAGAATTATTCATGAGGGAGTGAAGAAAATTGCATTTAATCAACCGTATTGAAATTGATCCGATGGTGTGTAACGGAAAGCCGGTAATTAGAGGAACCAGAATTCCCGTTTCGGTCATTTTAGAGCAGATTGCCGCAGGGGAGTCTTGGGCAAAATTACTTGCCGGGTATCCGGAATTGAAAGAAGAAGATATTCGGGCCGCTTTATTTTATGCCAGGAAAATCTCTTGATCACTCTGAAATAAGAGCTGCCAATGCCTGATAATTACCGAAAGATAGTAATATGTAAGGGCAACCCGGTGCGGTCGGGGACATGATGCGGAAGCCCGCAGGAATCGCATCGTGTCCCCGGAAGTATAATGCCTGGATCGGAGGGAGGCATTATGGGAGAGCAACTTTTTCTGGAGAGGTTTTTCTGGTTTGACGCCGAAGCGAAAAAAAATAACTTCCCCAATGCGTCAAACTTTTCCCGACAATTTGAATGCTCCGTCAAGACGGCCCAGCGTTCCATCGAGTTCTTCCGCTGCCGGCTGCATGCGCCCCTTGAATATGATCCCGCCCGGAGAGGCTTCTATTACGTTGATTCCACCTTCCAGCTTCCCGTCATGCGTCTCAATGAAAAGGAACTACTGTCGCTCCTCATATCGAAAAAACTGCTCAGCGACGCAGCCGCAGGCCCTCTGGGCGATGAGTTGGGATGTATTGCAGGGAAGCTCGGCACCGTGCTCTCAGAAAATGTGCCCCGGCACACCGATCCCGACCGGGCGTTTTCCTTTCGCTCCAGTGAATTCACCCCTGCCACCCCAATGTTGTTCGAGTGTATCAGCAATGCCCTTTTAATGTTCCGCCTGCTCACCTTCAATTACTACTCGCCGGCCGGTAATCGGACCACATCCAGAACAGTGGAACCGCACCACCTTGTGAATTACATGGGCGCCTGGCATCTGATTGCTTTTTGCCGGATGCGTAACGATTGGCGCGATTTTCACAGAGTGTCACATGAAGCCGAAATTCTAATGGAGATTCTCAGGCACGGATCAGAGGTGGAGGCGCTGGAACCAAAATGGCTGAGGGACAAGGTCAAAGAAGAAATAAAAAAAATGATAAAAAAATATCGGACATAGGACGCTATATGTCGGGGGTGGGGGAGTATAATAACGCAACAAAAGAAAAATAGGAGGTATTCCCATAGCAAATGAAGCTCATAAAACCGAACACTCCGGCCCCAAAAAAGGACGCGGCGCTTACTGGGGCCGGAAAAAGGCGGCCAAGAAGGAATCCAACAGAGTGCGGAGGGAGATGGATAAGTCAGAAGAAAAGCCAAAGTCCGAGGAGTGAGATCGGGGACATGGTACGGACACCCGCCTGATACGGGTGGTTCATGGCAGCATTGCATAAGATGGAAAGGAGAATCCGACATGGGTGAACGTCAACTGCTTACCTCCGTCGCAGATATAGAAAGCCGCATCTTTTTCATTCGCGGTCAGAAGGTCATGCCGAGTACGCACTTGGCGGAACTTTACGAAGTGGAACCCAGGATTCTCTTACAAGCAGTGAAAAGAAACAGCGAACGTTTTCCACCTGATTTCATGTTTCAGTTGACATTACAAGAAATTACCAACTTGAAATCACAATTTGTGACTTCAAGTTGGGGCGGGCGTCGGGTAATGCCGTACGCTTTTACGGAGCAAGGGGTTGCGATGCTCTCCAGCGTTTTGAACAGCAAGAGAGCCATACAGGTCAACATCCAGATCATGAGGACTTTTACGAAGCTTCGTGAAATGCTGCTGACGCATAAAGAACTTCAGCGGAAGATCGAGGAAATGGGGAAGAAGTACGACCATCAGTTCAAGATTGTTTTTGACGCGATAAAGCAGTTGCTGACGCCGCCGGTCAAGCCGCGCCGGAAAATCGGCTTCGAAGGGAAGGATGGGTAGATCGACAGGGAGAATGAGGGGGGCACTGGGGAAAAACGGTCATGTCCCCCGAATGCGGAAGTCGTATTGGAGATATCGCAAATGACAAAAACCTTTTACGCGCATACGAAAGACAACGAGCCACCGAAACGATGGCAGCCCCTGGAGGATCATCTGACCGGAACTGCTGACCGGGCATCAGCTTTTGCCGCAGTTTTCAATTCCGCTGACTGGGCACGGGCTGCCGGAAAACTGCACGACATAGGCAAGGCACATCCAGATTTCCAGGCATACCTGCGTAGCTCAGGAGGCCTCGACGCCTCGGAATACGACGATCAGGGTACCGGTTCCCACCCCAACCACTCAGGAGCGGGCGCTATTTTGGTCTATGAAAAGTGGCACAATATCACCGGTAAAACCCTCGCCTACATTATCGCCGGACATCATGCAGGATTGTCGGACTGGTTCGGCGGTCGAGATTCTCTCCCCTATCGCCTTGAGAGTGAGAAGATTGTTGCAGATAATGTCCGTAATTATGCCGAACCATTCTTTGATGCCTTCCCTGTTAAATTCCGGCCTCCAGACTTCGCAATGCATTGCCACAATCAGGATGCCGTTGCCTACCATCTCTGGGTCAGGATGGTCTATTCTTGCCTTGTTGACGCCGACTTCCTCGACACGGAAGCTTTCATGGACTCAGAAAAACATGCCCAACGCCCATCTTTCCCGTCGCTTATCGAACTGAAAGCGCGCTTTGACCGGCAAATGCGGAAGATGACGGAGGAGGCACTGGACACTTTCGTGAATCGTATCAGGGCAGAAATTCTTAACGCATGCCGGACTGCTGCTGTGCAACCTTCGGGAATATTCTCACTCACCGTCCCAACCGGCGGCGGCAAGACACTTTCGGGAACTGCTTTCGCTTTGGATCATGCGACCCAACCCCGACACAACAAGTGCCGTATCATCTACGTTATCCCTTACACCAGCATCATTGAGCAGACAGCCGATGAGCTTCGGAAATACTTTGGATCGGATAATGTAGTTGAGCATCACAGCAACATTGCCACGGAAAGAGAGAAGGAATCGCCGCGACTCACCCTCGCGGCAGAAAATTGGGATGCCCCGGTTATCGTTACCACCAGCGTCCAATTTTTCGAGTCACTTTATGCTGCCAAGCCGGGGCGCTGTCGTAAGCTGCACAACATTGTCAATAGCGTGGTAATCCTCGACGAAGCACAACTTCTTCCGCCGGAACTACTCCACCCATGCGTTGAGGCGCTGAATCGGCTGATTTCCGATTATGACGTCACTGTTGTGCTGACCACTGCCACCCAGCCGGCATTGCCGAACCTCTGTCAGACCCCATGCGAGATTATCCCTCAGCCCGCTTCTCTTTACGAGCAACTCAAGCGCACCCATATCGTTTTCCCCCAAGACATGAACCTATCCCGCGACTGGCCTTCCCTCGCTGCCGAACTTGCCGAACATGAGCAGGTGTTATGCGTCGTTAACACCCGTCCGGACTGTTACGCGCTATGGAAAGAAATGCCGGAAGGCACGATCCATCTCTCCGCGCTTATGTGCGGTGAGCATCGCTCGAAAATTATTGCCGATATCAAGGAGCGATTGCCACGTGGAGAGACGTGCCGTGTAATCAGCACTCAACTCGTCGAAGCGGGTGTGGATATTGATTTTCCCGTCGTTTATCGTGCGCTGGCGGGGCTTGACTCGATCAATCAGGCTGCCGGTCGCTGCAACCGTGAAGGGAAACAACCAGATTACGGAAAGGTGCATGTTTTCATAGCTCCTAAATCCGCCCCGCCTGGATTGCTCCGTAAGGGCGAAGACACAACCAGAGAGCTGGCATCGTTGCCCGACTTCACACCAGAAACACCGGGCATATTTCGCCGTTATTTTGAAAAATACTATGCAAGCATTAATGACACCGGAGAGAACTGGTGGAGGGATAACCTGGTAAAAAACGTCAATCCCGAAGGCAATGTCCAGTTCCGCACTGCGGGAAAGGAATTCCGTCTGATCAAAGACCCGTCAGTGCCAATAATCGTCTGCTACGGCGGCAGTTACAAGATAATCAAAACATTGCGTTTTGCCGGACCATCCCGTGAGGTGATGCGTGCGCTTCAGCGCTTTACCGTCAGCATCAAACCGGGCGTAGCCAGTCGCTTGTTGGCCGAGCATCGTATTGAAGAAATCCACGACGGTATTCTTGTTCAGACTGACTCTAAACTCTATAATCCCAATATCGGTCTGGACATTTACCGCGAGGTTTATGATCCGGAAGATTTGTACATTTAACCCTTTATGAAAGGAGGATAATGCCTATGAAAGGATTCTGTCTTGAAGTAAGCGGCGACTACGCCTGCTTCACTCGGCCGGAAATGAAGGTTGAACGCGTTAGTTATGATGTGATCACCCCTTCCGCTGCGCGGGCCGTTTTTGATGCCATCCTTTGGAAGCCAGCCATTTACTGGCTGGTGAAAAAAATCGAAGTGCTTGCACCTGTGAAGTGGATTTCCGTTCGTCGCAATGAGGTCGGCAAAGTTGCCTCGCCTCGCTCGGATGGCATATTCATCGAGGACGACCGCCAGCAGAGAGCCGGACTCTTCCTGCGCGATGTGAAATATCGCCTCCACGCCGAGTTCTTATTTATTCCACAGGAGAAGCGTAGCAGAGTGTTCAACCCCGTTCCCGAATGGCTTGTTGACCCCGATGAGGCTAATGACCTCAAAAAATCTGACATCCGCAAAGACGAAACAGAGGCAAAGTACGCCGCCATGTTTGAACGCCGCGCCCGCAAAGGCCAGCATTTCCATCAACCCTACCTCGGTTGCCGCGAGTTTGCCGCCGCCGTGCGCCTGGTCGATCCGGCTACCGAACCGGCCACGCCTATCCCCGAAACGCGCGACCTCGGCTGGATGCTCTACGATTTGGACCATTCCGAACCGACAGACATCAAACCGATGTTTTTCCGGGCCACGATCGAAAGCGGCATCATCATTGTCCCGCCACCTGATAGCGAGGAGGTGCGTAAATGATCCTGCAAGCACTCAAAGAATACTATGAACGCAAGGCCTCAGACCCGGATATCGATATTGCGCCGGAAGGCTTTGAAAAAAAGGGACTTCCATTTTTAGTTGTAATCAAGCCTGATGGAGAGTTCGTCAACCTTGAAGATACCAGGGAAAAAGTTGGGCAGAAACTTATTAGCAAGCTTTTTTTGTTACCACGTTCCCAAACTCGCACAGGAAGCAAGGCTTATACAAAACCTTTTTTGCTGTGGGATCACAAAGGCTTCCTATTCCAAGTTTCCGAAGATGATGAAGGCAAAGAAAAGGCGGTCCATCAACACCAAGCATGGTTATTATCCTTGAACAATTTGCCAAACGCATTGAAGGCTGACGATGGCGTTGCCGCCATTCTTGCTTTTTATGCTGCGAATGGTGTTGAAAAAGTTAAGGCTGCGGGAAACTGGGCGGAATGCGCAAAGTTGAAGTCCTGTAATATGACATTCCGTGTGGTTGGAGACAATGTTCCTGTTCCATGCAGACCTGCGGTGCAACATCATGTGCGGACTTCTGTATTAAAAAAAGCAGCATCTGCAGCATCTGATGAAGATGAACAAGATGAGAAGAAGATATTCGCTCATTGTCTGATTACAGGAGAATATGGCGAAATAGCCAGAACTCACGGGCGCACTCCCATCAATAAAGACACCAAGAGCCTTGTCGCTTTTCAAAAAAATTCAAGATACGACTCCTTCGGCAAGGAACAAAGCTATAATGCTCCTGTATGCAAATCTGCGGAGTTCTCCTATACGACGGGTTTGAACACTCTTCTCAAATCAGAGAGGCAACGAATCCAGATCGGCGACGCTACCACCGTCTTCTGGTCGGGAAAAGAATCCTCTTTGGAAAACGATGCGTTTTTCTTTTTTTCCGAGCCGCCTAAAGACGACCCGGACCGCAACACGGAAGCAGTCAAGGCGCTATATGAAACAATCTGGAGCGGGACATATGTTGTTCCGGACGACAGCACTCGCTTCTATGTCCTCGGCCTTTCCCCAAACGCCGCCCGCATCGCCGTCCGCTTTTGGCATGTCGGCACGGTTCGGGAAATGGGGACAAGATTCAAACAGCACGTTGACGATCTTGCCATAGCGCATGGTGTCAAGATAGAACCGGCCCTGCCAATGAGAAGGCTTCTTCGTTCAATTGCTGCACAGGAAAAGGATGATAACATTCCTCCCAATCTTGCAGGGGAGATGATGCGGGCAATTCTTGACGGTACCCCCTATCCGGCCACACTTCTTCAGGCTGCCATACGACGCAATCGCGCTGAACAGGATGTACCATATCCCCGGGCAGCGCTTATCAAAGCCTGCTTAAATCGCGCAATGCGCTTCAATAACCCTAAAAACGAAAAGGAGATCACCATGTGCCTCGACCCAGAAAACACCAATATCGGCTATCGTCTTGGGCGCCTCTTCGCCGCGCTGGAAAAAATTCAGTCCGATGCCAATCCCGGCATCAATGCCACCATCCGCGACCGCTTTTACGGTGCCGCTTCCAGCACCCCCGTCACGGTATTCGCTAACCTGATGCGTCTCTCCAACCACCATCTGTCGAAATTGGAAAAGGAAAAACCAGGGCTGTTTATCGTGCGCAAACAACTGATCGGGGAGATCATGTGTCCCATCTCCGATTTTCCGCCACATCTCGATTTAGCGGATCAGGGGCGCTTTGCCATAGGTTACTATCATCAAACGCACGATCTGTGGAAAAAGAAGACTGACAATCCATCATAATCTAACCCCAATAGAAAGGAGAAAACCGTGAGTACATCTATCAAAAACCGTTACGATTTCGTTCTTGTCTTTGATGTTCAGGATGGCAACCCCAATGGAGATCCTGACGCCGGAAACCTCCCGCGCGTAGATCCGGAAACAGGCAGGGGACTTGTTACCGATGTCTGCCTCAAGCGCAAGGTGCGCAACTATGTCCAGATCACCAAGACAGCGGAAGATGGAAAGCCGACTACAGGTTTCAACATCTTTGTCAAAGAAAAGGGCATCCTCAATATTGAAATAGACAATGGATATAAAGCTGCGGGCCTTGATCCACAGGCAGCAAAAGAAGCGGAAAAAAAGAAGGACAAGAGTCAAGAACGGCGGGAACAGATTGCGAAAGCTCGCCGGAATATGTGTGACATTTTTTATGATATTAGAACCTTTGGCGCCGTATTGTCCACCGGGGCTAACGCAGGCCAGGTCCGTGGCCCGGTGCAGATGACTTTTGCTCGCTCCGTTGACCCCATCGTCACACTGGAGCATTCCATCACGCGGCTTGCCGTGACGAGCGAAGATGATGCCAAGAGCAAGGAAACTGAAATGGGCCGCAAGCACACAGTGCCCTATGGTGTGTATGTCGCCCATGGCTTTGTTTCCGCACATCTTGCAGCCCAGACCAAATTTTCCGAAGATGATCTGGACATCTTCTGGAAAGCACTGGTGGATATGTTCGAGCATGACCGCTCCGCCGCCCGTGGCCTTATGTCCACTCGCTGCTTGATCATTTTTAAGCATGATTCGGCTCTCGGCAATGCCTCGGCTCATAAATTATTTGAGCTTGTACAGGTCAAACGCAAAACCGACCCCGCAAAACCGGCAAGAGAATTTGGGGATTATGAAATTATTGTAGATAACGCCCAGGTGCCTACCGGTGTGACGATTGATGTAAGAAGTTGAATCAGTGAGCGTTGCCTGGTGGTGAAATGATTTTTCAACAGGAGTTTGAAAAGGTCTGCTGATGAAAAAAAGAAAGAACAGATTCCACTCAAGAGCGAATTGATTCTGTACCAGACGGAGGACGGGAAAACAAAAGTTGAAGTCCGGCTTCAGGACGACACGGTCTGGCTGAGCCAGAAGCTTATGGCCGAGCTGTTTCAGACTACCCATCAAAATATCACCACGCACCTGAGAAACATTTTCAACGAGGGGGAGTTGGCCGAAGGGGCAACTTGTAAGGATTTCTTACAAGTTCAACTTGAGGGGAGCTTACGACGGAATCAGTTATCCGGAAATTCCGGATAACTGCCGTTGACGGGAATATAATGAGGGAGAGGAGAACTGACGGATGCCGCGAAAACCCGCAAAGTTGAAGACGGCGCCTTGTGCGCCGAACTTCGCTGCATTGGTAGAAGCAGTGCGGCTGGTACATGAGCAAAGCGCCGCTGTAGCAAGCCGGGCAGTGAACGTAAGTCTCACTATGCGCAATTGGCTTATCGGCTGGCACATTTATGAATACGAGCAGCACGGCGCCGACAGGGCGGAATATGGCGAGTGCCTGCTTGATAGACTGGCCGACGCATTGCGGAAAGAGGGCATGGCCGGCATGTCTTCCCGTTCATTGCGCCTCTACCGGCAGTTTTACGTTGTTTATCCGGAAATTTGGCAATCGGCGATTGCCAAATCCGGACAGGATATGTCAACACCGATTTGGCAATCACTGATTGCCAAATCCGGGGCCGGGAATCGGCAAATTCGGGAGACACCGACTCCCAAAACAAAGGCTATGCAACGATTGGGCGTTGACAGCCACATGCTGATTACCCGCCTATCGTTTACCCATCTGGCTGAGTTTGTAACCATTGACGATCCCCTCAAACGCGCCTTCTATGAGATCGAGTGCATCCGCGGCAACTGGTCGGTGCGGGCGCTCAAGCGCCAGATTGCCGCCCTGTACTACGAAAGGTCGGGGCTTTCCACGGACAAGGAAAAGCTGGCTGTCCTGACTCATGCCGCCGCCGAACAGGCCGAGCCGAAACTCGCCATTCATGATCCTTATGTCTTTGAGTTTCTTGGTTTGCGGTCGAAGGAAGCTGTAAGCGAATCAGACCTGGAAGCCGCATTGCTCGAGAAATTGCAGGATTTCCTTTTGGAATTGGGGTATGGCTTCTGTTTTGAGGCGCGACAGAAAAGCATAATTATCGGCAGAACCCGCGGCTTTGTGGATCTCGTCTTCTACCACCGCATACTCAAGTGCCATGTGCTCATTGAGTTGAAGGTGGATGAATTCCGTCATGAACACCTGGGTCAGCTCAACACCTACGTGACCTGGTACCGCAAACACATGATGGCCGAGAGCGATAATCCCCCGGTCGGTTTGCTCCTCTGCACGCAAAAAGATCACGCTCTCGTAGAATATGCCCTCGCCGGGATTGATAACAGATTGTTTGTATCCAAATATCAGATTGAACTACCGCGGAAGGAAGACCTCCAGCACTTTTTGGAGGAAAAGCGTAAGGAGATGGAGGCAGACTAACCCTTTGACAAATAATAATCTTTACCCTCTTTGCAAAATATGCTATGTATAATAAGCATAATTGGAATATGGGAGGTTTTGTCTTGCAATACAAAGAGTTATTGATGCCATACAATCCGTGGTGGCCGGATGCCGACAGGGCTTTTGAGCGCTTGCCGTTGTTTCACCGGCCGATATTCGATGAAATCTTTACGGGATTCAAAGATGTTCCGCAAATTATCTCGATTACAGGCCCCCGAAGGGTCGGCAAGAGCACGCTTATCAGGCAAATCATCAGAAAATTGATCGGGGAAGGGATGCCGCCGGAAAAGATAATCTACTATTCGATGGATGACCCGGCCCTCCTTCGTTCCGACATTGATCACGACAGGTTCTTTGACAGCCTTATGGACGAAGCGCGGGCAAAGGCAGGCAACGGCCTGATATATCTCTTTCTGGACGAGATACAGCGTTTTGAGTGGTGGGAGCTTTTCCTGAAAAAGTATTACGACCTCCACTACCCTGTCAGGTTTGCCGTATCAGGATCTGCGTCGTCTCCTATATTCAAAAAAAGCAGAGAGAGCCTTCTTGGACGCATAAAGGACTTTCACCTGCTGCCTTTCTCATTCAGGGAGTTCTTGCTGTTTCACAACAGCGGCGATCCCGCCTTGATAAAACGCTTTAATGAGATTTCAAAGACCGGCGAAGCAGTCATGGGGATGTTTACGAAACACCCGGAGCATACTGATTTGCAAAAGGTGGCTATACCGGCGGTACCTCAGGATATCCGGCAAAATATAGAAGAATACCTTGCAAAATTCCTTTTGGAAGGCGGTTTCCCGGAAGTGTGGCGGTTGCCCGATTGGGAAACGAAGCAGTCTTATCTTTTCGACAATCAGGTGGAGAAAGTCATTCTCGAAGACCTTGTCCTCGCGGTTGAACTGAGGAAACCCGAGATGCTCAAGAGGTTTTACATATCATTGCTTGAAAATCCCGGACGGGAAATAAACTTCCAGCAATTATCGCATGACCTCGGGATCAACCGTGCCAGCATAGAGAAATATTTTCCACTGCTTGAAATGACTGATCTGATACATCATGCTGAGAGGTTCACCAAAAGCGCCATAAAGGTGAGACGGGGCAATATCAAGTGCTATCTTGTAGATCTTGCCTTGAGAAATGCTATTTTGCGGATTCAGGAAAGCCTTTTGAAAGACGCACAAACGCTCGGTCTTTATGCTGAGAATCTCGTGTTTAATGCCCTGAAGAAGTGGGAAGGCACGATCTCCATAAGCTATTGGCGGGAAAAGAGCGCTGAAGTTGATTTCATCGTACATGCCGGGGCGGGGAAATATCTGCCGGTCGAAGTGAAATACAAGGAAGATGTGGGTAACGCAGAATTAAGGACTATAAGGAATTTTTGCGAAAGGCTCAAATGTTCTACCGGCATAGTCGTTACAAAAAACTGGCATGACTTCGGCATCAGGGATAGGCTTTTTTACATGCCTCTGCCGCACTTCCTTTTGCTGTTCGATTAGGGTGCAGGTTAAGACATGAAGGTCAAGCGCAAGCGGCTATTCTACAAGAATATCTTCTTAGGCACTGTGTCGTTGAATGCCGTAAAACTTGGGGCGCTAAAAAGTGTATGCCCTGATCCGTCAGGAGAACAGGGAATCAGGTAATAACAGTAAATATAGGCAATAAATTAGGTAACAAGTGACAACATGTACAGTCCAGAAGATCTGATTCAGCTTTCCGCCCTGCAGCATTTGGTGTTCTGCCCCCGCCAGTGCGCGCTCATCCATGTTGAGCAGACATGGACGGAGAGCGGGCGCACCGCCGAAGGCCGGATCATGCACGAGCGAGTGCATGACGAGAGCCGGGAATCGCGGGGTGATATGCGGATCGAATATGGTGTGGCGTTGCGGTCTCTTCGTCTTGGGCTGATCGGGAAGGCCGACGTCGTGGAGTTTCACCGCAGGCCGGACGGTTCCTGGTTGCCCTTTCCCGTGGAGTACAAGCGGGGCAAGCCCAAGGCAGACGATTGCGATAAGGTTCAGCTTTGCGCCCAGGCGGTCTGCCTGGAAGAGATGCTCTCCGTCGCGATCCCGGCGGGTGCGCTGTTCTATGGACAGACACGTCACCGTCTCGACGTCGTCTTCGACGAGGTACTGAGGCGGGAAACGGAAGAAACGGCCCGGCGGACGCATGATCTTATCGCCTCCGGCCGGACGCCCTCGCCGTTGTATAAAAAGCGGTGCGAAAGCTGTTCGTTGATGGCCGAGTGCCTGCCGAAGACGATTCAGAAGCGGCGTTCGGTGAAAAGCTATCTGACAAGGATGCTTGGTGAACCATGAAGAAACATTTGAATACCCTTTTTGTCACGACGCAAGGCGCTTATTTGGCCAAAGAGGGAGAGACAATCGTCGTCAAGGTGGAGAAGGAGGTTCGTCTGCGGCTTCCTGTCCATACCATCGGCGGCATCGTCTGCTTCGGCAATGTGGCGTGCAGTCCCTTTCTAATGGGCTTCTGCGCGGAAAACGGTGTCGGCATCAGTTTTCTGACGGAACATGGCCGGTTCCTGGCGCGGGTGCAGGGTCCGGTCTCAGGTAATGTCCTCCTGCGCCGGGAACAGTATCGGCAGGCCGATGATCCACAGGCTTCCGCCGATATGGCACGGGCGGTTTTGACCGGCAAGATTGCCAACAGCCGGACGGTTCTCCAGCGGGCGCTCCGTGATCATGCGGAGAAACTGGCTGCGGATCAGGTGGGATTTGCCGTAAAGCGCCTGAGCAACTATCTGGGACTGTTGAATCAGGATCAGCCGCTGGACGTTCTCAGAGGTTGCGAGGGGGATGCCGCCCATATCTATTTCAGCGTCTTCGATCACCTAATCGTGGCACAGAAAGACACCTTTTCCTTCCAGGAGCGAAACCGCCGGCCGCCGCTGGACAACGTTAATGCCTTGCTTTCCTTCATTTATACACTCCTTGTGCATGATATCCGGTCGGCCTTGGAAACGGTGGGGCTTGATCCGGCGGTAGGATTTCTGCACAGGGATCGTCCCGGAAGGCCGGGGCTCGCTCTTGACATGATGGAGGAATTCAGGCCATTTTTGGCGGACAGGCTGACCCTTTCCCTGATCAACCTCCGTCAGGTACAGGGGAAGGGCTTTGATAAGACCGATTCCGGCGCGGTACTGATGACGGACGATACCCGCAAAATGGTGCTCGTAGCTTATCAGGAACGGAAACAGGAGGAGATCGTCCATCCCTTTCTGGACGAGAAGGTGACGATCGGAACGCTGTTTCATATCCAGGCTCTGTTGATGGCGCGGCATCTGCGGGGCGATCTCGACGGTTATCCGCCGTTTATCTGGAAGTAAGGGGATTTCATTATGCTTGTGCTCGTCAGCTATGATGTTTCTACAATTGATCCGGGTGGCCCGCGGCGTTTACACCGGGTGGCCAAGACCTGCCAGAACTACGGCCAAAGGGTGCAATACTCCGTTTTTGAATGTATAGTTGATCCGGCACAATGGGCAGCTCTACGGCAGAAGTTAATTGATGAAATCGAGCCCAATAAAGACAGTCTGCGATTTTATTTTTTGGGGTCGAACTGGAAACGCCGTGTCGAGCATATTGGCGCAAAGAAAGCGTTGGATCAGGAAGGGCCGCTGATCGTTTGAAAGGCTTGTGCGAACCCCATGCGGACATGATTTTCCCGTATGCTTCGCACTGTTGGTAACCGGCTGATTTTACGGATTATGGGGAAGATGTTCTTTGACAACTGAATATAAAACGTACCTTTTCAGAGCAGATACGCGGAATGATGAGGATATTCTTTGCTATTTTAACAAGTTATGAGAAGTAAGTCGCCCCCTGCGCGGGGGCGTGGATTGAAACGCGCGACGGAAGATCATAGGGAAGGGGTGATAGTCTTTTTGGAAGAAAGGGAGCCGGTCTATAAGGGGTCATAGGAGGGCCACGCTCCGTCGTGGCCGGGAGACTTTCGTTTCCAACCTCCTGCCGTCAGTAGTAATGGTAATGGCTCCGTCCCTGTCGGTCCTGTACACCTTTGTACCTGACATTTCGTATCTTTTGAGGACATCGGGGTGGGGGAGACGAAAGATGTTGTCGGCGCCGCAGCTTATAACGGCAATCTCGGGACGGACACGGGCAAGAAAGGGGAGAGTACTGGACAAGAACCCTCCATGATGGGGAACGAAGAGGACCTGACTCCTGATGTCTTTCCCCTCCCTGACAAGACGTGTCTCCGATGGTTCCGAGATATCTGCCGGCAGGAGAAAGCTGATTTTCCTAAAGGTCAGCTTCAAAACGAGGGCATTGTTGTTTGTAGCATCGAAACCGCGAGAAGGGTCATTTCCTCCCACGATCGGGTGTTTGGGGTTTAATATCCTAAGCTGGATGTTACCGATTTTCTCCTCTGGTGTCTCCTCCGACATGAGCCGGTAATGGATATTCTTTTCCCTGATAATCCTCATAAAATCTTTATATGTGTCAGTCCCTGAAACCTCGCCGTTCGCCCATACTTCCCTGACGGCAAAGTTTTCAAGGATATAGATCAGGCCGCCCAGGTGATCCGGGTGGGGGTGGGTCAGGACGACGGTATCCACTTTTTTTATCCTCTCATGCCAGAGGAAGGGGGCAAGGACGTATTTTCCCATATCAAAATCACTATCGGGGAAGCCGCCGCCGTCTATAAGCATCTTTCTGCCCCCGGGAAATCGAACGAGTGTTGAGCTGCCCTGTCCCACGTCAATGGATGTGACCTCAAGATCATTCCGATAGGCATCCCTTGCGTAAAGGTAGATGCCATCGGCCACAAAGAATGCAACAAGCATGGCAATCGCAACCCCAGGCCAAAAACGTCCCGGCGCTGATCCTCTCTCCTTGTCTTTCCCATTCCTTTCTTTCCAGGTATCGGTCAGCTTTACAATGGCTATTAGAAGAAGATAGTAGGCTGTCATTTCGAGTAATGTCGGTGTACCGATGAAAAAAGAGGAACCGGGGAGAGAGGCGAGAAAATCGGTGAGCGAAACGGAGATCGTAACGAGGAAAGAAGATATCTTGACCAGGACAACGGTTAGTGTGGGCGATATGGGGGCCGTCAGGATAATGGCCATGCTGACGGGAAGGGCGATCATGCCCAGCAGAGGGACAACGATGATGTTGGCAACAAGAGCAATGGACGATACCATGTTAAAGTAAAAGGCGACAATGGGCGCTGTGCCGAGTATGGCGGCGAGGGAGGCCATGATAAAAAGAAGGATACCTTTAAAAACCTTTTCGGAAAAAGAGATACCTCTCTCTTCATGCTTGCCTTTTGGAATCAGCAGGGCAAGTCTCGGGGTAATAAAAAGAATCGCCGCGACGGCCGTAAAGGAAAGCTGAAAGGAGATGTCAAAGAGGGAATGGGGGAAGACGATGAGAATAATAAAGGCGGCAAGGGCCAGCGTGTTGTACAGGTCCCTCTCTCTCCCCAGGAATATGGCCACCATAAAAGTGACGATCATGATGGCGGCCCTGACGACGGAGATACCCATCCCGGCGATGAAGGCGTATATCATAATGGGAAGGCAGGCCCCCAAAGTGGAGACCTTAATGACATTGAATCTCAAAAGGAGATAGGGGAAGGACTTCATCATCAGCCTGATGAGATAGATTGACAGGAGGGCAATGATTCCCACATTGAATCCTGATATGGCGATGATATGGGATGTGCCTGTACGGTTAAACTTTTCCCGGACATCTTTCGGGATTTCCCTCTGTTCCCCCAGGACCATGGCCTGTATAATTTCTCCTGCCGGCGTCGGCGAATTTTCGCGAATGAGCCTTCTTACATTTCCCCTGAACATCTCCAGGGTTGTCTTCCATCGGTTTCCCTGGTTTTCTCTCAGGACGGCGATACCCGATGGATCGCTTATAGAGCCACGCACCAGGATGTTCCTGTATCGGAGGTGTCTTTCATAGTCAAAACCGCCGGGATTATTGAAGTTGTGAGGTCTTCTAAGCCTGGTCCTGAATCGTATGAAATCCCCGTATTTAAACGGATATTGATCCCTCACCGTTAGCAGTACCCGTCCCTCCACAGGAACGGTGGATTTATCCTTGATTACCCTGACTACAGAGACAACCAGTTCGGTCTTATGAGGTGAGACTTCCGGGTTTTCACAGATAATGCCGTCAACGGTGGTCTTCTCCGGGCTTAGATAATTACTGATATGTCTTGGCCCTGGTTCTTGATAGAGATAGAGATTTATGTTGAGGATACCTAACAGGAACAGGGAGAGGACCAAGGAGAGGCCGACAATGGCTTTCCATTTTTTAATTATGGCAACGAGCAGAGATATCAGGGTCATGATCAGGCAGACCATCAGGGGCGGATCCGGGAGATGGATGAAATTTCCCACAGAAATCCCCGCGATCAAGGGGATGAGAAGGGGGATGATTGGTCTTAGCATGGATCAATTCCATAGATTTATTTTCAAAAATAATATAGCATGTCCTCCTCTATTGATACAGGGGAACAACGATGGACGATCATCTGTTGCAGAATGAAAACCTGACGACAAGGGTTCGCTGGTTGATGCTGGCGCGGGTTGCCATTGTCACATTTCTGCTCGGGATCACAGCCCTCAGCGAGATCAGAGGTACAGAATCCCTGCTCAAAGAATCAGTCGCATCTCTTTATATCATCATCCTGCTTACCTATTTCCTCTCTATCATTTATCTTTTTCTCCTGAAGCACGTCAGGAGCCTTGAGGTCAATGTATATATCCAGAGCCTGACTGACGTGTTGTTGATAACGGGTTTCGTGTATGTTACAGGCGGAATAGGAAGTGTTTATTCGGTCTTCTATCCCCTAATTATCATATATTCAGTCCTCTTCCTTGCCGGAAGGGGAGGGGTTATCACAGCCTCTACCGCAAGTGTTTTTTATGGTCTGTTAGTAAATTTAGAATATTATAACATCATCAAGCCTTTCTACAATATTTCCATCGAGGGATACCAATTCCTCCCTGGATATGTCTTTTCGAGAACTCTCATCCACATCCTGTCGTTTTACATTATTGCCCTTCTCGCCAGCTTTGTGGTGGAACAGGAGAGAAAGACAAGAACCGTCCTGACAGACAGGGAAAATGCCTTCGATCAGTTGGATTTACTGTACAGGAGTATTATTGAGTCTGTTGATACGGGCATATTAACGATTGACCTTGCGGGGAAGGTAAAATCTTTCAACAGGGCGGCGGAAGAGATTACGGGCTTTTTATTTGCAGAGGTGGAAAACAAAAACATTAATCAGGTCTTTCCGTATTACTCCGACCTGAAAGAGGAAACGAAAAACATGGAGGACCGCCAAGGGAATTCGCTGGAAAAAAGAGTGGAAATGCCGGTTGCCGGCAAAGGGAACAGAACTCTGATTTTAGGTTGTTCTATATCACATCTTAAGGATAACAGGGGGAATAGAATAGGGGATATCTTGATTTTTCAGGATCTGACGGCGATAAAAAAAATGGAGGAAGACCTTGAAAAGAGCAGAAGGCTTGCCTTTATCGGTGAGATGGCGGCCAGCCTTGCCCATGAGATCAGGAATCCTCTGGCGTCAATCAGCGGATCGGTTCAGGTTTTGAAAAATGAACTTAATTTAAATGGGGCCGATGATAAACTCATGCAGATTATTCTGAGGGGTAAGGATCAACTCGAAAACTTTATGAGAGATTTCCTCCTCCTGGCAAGACCACCGTCGGGTATTTGCGAGATAATTGACATCAGAGAGATCTTTGAAGATGTCCTTGAATCCATCCGTTATGCGTCGGACTGGCACGAGGGAATCGAGGTTATGCGGAAATTATCCGACCAATCCCTTATCATGGCCAATAAAACGCAGATCAGGCAGCTCATCTGGAATCTTGTCATCAATGCCGTTCAGTCCATGCCGGATGGGGGCAGGCTGATGGTAGAGGCCCAAAAGGTTTTGCTTCCCGATTTCAGGGAATATCTTGAGATACGTATCACCGATAGCGGATGCGGCATCGAAGAAAAAGATATGGAAAAGATTTTTGAACCCTTCTACACAACCAAGGAAAGGGGAACAGGTCTTGGCCTGGCAATTGTCAACAGGATTATAGAAAACTATTCCGGAAAGATTAAAATCGAAGATAACCCTGAGGGAGGGACAGCCTGTATTGTATGTTTGCCGAGAAGCCATTAGTCATTGCCGGGCAATGGCTGCTTTTTCGAGAGGAGGCCAGAAGTGGCTAAGATTCTCGTTGTGGATGACGATCAGGGCATGAGGGAGTTTCTTGAGATCATGCTGACAAAGGAGGGTTACAGGGTGACCTGTGCCGGTGATGCGGGAAAGGCCCTTAATCGTTGCAAAAAGGAACAGTTCGATCTTATTATTACCGATCTGAAGATGCCGAAAATGGACGGCATTACATTTCTGAAAGAGGTCAAAGATATTTCCCCGGAAACAATGGTAATTCTGATTACGGCTTACGCCTCCGGTGAAACGGCGGTAACAGCCATGAAGGAAGGGGTATACGACTATATCGAGAAAGGGATAGATATAGAGGATCTTAAGAAGATCATTCGGGAGGCCCTCGAGAAGAAGGGTATTAAGAGGGAGGATATACGGTTCATCAAAGGGGTGGAAGATGCCGTTTGTTTTGGAGGCATGGTGGGGAAAAGCAAGGAGATGCTTAAGGTTTATTCTTTTGTTAAAAAAGTGGCCGGTACCCCCCTGGCCAATATCCTTCTCTTAGGTGAGAGCGGGACAGGTAAGGAACTCGTGGCCAGGGCCATCCATGAAAACAGTCCCCGAAAAAATATGCCGTTTATCGTCATTGACTGTGGCGGTGTACCGGAGGCCCTCCTCGAAAGTGAATTCTTTGGCCATATGAAAGGCTCCTTTACCGGCGCGTACTTTGATAAACCGGGCCTCTTTGAGGTTGCCCGGGGTGGGACGATCTTTCTGGATGAGATTGGCGAACTGCCGCCCCTCCTCCAGGTGAAACTCCTCCGTGTCGTCCAGGGAAAGACCTTCCGAAGGATAGGGGGGGCGGAGGATATCAAGGTTGATGTACGGATCGTATCGGCGACAAATCAAGATCTGGAAAAAAAGGTAAACGAGGGTACCTTCAGGGAAGACCTTTACTACCGTCTCAATGTCATCCCGATACATATCCCTCCTCTGAGGGAGAGAAGAGAAGATATCCCGGTCCTGACAACGTATTTTATAGAGAAGTACTCCCGTGAGTTCGGCAAAGAGATCAAGAACATATCTGCATACGCCATGGGGCTTTTAATGGATTATCCCTTTCCGGGCAACATCAGGGAACTTGAGAATATCATCGAGCGGAGCGTTGCCCTCGAAACATCCAATATTATCCTGCCGGAAAATCTCATTTTGGCAAGAAATATTTCCCCGGCAGGAGAAACGGCCGTTAATTACGAGATACCGGAGAATGGCATCGGTCTGAATGAGGAAGTGGCAAAGTTTGAAAGACAGTTGATAGAAAAAGCCCTGCAAAAAAGCCGGGGTTCGAAGACAAAAGCCGCCGAACTGCTCCATGTGAGTTTTGATTCGCTGAGTTACCGGCTTAAAAAACTTGATATTGAAAGGGATATTGAATAGGGAGGCGAAAATGGAAGTTCTGGTAAAAAAGGCAAATCTTGCGGAATTTACCTCCGAGGTGTCAGTTGTTTTCCATTTTGAGGGGGAGGAACTCGGAGGTGCGGCGGAGCTACTGGATAGATCCTCCGGCGGATTGATCAGTGATGTAATCGCAGGAGGTGATTTTGAAGGAAAGCTCTTTCAGATATCATTGATATATACGAGGGGGCTTATACCGACCGTGCGGATTATCGTGGTAGGTCTGGGCAAGAAGGCAGACTTTAACCTGGAAAAACTTAGGGGCGCTTTTTCCGGAGCGGCTCAGCAGGTAAGGAAATTGAATCTGAAAGGGTTTGCCACGTCCATGGATTTGGGGGATTTGACGGCAATCGTCCAGCATCTCGACAGGGTGACCGAGGCCGCCGTGGAAGGGGTTTTCCTTGGCCTGTACCAGTTCACGCTCTTCAAGACCGTAGAGCGGGATAAGATCAGAGAAATAGAGGAATTTGTAATTGTTGAGGATCGTGAAGATGCCTGGGAGGTAATCAGGTCTGCGGCGGAAACGGCAGAGATCATCTCGCGGGCGGTTTATTTTGCGAGAGACCTCGTTTCTACGCCGGGGAATGAAATGACACCGGCTGCTATGGCCGCTAAGGCAGAGGAACTTGCCATGACGAGAAGGAATGTCAGGGTCGAGGTTCTTGATGTTCCCAAAATGAGGGAATTAGGAATGAATGCCCTGCTCGCCGTAGCCAGGGGGTCTGACGAGCCGGCCAGTTTTATTATTCTCGAATACCGTGGTGGGAGAGATGCTGATCCTTTCATTGCCCTGGTTGGCAAGGGGCTGACCTTTGACAGCGGCGGCATCTCCATAAAGCCTTCGGAGAAGATGGAAGAGATGAAATCGGATATGGCGGGTGGTGCGGCGGTGATAGGCGCCATCATGGCCGTGTCTGATATGAACCTTCCGGTTAACGTTGTCGGCCTGATACCGGCAACGGAGAACCTCCCCGGAGGAAATGCCTATAAGCCGGGGGACATCCTGAGATCCCTGTCCGGTAAAACCATAGAGATCCTTACCACCGATGCAGAGGGACGATTGATTCTGGCCGATGCCCTTACCTATGCCGGAAAGTACAAACCGGCTGCCATCATTGATATTGCTACCCTGACTGGCGCCTGTGTTGTTGCCCTCGGTAATCATGTTATCGGGATGATGGGAACCGATGATCGCCTGAAGGGAAAGATCAGAGCTGCCGCAGATGCTACCGGCGAGAGGGTATGGGAGATGCCGCTCTGGGATGATTATCATGAATTGATCAAAAGTGATGTGGCGGATTACAAAAATTCCGGGGGAAGGGCGGGAGGGGCCATCACGGCCGCTGCCTTCTTAAGCAAATTCGTGGGGGACTATCCCTGGGTGCATCTGGACATCGCAGGCCCGGCATGGTTGGAAAAAGACAGACCCTATATCCCTAAGGGTGCATCGGGGGTTGGTGTTCGTCTGTTCGTCCAGTTTCTGAGGGACTGGCGCCCGGATCAGGAGTCAGAATCCAGGAACCAGAATCCAGAATAATAGAACCAGTAAGTATTCGAGGTAACGGGAAAGGAAAAAGAATTCTTGACTTATGTCAAGGACAAAAGCAATTTAATAGATTAAATAATTACATAAAGAGACAAGAGATGAAATATCGTCTCGCAAATTCCAAATAACCTTTAACCAGGAAAAGGAGGTAAAGTCATGTTTTGTTATCAGTGCGAACAAACGGCAAAAGGTGAAGGGTGTACAATTGCAGGGGTTTGCGGAAAGCAACCGGATGTTGCCGCCCTTCAGGATCTTCTCATCCATGCCCTCAAGGGGCTCGCTCTCTACGCCGTGGAAGGACGAAAGGCGGGGGTAAATGAACGGGAGGTAAATGTATTTACTTGTGAAGCCCTCTTTGCCACCCTGACCAATGTAAATTTCGATCCGGACCGTATTGTCCGGTTGATCCATCGCTGTGTAGAGCTGAGTGAAAAACTCCAGGAGAAGATCAGGACAAAAGCTGGAAACGTCAACCTTCCGGATTGCCCGGTTACCTTCAGACCCGGGGCGACCGTGGAAGAGTTGGCCAAACAAGGGGAAGCGGTGGGGTTGAAATCGGATACTTCCATCGCCCCGGATATCCTCTCCCTCCAGCATATATTGCTCTTCGGGATCAAGGGTGTTGCCGCCTACGCAGACCACGCACAGATACTCGGGCAGGAGGATGATGAGGTCTATGCCTTCATCCACGAGGGTCTTGCCGCTACCATGAGGAAAGACCTGAGTCTTGATGACTGGGTGGGGCTGGTGCTGAAATGCGGAAAGGCCAATCTTCGGGCCATGGAACTCTTAGACGCAGCCAATACCGGCGCCTACGGTCATCCTGTCCCTACCACGGTATCCCTGGGAGTTAAAAAGGGAAAGGCCATTCTCATTTCGGGGCACGATCTCAAGGATTTGGAAGAACTCCTGAAGCAGACGGAGGGCAAGGGTATCTATGTTTACACTCATGGGGAGATGCTTCCCGCCCACGGTTACCCGGGTCTCAAAAAATATGCCCACCTGTACGGCCATTACGGTACCGCCTGGCAAAACCAGATCAGAGAATTTGCGGACTTTCCCGGGGCCATCCTGATGACCACCAACTGCATCCAGAAGCCGAGGGAATCTTACCAGGGGGGTATCTTCACCACCGGCATGGTAGGTTGGCCTGGCGTAGTCCACATTAAAGACAGGAATTTCGCCTCTGTGATAGAAAAGGCCCTTTCCATGCCCGGTTTCCCGGAAGATAGAAACGGGCGAAAGGTGATGTGCGGCTTTGGACGCAATGCCGTCTTAAGTGTCGCCGATAAGGTAATCGAGGGGGTCAAGGGAAAGGCCATCCGTCATTTCTTCCTGGTTGCCGGCTGCGATGGAGCCAAACCGGGGCGAAATTATTACACGGAGTTTGTAGAGAAGGTGCCGAAGGATTGCGTGGTCCTCACCCTTGCCTGCGGCAAGTTCCGCTTCTTCGACAAAAACCTGGGGGACATAGGAGGCATCCCTAGATTGCTGGATATAGGTCAGTGTAATGACGCCTATTCGGCCGTCCAGATCGCCGTGGCCCTGGCAAAGGCATTCAATGTAGGAGTCAACGAGTTACCCCTATCCATGATCCTCTCCTGGTATGAGCAAAAGGCTGTGGCCATTTTGCTGACACTTTTACACCTGGGGATCAAGGGGATTCGCCTCGGTCCATCCCTTCCGGCCTTCATTTCTCCCAATGTGCTCGATGTGCTGGTAAAAAACTTCGACATTAAACCCATCACCACGCCTGACGAGGACCTGAAGGCAATATTGGGTTGAGTTTGTATCCACTTCCCGTGGGGGATGCAAAGGATGCTTGCATCCTCCACCTACGACAATAAATGGAGGGAACACCATGAAGTGCCCGGGACAGGATACGCGTTACTGGAAACCAGGAGCAATCTTCGAGACCGCCTGTACAAAGTGTGGCAATCCGGTGGAGTTTTTTAAAGACGAAGCCACCCGCATCTGTAAAAAATGCGGAACAAAGCTTGTTAATCCGAAAATGGACTTCGGTTGTGCCGCCTACTGTAAGTTTGCCGAGCAATGTCTGGGGGGGCTGCCTCCGGAGCTTCTGGCCCAGAGAAACGATCTGTTAAAGGACCGCGTTGCCATCGAGATGAAGCGCTACTTTAAACAGGATTTCAAGCGGATTGGCCACGCCACCAGAGTGGCCCGTTACGCAGAGGAGATCTTCCGGGAGGAAGGGGGAGACCCGGCAGTGATAATGTCTGCCGCCTATCTCCACGATATCGGCATCAAGGAGGCGGAGCGGAAATACCAGAGCACGGCGGCGCGTTATCAGGAGGAAGAGGGGCCGCCCATTGCCCGTGACATCCTTTCCAAGTTGGGAGCCGACGAGGAATTGATCACAGAGGTCTGCGACATCGTAGGCCATCACCATCATCCGAGACCCCAGGAAACAAAAAACTTCAAAGCGCTCTACGACGCCGATCTGATTGTAAATATGGAAGAAAACAAGAAGGAGAAGAATGGCTCCGCGGATATGGAGAAACTGATATCCCTCATCGGCAACGTCTTCCTGACTGAAGGAGGCCGCAAATTGGCAAAGAAGGTTCTTTTACAACAAGAAAAGACTGATCAACCGGTTATTTAACAAGAAAGTAATTTATCTGCCGGTAGAAAGAGGAAACCATGAAAGCGAAAGTAAAACGTAGGATTATTGAAATTGACGAAGAGAAGTGCGATGGCTGCGGACAATGCGTACCCTCAT
>Ga0210049_1001261_pt1 | contig 23463 bp, 16 predicted proteins | sample CryGeyCG2014_300_2_FD_183964 | JGI IMG/M metagenome (GOLD analysis project Ga0210049, IMG submission 183964) | Groundwater microbial communities from aquifer - Crystal Geyser CG06_land_8/20/14_3.00 (SPAdes) (version 2) | ecosystem: Environmental > Aquatic > Deep subsurface > Groundwater | place... | reverse complement strand
GGCTCTGGCCAACCCGGGTTGGTTTGCCATATTTACGCGCCATATTGATAAGGGTAAAGAGGGAACCGAATGGACGCTTGAAAATGTTGGCGTTGGATTGGCAGCGGCCGGAACGGCCGCCATCGGCGGCATTTTAGCCCAACAGTTCGGTTTTAACAATTTATTCGTGATTGTCGGCGTTTTGTCTCTGATAGGGCTGATTATTCAAATTTCTCTTTACAGCACCGTGATTGAGTTAGACCACAATGAAAAACAGCAATAAAGAAATTTCAAAAATTCTTTATGAAATAGGCGAGTATTTGGAAATTAAAGAAATTCAATTTAAGCCTCGCGCTTACGAAAAGGCGGGGTATTCTATTGAAAATTTAGAAGAGGAAGTCTCAGAGGTTTACAAAAAGGGGGGACTCAAATCCGTTGAAGATATTCCCGGCGTGGGCGTTTCCATCGCCGAGAAAATTGAGGAATTGATAAAAACCGGTTATTTAAAATATTACGAAAAATTAAAGAGGTCATTGCCAGTTGAAATTGGTGAACTTAGTTCTGTTGAAGGCGTGGGTCCGAAAATGATTTTCAAGTTATACAAAAAACTGAAAATAAAAAACATTAATGATTTAGAAAAAGCGGCTAAAAACGGGAAAATAGCAAAAATAACGGGGTTGGGCAAAAAAACCGAAAACAAAATTTTAAAGGGCATAGAATTTTTGAAAAAATCAAGCGGTCGGTTTCTTTTGGGTTCTATTTTACCGTTGGTTAGATTGATAGAAAAGCGTTTAAGAAATCTGAAAGAAGTTGACAGAATGGCGATTGCCGGTTCAATTCGAAGAATGCAGGAAACGATTGGTGATTTGGATTTTATGGTAACTTCAAGTAAGCCCAGCAAGGTGATAGAGTTTTTCGTGAATATGCCGGAAGTGATTTATGTTTATTCAAAAGGTACAGCAAAAGCGTTGGTCCGGCTTAAAAATAGGATGGATGCAGATATTGAGATTGTACCTGATAAAAGTTATGGTGCGGCTCTCCTGGCTTTTACGGGGGACAAACGACACAATATTGCGCTTCGCGCTTTAGCGGAAAAAAAGGGTTACAAACTGAATGATTTTGGTTTGTGGCGAGGTAAAAAAATGATTGCAGGCCGGACTGAAGAAAAAATTTATAAGGCGCTTGGGATGCAAACACCGCCACCGGAAATCAGAACGGATTCCGGCGAAATTCAAGCGGCCCTTCGACAAGCTCAGGGTAAACCAGGGGGACTTCCCAAACTTATCGGTTATGGGGACTTAAAGGGCGATTTACAGGTCACAACCGACTGGACTGATGGAGAAAACTCAATTGAAGAAATGGCACTGGCGGCGCAGGAAATAGGATTAGAATACATTGCAATAACTGATCATACAAAAAGCTTGGCGATGACGGGCGGTTTGGATGAAAAAAAGTTATTGAAACAAATGGCGGAAATCGAAAAGATTAATAAAAAGCTTCATGCTTCAGGTTTCAAGCTTCAGGTATTAAAAGGCGCCGAGGTGAATATTTTAAAAGATGGTTCGCTGGATATCAAGGATGAAGTTTTGGCAAAACTGGATATTGTTGGTATTGCGGTTCATTCCCATTTTAATTTGCCGAGAAGCGAACAAACAAAAAGAATAGTTAAAGCGATGAGAAATAAAAACGCTGATATTTTGTTTCATCCGACCGGTCGGTTAATCCAAAAACGCGAGCCCTATAATGTTGATATTGAAGAGATTATAAAAACAGCGAAAGAAACAGGGACGATTCTTGAAATTGACGCCGATCCCTATCGTTTGGATCTAAAAGATGAATATATTAAAAAAGCGATTGAAACTGGAGTGAAATTGGCGATTGATACCGATGCTCACAGCAAAAATAGTTTCCATTATTTGGAATTTGGCATTGCCCAAGCCAGAAGGGGCTGGGCGACAAAAAACGATATTATAAATACTCATCCCTGGCGCGAAATGTTAAAACTTTTGAAATAAATAAAAATAATCTTTTAAAAATATCCTGCGATTGCAGGATATTTTTTATCTTGCCTTTTCAATTATTTTTTTGAAAATTTCTGGGTACTCTCTGGCGATTTGCGATAAAACTTTCCGGTCCAATTCAATTTTTGCCTTTTTTAGGCCATTGATAAATTTACTGTAATTCAAACCTTCTTGCCTTACAGCGGCATTAAGCTGGATTTGCCACAAAGCGCGGGCCGTTCTCTTTTTAACGCGACGGTCGCGATAAGCATGAGTCCAGGCGTGAAGCAAGGCTTCTTTGGCGGCGCGCTCCTTTGATTTGCGACCCCATTTATAGCCCTTAGTATATTTTAAAATTTTTTCCCGTCTTTTTGATGCAATTTTTCCTCTTTTGACTCGCGGCATACCCAGTATATCAACTTGACTAACATAAAATATAGCGAGTCAAGCTGTTTTTATTAGTTATTATTAATTTATATAATTTATAATTCATATTTAAGATTCAAAGTTATTTTATGACGAGCTATAGTCAAGTTGTATATCTGGGCATATTTTAGTGATATGGCAGATATTGTTTAAACATTTTAATATCTTTCTTGTTGACAGATAAAACCCGGCGTTTCAAGCGGCGCTGTTTTCCCGAGGTCTTGGCATTAAAATGTGATTGATTTGAAGCTCGCCTTATTAGTTTTCTTTTGCCGGTCACTTTTAATCGGCTCAATATTGCTTTGTTCGTTTTTAATTTTGTCATGTGAAATAAATTACAGATTATTGCTTCACAATTGTTACATTAAATCCTCGCGGCTGTTTTTTTAATTCGGAAATAATTTTTGTCGGCACGGTTATTAATTTTAAAAATTCTTCAGTCTTTAACTTCCCCAAATCAGCAAAAGTTTTTTGATATTTAGCGCGGCCTTTGAGGACTAATTCCACTTGCACCTTCAGACCCTCTTTGAGAAAGGCATCGGTTTTTTCGGCCTTAATTTTCAAATCATTCAAACCAGCATTTAAGCTGATTCTAATTGTTTTAGAGCTATCTTTTCTTTGTTTTGCTTTTTGCTTGCGCTCTTCTTTTTCTTCTCTGTATATATATTTGCCGTAATCCATAATTCGGGCCACCGGCGGCTTGGCCATCGGGGCGAATTCAATTAGGTCTAATTTTTTTTCCTGAGCTAATTTCAACGCTTCCTCCCGGTTCATTATTCCGATCTGTTGTCCGGTCTCGTCAGCCACTCTGAGCTCCGGCGCGGTTATTTGGTTGTTGACTCTGGGTTTTTTAAGCGGCATTTTTGGTTTTTCTTGGCGAAGCAGTGGAGATGGCGAGAGTTGAACTCGCATCTAGAATTTAAAAAATTAAATATTGCTACGGGCTTAGATTGTTTAGTTTTTTCAGAAAGTTCTCTTAAAACAACCAAAACAAGAAACTTTCTGTTTCTTCTTTGATTTCCGCCCGGAGCGAAGAATTCAACGGGTTAAAGCCTAATGGTTGACACCGGATTTGCCTTATTAGACATTGGACAGCCGATGCTGCTTAAGCAAAAGCGAAAGCAGGAGTTAAATTTGTTTTGGCAGTTATTTGCCTTATCTCGGGGATTAAATTACGAGGTTACGAGATATCCTCGGCCTGCATATTTAATTTTAAAATTCTATCGAAGCCCATCACCCCCATGCCGCCACCGCGATTACGGTGGCGGAATTTCTAATTTCTAATTTTTAATTTTTAAACTTCTCGAAATATCCCTTTCTGATTCCCTTTTGGAAATAGTTGCCCTCTTATCGTATTGTTTTTTGCCGCGAGCCACCGCGAATTCCAGTTTAATTCTGCGGCCTTTATTATACGCCTTGAGCGGTATTAAAGTCAAGCCCTTTGGCTTTATTTTTCCTATCAAAGACACAATTTCTTTTTTGCGCAGCAATAATTTTCTTGAACGGGACGGATCATAATCGGTTGGCTGATTTTTTGGCTGGTAAGGCGCAATGAAGGCGCCTATTAAATATAATTCGCCATTATGAAAATTAATGTAGGAACCGGTTAAATTTATTCGGCCGTTTTTAATTGATTTTACTTCGGCTCCGGATAAAACCAAACCGGCCTCAAATGTGTCAAGGATTTCATAATCAAAACGAGCTTTTCTATTTTCGGCAAGCGTGGTCATAATTTGATTCTATCAGCAGTTTCATTTTTATCAAAATTCGGTTAATATAGTGATAAGAATATGAGGGAACTTATCAAAACCTTACTAAGCGATATTGTCCGCAAAATTGCACCCGATTTTAAAGGCGGGATTTTAGTTGAAGTTCCGGGAAATAAAGAACATGGCGATTATACTACTAATATCGCTTTTGCTTTGACTAAAATTCTTCCAGCCCGAGGCGAAATTGCTGAATATTTAATTAATAAGTTAAAAAAGCAAAAAATAAAAGATTTTTCCAAGATAGAAACTAAGAACGGTTTTATAAATTTTTTCTTGTCGCCGGAATGTCTCCATCGTCAAATCAAAGAGATTTTAAAACAAAAAAATAAATACGGTTTTTCTGGCGAAGGCAAGGCCAAGAAAGTCCAAGTGGAATTTATTTCAGCTAATCCCACCGGGCCCTTAACTATTGGCAATGGCCGAGGCGGATTTTATGGCGATGTGCTGGCAAATATTTTAGAAAGTCAGGGATGTGAGGTTATACGTGAGTACTATATAAATGATAGAGGCGGGCAGATTTTGTCATTGGGGCGATCCATTAAATTAGCGCAAGGTTCGCCAATGCCAATGATTCGCCGAACCGAGGAATTCGCCGACCTGCCCGCCGGAGCCTCGGCGCAGGCGGGAGGCGAAGGGAAGATTCCTGGAATCAGTGCGGTTGGCGATGAGAATCTCTATAAAGGCGATTATATTAACGATCTGGCGAAACAAGTAAATAAAAATTTGAGCGTTGAAGAAGCCGGACAAAAAGCGGCTGAGCTGATTTTAAATACATATATAAAACCGGTGATAAAACGGCTCGAAATTAAGTTCGATAATTGGTTTTCAGAAAAATCTTTATACAGAAATGGAATCTATAAGAAAGTAATGGAGGATTTAATGCGAAAAGATTTGATTTATGAAAAAGACGAGGCAACTTGGATAAAGACATTAAAACTAGGCGATAGCAAAGATAGAGTTTTGGTAAAAAGCAACGGTGACGAAACCTATTTTATGTCCGACATTCTTTATCACTTGAATAAATTTGAAATAAGGAAATTTGATAAGGTAATTAATATCTGGGGCGCTGATCATCACGGCGATGTGCCGCGTTTGTTTGGTGTTTTAAAAGTTTTAGGGATTAATTTGGAAAGGCTCAAAATATTACTTTATCAATTTGTGCGTCTTGTTTCTGGCGGGAAAGAGTTTAAATTTTCAAAGCGCGCCGGGACTTTTATAACTCTTAAAGAATTAGTTGATGAAGTCGGACTTGATGCCGCTAGATTTTTCTTTTTGATGTATTCGCCTAATACTCATATGGATTTTGATATGGAGCTTGCCAAGCAGCGTTCGGAAAAAAATCCGGTTTACTATATACAGTATGCGCATGCGAGAATCTCTTCAATTTTGCGAAAAGCCAAAGCGGCGGGCGGGAAAAATTTGGAATTATTAAAAGAGAAAGAAGAACTGAATTTGATAAAAAAATTGGCGGAATTTCCGGAACTTTTAGAAGAGGTTTCAAGAAATTATGAAGTTCACCGTTTACCGCATTATACTTTGGAATTAGCTCGAGAATTCCATAATTTTTATGAAAAATATCGGGTAATAACAGAGGATAAAAATTTAACATCAGCGCGCTTAGGTTTAGTCACGGCGACTAAAATTGTTTTGGCCAACGCATTAAACTTGATGGGGATAAAAGCACCTAATAAGATGTAAAATTATGCCTGAATTATTTAATCCTAAAATTGAAGAAAAAATTTTAGAATTTTGGAAGCGGGAGCAAATTTTTGAGAAAAGTTTAAAGAACCGCGCCAAGGCCAAAAAATTTGTTTTTTATGAAGGACCGCCTTCGGCTAATGGCCGACCCGGAATTCATCATGTCTTGTCGCGGGTTTATAAGGACATTATTTGTCGCTATAAAGCGATGCGCGGTTTTTTAGTGTCACGCAAGGCGGGCTGGGATACGCACGGTCTTCCCATTGAGCTTCAGGTTGAAAAAGAATTAAAGTTAAAAAATAAAAAAGATATTGAAAAATACGGTGTCGGCAACTTTAATGAGAAAGCCCAAGAAATTGTTTGGAGATACAAAAAAGAGTGGGATAAATTAACAGAGCGTATCGGTTTTTGGCTGGATTTAAAAGATCCGTATATTACTTACGAACCGCATTATATTGAGACGCTTTGGTATTTGATAGCTCAAATAGCCAAGAAAAAATTACTTTATCAAGATTTTAAAGTGGTGCCGTATTGTTCGCGTTGCGGTACGGCCCTTTCAAGCCATGAAGTGGCGTTGGGCTATGAAAAAGTTTTAGAAAATTCCGTTTATATAAAATTTAAACTTAAGCCAGGCCAAAAAATAAAAACGGAAAAGAATAACTATTTTATAACAGGGGAAAATACTTATATTATATCTTGGACCACAACGCCATGGACTTTGCCAGGCAATGTCGCTTTGGCGGTGGGCGAAAAAATTATTTATGAAATTTTACAGGCAGGCGACATTCTTATTTTCGCAAAAGATTTAAAGGAAAGTTTGGACATTGAAGAACCGAAAGAAAAATCGATTTTTGCCTTGGGTAAAAATTTGACTGGTCTAAAATACGAGCCATTATTTGATGTGCTAAGATTAAAATCAAAAAATTCTTACCGGATTTATCCGGCTGATTTTGTTAACACCAAGGAGGGGACCGGCATAGTTCACATTGCCCCGATGTACGGTGAAGACGATTTTAATTTGGGTAAAAAAGTCGGCTTGCCCAAAGTTCACACTGTTGACTTTGGTGGTAAATTTATCAAAGGAATCGGTTTGGGGCTTGATGGCGCTTATGTTAAATCGGATGAAGCCGAATCTATAATTTTAGATTATTTAAAAAATAAAAACCTTTTATTCAAGACCGTTAAATACGAACACGACTATCCTTTTTGCTGGCGCTGTCATAGCCCGCTTTTGTACTATGCCAAGTCATCTTGGTTTATCCGGATGGAAAAGCTTAAGAAAAAACTTCTTGATAATAATAAAAAAATAAATTGGGTGCCGCCCCATATTAAATATGGCCGCTTTGGCGGGTGGCTTAATGAGATTAAAGATTGGGCTTTTTCGCGGGAGCGCTATTGGGGGACGCCGCTTCCGGTTTGGCAGTGCCGTAAATGCCAAAAAGAGAAAGCGATCGGTTCGCTTCAGGAACTTGATAAATTTTCGTTTAATGCTCTTAAAAAAGGGAAGCATAATTGGCCGTATAATGAAAAAGGCGAATTAGATCTTCATCGGCCATACGTTGATAGTTTGGTTATCAAATGCCAAAAGTGTTCAGGAAAAATGAAGAGAGTTAAAGATGTGATTGATGTTTGGTTTGATTCCGGCGCGATGCCGTTCGCTCAAGTCCATTGGCCTTTCGCGGCTGGCGGCTTAGAATATCCGGCCAATTTTATTTCTGAAGGAGTGGACCAAACTCGGGGTTGGTTTTACACGCTTCATGCTGTTGGGACTTTAATGGAAAGAGGTCCGGCTTTCAAAAATGTAATTTGTTTAGGTCACATTTTAGATGAAAAAGGCGAAAAAATGTCTAAATCAAAGGGCAATGTTGTTGATCCTTGGGAGGTTATTAATAAATATGGGATTGATGCCTTGAGATGGTACTTTTTCACGATTAATCCGCCGGGCGAATCAAAACGTTTTGCTATTCGTGACGTTGAAGAACGATTAAGGCGCTTTATTTTAACACTCTCCAATGTTATAATTTTTTATAAGACGTATTCTTCCAAAATTGAAAATTTAAAATTTAAAATTGAAAATTCCAGCTTGCTGGATCGTTGGATTTTATCGCGGTTGAATCAAACGATTAAAATTGTTAGAAATAATCTTGATAAATACGAAGTTACTCAAGCGGCGCGCCCGATCGACGATTTTGTAAATGATTTGTCTCGTTGGTGGCTGAGGCGCTCAAGGAAGAGATTTTCCGGCGAAGAGAGTAAAATCGCCTCGTTGGTTCTTAAAGAAATTCTTGAAAAAATCAGCCGGTTGTTGGCGCCGTTTACGCCGTTTTTGGCCGAGTATATTTGGCAAGAATTGGATAATAAATCCAGCGTTCATTTGACCGATTATCCGAAAGCCCAAACTAAATTGATTGATAAAAATCTTGAAGAGCAGATGGAATTTGTAAGAGAAGTATCGGCTAAAGGACTGGCGCTCCGAGCGGCGGCTGGGATTAAAGTGAGACAACCACTATCAAAATTCAAAATTCCCCGCCTCCGCCAAGGCTTCGGCAGGCAAGCAAAATCAAAAATTATAGATAAATTACTAAGTCTCGTCAAAGAAGAAATAAATGTTAAAGAAATTATCTTTGGCGATAAATTTGAGCTGGATACAAAAATTACCAAAAAATTAGGGGAAGAGGGAACAATAAGAGAGTTGACGCGCCAAATTCAGGAAATGAGAAAAGATGGGAAATTAGTGTCAAAAAATTCTATAAAACTTTATTTTAAAATTGATAATGCCGGCTTGAAAAATATTGTTGAAATATGGCAAAAAAATCTTAGCGACGATGTCGGCGCCGAAACGATTGAATTTGTCGCCAATGTTAAAGACGGTTTGCTGGTTGACAGGCATTTTAAAATTGAAAACAAGGACGTTTGGATTGGCGTCAGTAAAATTCATTGAGTTATGGCGGCCTATCAAACCAAAGCGATTGTTTTAAAACGGGAGGATATTTTTGAGGCCGATCGGCTTTACCATTTGTACACGGAGGATTTTGGAAAAGTCAGAGCCATAGCCGGCAGTGTGAGAAAAATTAATGCCAAGCTCACCGGACATTTAGAACCCTTTAATTTAGTTTGCGTTGAACTGATGACAAAAAAAGGCGGTGATTTATTTATCACTACCGCTTTATCGGAAATAAGTTTATTGGAAAGCAGCGCCTCACCAAGTCAAATTTATCTTTTCGCGAAGATGTCGGATTTTGCTTTAAAAATGTTAAGAGGCCAAGAGAAAGATGAGGCAATGTGGAACTTCATTTTAAATAGTTTTTTGGCGGCCAAAAAAGCAGGTCTACCTGTGCAGGCGGGCAGTACCGATAAATTTTTAAACGACTACAAATCCGGCTTTATCAAAATAATGGGTTTTGGCAATGATCTTAAAGAAGCCGAATATTACCTTAATGATTTTTATATGGTAAAATAAAAGCACAATGGTGATTATACCTAATCCTCAAACTCCACCCGAATTTTCCCAACCTTCACTGCCCCAGGCAGTGCGCTTCTTCAGTCCTAAGCAAAATAAAATTTTAATCATTTTCAGCGTTGTTTTTCTTGCCATTCTTATTTTAAGCAGCGCGGTTTTTTATTTTTGGCTCACCTCGTTTAAAAAGTCCCTTATTGATTTTAATATTTCGGGTCCAGCTCAAGTTCCCTCCGGCGAAGCCGGCACTTATGTTATTTCTTATTGGAATAATACCAACCAAATTCTTCAAAATGCCGCTCTTGTCCTGCGTTATCCTCAAGACGCGGTTGTTGGCGATAATAAAATTATCCAAAATATTGATTTAGGCAGTATTGGCATCGGCGGCGGCGGCAAGCAGGAAATAACATTAGCTTTTATGGGGCCGGACAAGAGCATCCAAAAACTCGAGGCGAGTTTAAGCTACAAACCGCAAAACACTTCTTCAACTTTTGAGAATGAAGCTTCTAAAGAAGTGGCGATGAACGGCTCGGCTTTAAGTATTGATTTCAAAACGCCGGAAATAACCTTGCCGAATGTAAAAAATGTTTATGTGATTCATTATAAGAATAATACTGATAAGGTTTTCCAAGATGTCTCAATTGAAGCAACATATCCGAATGAATTTAATTTTGTCTCCTCTAACCAAGCGCCAGCCAAAAACAATGACACCTGGAATCTGGGCGATTTGAATCCCAACGAAGAAGGAGATATCACAATTTTGGGGATTTTAAAGAATGCCCAAAACGCCAATTTTGAATTAGCTATCGGAGTCATTAAGAACAGCAGGTTTTATAAATTTAGCCAAAATTCGTCTCAAATTAATTTGGCCGCTTTGCCGCTTAAAATAGACATTTCGGTTAATGACCAGTCAAATCTGGCGGTTAATCCCGGCGATTATTTGCAATTCAAGATTCATTATGAGAATGATGCCGGCATTGTCCTCTCCGATGTCATTTTAAAAGCTAAGCTTGATGGATTAATGTATGATTTTTCAAGTTTGAAAGCAAGCGGTTATTTTAATGGCGTGGATAATACTATTACCTGGAATGCCGGCAACCTGCCAGATTTTAAAAGCCTGTCGCCTAATTCATCGGGCGATGTTGAATTTCAAATAAAGGTGAAGCCGCGCTACTCTATAAGAACTTTCAGGGATAAAAACTTTTTGCTTCAGGTTTCGGCAGTAATGGAAACGCCAACCGTACCGCCATTTCTCGCGGTTAAATCTTTATCGGTTGCGAGCGATCTGGCTATAAAAATTAATACCAAAACAGAATTAAAAACCAAGGGCTACTACTTTGATTCAACAATTAAAAATTCCGGACCCTTGCCGCCAAAAGTTAACCAAACCACCACTTACACAATCCATTGGCAGATTACTAATTATTCCAATAGTATTAATAATACTATTGTTAAGGCTGTTCTTCCGGAGGGGGTTAGCTGGCTTAATAAAAAAACCGGAGTCGGCGTTGCCACTCTGGAATATAATGACAGAACCAACGAACTTACTTGGAATGTAGGCGAAGTGGCGGCCGGAACCGGGGTATTGCTTGATACTTACGAAGTGGTTTTTCAAGTCGGTTTAACGCCTGCCGCCAACAAGGTGAATATGATAGTTCCTATTTTAGGCGAATCAACTTTAACCGGCAATGACACATTCACTGGAAATGATATTTTAGTAACCGCGCCGGAGTTGAAAACCGACTTGCCGGACGATTCCGGTGTTGGCTTCTCTAAAAGTCGCGTCCAACCATGAAAAAATTGGATACTAAAAGAGAAAATTTAATGGGAAAAATTGTTTCGCTTTGCAAAAGGCGGGGTTTTATTTTTCCGGGCAGTGAAATTTATGGAGGCTTGGCTAATTCTTGGGACTACGGCCCTTTAGGCGTGGAGTTGAAAAATAATATAAAACAACTCTGGTGGAAAAGGTTTGTTCAAAATCGCGACGATGTTGTCGGAATTGATTCAGCCCTGATAATGAATCCGAAAGTTTGGGAAGCCAGCGGACATTTAAAAAATTTTTCAGACGCTCTTATAGAATGCAAAAATTGCCATCATCGTTTTCGCGCCGATTCGCTAACTATGGATAGCGGTTGCTACGTTTGTACTGATTGCGACGGCAGAGAGTTTGCCGGAGCGAAAGATTTTAATCTGATGCTCAAAACTTTTCTAGGACCTTCGGAAGACGCCGCGAATGTTGTTTATTTCCGTCCCGAAACCGCCCAAGGAATGTTTGTTGATTTTAAAAATGTTTTAGACACGAGCAGAAAAGCAATTCCTTTTGGCGTCGCCCAGATAGGCAAGGCTTTTAGGAATGAAATCACTCCGGGCAATTTTATTTTCCGCACCCGAGAATTTGAGCAGATGGAAATTGAATATTTTATCAGGAAAGAAAATTGGGAAGAGGAATTTGAAAATTGGCGAAAGGAAATGCATAACTGGATGGAAAAAGATCTCGGTTTGGACAGAAAACATATTCACGAGCTTGAAGTTCCCGATGATGAACGCGCTCACTATTCAAAACGGACAATTGATTTTGAATATGATTTTCCTTTTGGCGTAAATGAACTTTATGGTTTAGCCTACCGAACTGATTTTGATTTAAAAAATCACTACAAAGAACCGCCCTACAAAGATCCGCAAACCGGAGAAGAATTCTGGCCGCATGTGATTGAACCGACTTGGGGGGTTGACCGTTCTGTTCTGGCGGTTTTGACCGAAGCTTACAATGAGGAAGAAAGCCGCGTTGTTTTAAAATTAAATCAAAAATTGACACCCTACAAAGTCGCTGTCTTCCCGCTTTTGGCGAACAAGCCGGAACTTGTTAAAACAGCCAAAGGCGTTTATGATTCTTTGAAAACGCGATTTATGACGGCTTGGGATGACAGAGGGAATATCGGCAAACGCTACTATTCTCAAGATGAAATTGGAACGCCCTGGTGTGTCACGATTGATTTTGAGTCGCTTGAAGATGAAAAAGTTACGGTCCGCGACCGCGACACGATGAGACAGGAAAGGGTGGCGATTGAAGGATTGGCGGAGTATTTTAAAAGCAAGATTAAATAATTAATTTTAATTTCCAACGGATGTACAAAAAAACTACTTTGAAAAACGGTTTGAGAATCCTTACCATACCAATGGCCAATACCAAAACGACGACAGTTTTGGCGCTCGTGGCAACCGGAACTAAATACGAAACAAAGGACATTAATGGCATTTCCCACTTTTTAGAGCATATGACTTTTAAGGGCACGAAGAAACGGCCGACGCCATTGACTATTGCCGAGCCGCTTGATCGCGTTGGCGGCAATTATAATGCCTTTACCGGCCAAGAATATACCGGCTATTACGCCAAAGCCAATGGCCGGCATCAAGATTTGCTTTTGGATATAATTTCTGATATCACTCTAAATCCCAATTTTAATCAGGAAGAAATCAATAAAGAAAGAGGCGTGATTATTGAAGAGATAAATATGTATGAAGACATGCCGTCAAGAAAAGTTGGAGACGTGTGGAATAATCTTTTGTATGGCGACCAGCCGGCGGGTTGGGATACTGCCGGAAAGAAAGAAATAATCGCCAGACTTAAGCGCGAAGACTTTGTGAAATATCATAAGGATCATTATGTCGCTCCTAAAATCGTTGTCGCCGTTTCAGGAATGATAGAACCGAACGATGTGGTGGAAAAAGTGAAAGTTCTTTTTGGATCAATTAATGACTTTAAAGGCAGGGATAAAATTCCAACGAAAGAATCTCAGGATAAACCGGAAGTAAAATTATTTTATAAAAAAACCGACCAAACTCATATTGTTTTAGGTGCCAGATCTTATGATATCTGGAATGACAAGCGTTTTGCCGCCGAGGTCTTAGCTACTATTTTAGGAGGCGGAATGTCATCCCGTCTTTTCGGTTTGCTTCGGGACAAAATGGGCGCGGCTTATTACGTGCGAACTTCCACCGACGCGTTGACCGACACGGGTTATTTGGCGACCAGCGCTGGAATTGATAATCGTCGGGCAGAGGAAATAATAAAAGCGATTTTAGACGAATATCTTAAAATAAAACATATTAAGGTCAGCGAGGAAGAGCTTAATAAAGCCAAAGAGCACATGGAAGGCAGTCTTACCTTGAGCGTTGAAACATCCGATGAATTGGCGAGTTTTTATTGTTTCCAAGAAATTTTAAAAAAAGAAATTTTAAAACCGGAAGAATTGATAAAAAAAATTCAAGCTGTCACAGTTGCCGACATTTTGGAAGTGGCCCAAGATATTTTCCGGCCCGAAAAATTGAATTTGGCAATAGTAGGTCCTTTTTCCGCCAAAGGCGGATCCGCCTCTGGCGGAAAAAACTTAAACTCATTTGTCAACTTATTAAAAACATAGTATGATTGAGCCATAATATTTTAATTATGGCAGGGAACAGTAAGACAATTATAGAAATTTCACCCAAAACAATATTTTGGGTGCTTGGCGTTGGTATTTTGGCTGTTTTGGTTTTTATGGTGCGAGATACTATTGCAGTTTTAATTTTTGCAATAATTATCGCCTCGGCGCTTGAACCTTTATTGGAGTACGCTGAGAAAAAAAGAATACCCCGTCTTTTATCGCTTATAGTTGTTTATTTAGCGTTCTTTGTGTTTTTCGCGGCTCTGATTTATATTCTTTTACCGCTTTTACTTGATCAACTTCGTGATTTTTCACAAAATTATCCGGTATATTTTGGCAAAATAGAAGAGGCGGCCGGGGTTATAACATTTTTACCCGGTCTTTCCGGAAATGTTCACGAAATGCTTTCTCAACTGACCGAACAAATTCCGAATTTTACTTCTTTAATCTCTTACGCTTCGTCAATTTTCGGCGGCATCGTTTCTTTCGTCATTGTTTTGGTGGTTTCTTTTTATCTGTCTCTTTCACGAGGCGCCTTGGATGATTTTTTAAGGTCAATTTTGCCGCCACAGTTTGAAGCGCGCACTCACGGACTTTGGCTCCGGGCTCAAAAGAAAATGGGCCGCTGGCTGCACGCTCAAGTGCTTTTAAGTTTTATAATGGCAACCATTGTCGGTTTTGGACTTTGGATTTTAGGGATTAAATATTATTTTTTAATCGCCGCGGTTGTTGGCGTCTTAGAAATTGTGCCTTATGTCGGTCCTATTGTGGCTGGCGGTTTGGCAACGCTTTTAGCGCTTTCGCAGTCGTCAGTTTTAGGGCTTTGGACATTAATTTTTTTTATTGTGGCGCAACAATTGGAAAATCATATTCTGGTTCCGTTACTTATAAAAAAATTGGTGGGGCTTAATCCGGTAACGGTAATTTTAGCTATTTTGATAGGCGCAAAGTTAGGAGGCATCTTGGGGATTCTTCTTGCCGTACCCATCGCGGCCGTTATTGATGAATTTTTTGACGATTTGGCAAAACGTAAGTCAATTCCATTACATAATTCTTAATTCTTAGAATTGTTGTTATATTAGAGAAATGAAAAAATTTTTACTTTTATTATTTTTAGGAGGCATTATTGTCTTTTGTTCTTATTTATCAGCTTATTATTTTGGTCCAGAAGCACGGGTCAAGTGGTGGATTGACAACGTTTTCCACTTTTGGGGTGGCATATACGCCTTTTTCTTCATTAGATATTTGTATTACTTAACAAAGAAGTATCATAATACAACAACTACTTTCTTGTTTGAAATAATGATTTTTGCTGGCGGTGCTTTGATATTGGGAGTACTATGGGAATGGTATGAATTTATTTTTGCTTATCAATATGGAATCTTTGCATTATCTCAGCAGAGCATTACAACCTACACCGATACAATAATTGATTTGATACTTGATTTATTCGGAGCCTTGTCGGCAGGTTTTTATTTAGTTATCAAAAATGATAAAAGCGAATAAAAAATTTTACGTAACAACGGCCATAGATTACGTTAACGATACTATTCATATCGGCCATGCTTTTCAAAAAGTAATTGCTGACGTTTTGGCGCGCTATCATAGAATTAGATTAGGAAAAGATAATGTTTTCTTTTTAACCGGGACGGATGAATATGGGCAAAGAGTTGAAAAAGCGGCTAAAGAAGCCGGCGTTTCGCCAAAAGATTTTGTAGATAAAATCGCCAAATCCAACCAAAAAGAACAGGACTCGTTGAATATTTCATATAATCGCTTTATTAGAACTACCGATCCAGACCACGCTAAGGTGGTTCAGGAAATTTGGCGAAGATTAGATAAAAACGGGGATATTTATCTCGGTAAATACGTCGGGATTTATTGCGAGGGCTGCGAGGCGTATTATTCAGAGGACGATTTGATAAATGGCAAATGCCCGTTTCACCCGACATTGCAAATAAAACAAATCACAGAAAAAAACTACTTTTTTAAATGGTCAAAATACAGCAAATTTTTAATCGAATACATTAAATCGCATTCGGAATTTATTATCCCGGAAACTAGGAAAAATGAAATGCTGGAATTTGCTAAACACATTAAAGATATACCTATTTCCAGAACAAACTTTAAATGGGGAATTCCAGTACCGAATAACCCGGAACAGATTATATACGTGTGGTTTGACGCATTAATTAATTACATTACGGGAGTAGGTTTTTTGGAAGACCGGCAGAAATTTGAAAAATTCTGGCCGACTGATGCGCATATTTTAGGAAAAGACAATGCTCGCTGGCACGCCCTGCTTTGGCCGGCAATGCTAAAATCTGCCGGAATTAAACTTCCCAAAACAATTTTGGTCAATGGTTTCTTGAGTTTAAACGGACAGAAAATTAGCAAATCCGTCGGCAATATTATTCGTCCGTCAGATTGGGTTGCTAAATTTGGAGCTGACGCGGTCAGATATTATTTACTCCGGTATACTACTGCCACGGAAGATAGCGATGTATCAGAAGAGAAATTAAAAATCGCCTATAATGCGGATTTAGCCAAGGGCCTTGGCAACCTTGTTGCCCGTGTTTTGAAATTAGCCGAAAAATCAGATGTTAAGATTGTTAGAAAAACTTTTAATCATGAAATAACATCGGCTGAAAAGAATATTGAAAGATTTATCGATAATTTTGAATTTAATGGCGCCCTAGCCGCTATTTGGCGGCTTATGTCGTCAGGCGATAAGTATATAGACAATGAAAAACCTTGGACATTAAAACCGGAATCGAAAGAATTCAGGGAAACTATTGGCTCGCTTCTATTTCTAATTTCAGAAATCGGCAAATTGTCGTCTCCATTCCTGCCGGAAACCGCGGAAAAAATCGCCAAACATATCGCAAGCGGAAAAAATATTATTCTATTCCCGCGACTCCAATAAAATGTTATTTGACTCCCACGCGCACCTAACCCACGCTTTATTTGACCGTGATCGCGAAGAAATAATCAAAAAACTTCGCGATTTTGGCGTTAAAGTCGTGAATGTTGGAAATGGTTTGATAGATTCCCAAAAGGCGATTGATTTGGCGGAGAGACATCAGAATCAAATATGGACGGCGGTTGGTTTTCACCCCGATGAGACAGAAAGCGCGAATTTAAATTTCAACGATTTAAAAAATTTGGCTAGAAACAGAAATGTCGTCGCGATAGGAGAGTGCGGCCTCGATTACTATCGTAATTTCGGAAATCAAAAATTACAGAAAGAAATTTTTATAAGACAAATTGAATTAGCGAAAGAACTAAATAAGCCGTTAATTCTCCATTGTCGGCCTTCTCCAAACAGTGATGATGCCTATGAGGACTTGATTAATATTCTTGTTTCATGTTCCAGGTTTCATGTTTCAGGAATTTCCGGCGTCATTCATTTTTTCTCCGGTTCGGAGGAAATCGCCAAAAAGTTTTTAGATTTGGGATTTTACATCTCGTTTGCCGGCCCCGTAACGTTTGTTGAAGAATACAAAAAGCTGATTGAATATGTGCCGATTGATAAAATTTTAACGGAAACTGACGCACCGTTCGCGGCGCCGGTTCCGCATCGGGGCAAACGTAACGAGCCGGCTTTTGTCGAGTTTGTGGCGCGCAAGATCGCGCAATGGAAAAATCTGAATTTTGACAAAGTGGCGACTCAAACTCATAATAATGCTAAATCATTATTCAAAATATGATGGAAAAATACAACGCGGGAAAAATTGAGAAAAAATGGCAGAAAATTTGGGAAAAGTCCGGGATATACAAAGTTAAAGACAAGGTAAAAGGTAAAAAGAATTTTTACCACTTGGTGATGTTTCCGTATCCATCCGGTGATCTTCATATTGGGCACTGGTATAACTTCGCTCCGGCCGATGTTTACGCGCGGCTTAAGAAGATGAAGGGTTTTAATATTTTAAGCCCTATTGGCTTTGACGCTTTCGGCTTGCCGGCGGAAAACGCCGCCATTAAAAATAAAATCCACCCGCGCACTTGGACTTATAAAAATATTGCTAATATGAGGCGTCAGCTTAAATCAATAGGCGCAATCTATGACTGGTCACGGGAAATTATTACTGCCGATCCGGATTATTACAAGTGGACTCAATGGATGTTTCTAAAAATGTATGAAGCCGGTTTGGCATACAAAAAGAAAACTCTGGCAAATTGGTGTCCAAAAGATCAGGCGGTTTTAGCCAACGAACAGGTTATTGACGGCCGCTGTTGGCGCCATCCGGACACTTTAGTGATTCAAAAAAATGTTGATCAGTGGATGTTTAAAATTACGGATTATGCCGAGGATTTAATAAAAAGTTTAGAAAAATTGGATTGGCCGGCACGCACCAAATTAATGCAAAAAAATTGGATAGGAAAATCGGAAGGAGCAATCATTAAATTTAAAATCTCAAATCTCAAGTCTCAAAAATCTTACATTGAAGTGTTTACTACAAGGCCGGATACGCTTTTTGGAGCAACTTATATGGTTCTTTCTCCGGATCATCCTTTGGTTGAAGAAATAACCGCTAAGGAGCAAAAAGAAAAAGTTCGCCATTATGTTGTCAATGCTCATCTGAAAACTGAACTTGAAAGGACAAGCTTAGAAAAGGAAAAGACCGGGGTTTTTACCGGGTCTTATGCCACAAATCCGGTGAACGGGGAGAAAATTCCGATTTGGATATCGGATTATATTTTAATGACTTATGGCACAGGCGCTATTATGGCCGTACCGGCTCATGATGAGCGCGACTTTGAATTTGCCAAGAAGTTTAATCTGCCAGTCATAAAAGTGATAGAAGACGGACTTTTAATAAATTCAGGCGAATTTACCGGTTTAGAATCGGCCGAGGCAAGAAAAAGAATAATCGGATGGCTTAAGAACGGGAAACTTGGCGACTTCTCCACGCAATACAAAATACGCGATTGGATCATTTCCCGCCAGCGCTATTGGGGTGTCCCGATTCCGATTATATATTGTAAAAAATGCGCCCTTCGAGATCCCTCAAGGCAAGGTATTGTGCCGGTTCCGGATAAAAACCTTCCTGTCAAATTGCCGCCTCTTAAAAATTTCAAGCCGGTGGCTGGCGGCAAATCGCCCTTGGCTCGCGTAAAGAGTTTTATGAATACCAAATGTCCGAAGTGCCAAGGCAAAGCCACCAGAGAAACCGATACGATGGATACATTTATTGATTCTTCTTGGTATTTTCTCCGTTATGCTGATTCGAAAAATAAAAAGCAATTTGCGAATAAGCAAAAATTAAATTCTTGGTTGCCGGTTAATATGTATATTGGAGGCGCCGAACACGCGGTTTTGCATCTGCTTTATTCAAGATTTTTTGTAAAAGCTCTTAACGACCTCGGCCATTTGGAGTTTGATGAGCCGTTTATAGCTTTGCGTCACCAAGGAATTATTCTTGGTATTGGTGGTCAAAAAATGTCTAAATCAGGTGGCAATGTAATTGATCCCGATGATTTAGTTGAGAAATATGGCGCCGACACCATAAGAATATATTTGTGTTTTATGGGCGAATACAGCCAGGGCGGACCATGGAATCCAAAAGGCATTAACGGAATTAAAAGATTTTTGGATGGAATATGGAATAAAATATCAAATATCAAATATCAAATATCAAAATCACAATCTGAAAATGAAGAACTTAGGAGGTTACTACACCAAACCATAAAGAAAGTAGGGGAGGATATTGAGAATTTTCGTTTCAATACGGCTATAAGCGCTTTGATGATTTTATGGAATGAGTTAAAAAATCAAAATTTTGCCAAAGATACCGCGGAGATATTTTTGAAACTTTTATCTCCATTCGCGCCGCATTTTACGGAAGAATTATGGGGTAAGTTCGGAAATAAAAAATCAATTCATTTGGAAAACTGGCCGCAATACAATGAAAAATTTATCAAAACAGAAGAGTATATTTTGGTAATTCAAATTAATGGTAAAATGCGCGATAAAATCATGGTGTCAAAAAAGATTGACCGCAGTCAAATAGAAAAGTTAGCGCTCGGGAGGGAAGCGATTAAAAAATATATAGCGAATAAAGAGATTAAAAAAATAGTATTCGTGCCCGATAAATTGATTAATATTGTTATATAGAAATTACAAATTCGGCCTCCGACGTTACGTCAAAACCGGATTTTTCGTTACGTAATATATGTGTGGGATTATCGGTTACATAGGAAAAGAAAATGCCACACCAATACCGATGCGGAGGTTTTGGCGCATTTAATAGAGGAAAATCTGCGATATGCTAAAAATGACGCTGGTATAAAAACGGCAATAATTAATGCCATAAGAGAGATTCGGGGAACTTATGGCTTGGCAATCATTATCAATGCTTGGCCGGATAAGCTGATACTGGTTAAAAACGCTAGTCCTCTCGTAATCGGCGTTGGCGATGGCGAATATTTAGCCGCGTCGGATGCCTCGGCTATTATGGAGCGTACGAGAAATGTAATTTATATGCAGGATAATGAGATGGCATTTTTAACAAAAAAGGGATTTAAGCTTTTTAATATTTCACTTCCGGAAAAAACGTCTCGGAAAAAAATGGATTTAAAAAATATAAATGTTTCAAATAGAAAAGAAAAGTTGGAATTAACTTCTAATAGCGCGCAAAAAAGCGGCTATCCTCACTTTATGCTTAAAGAAATTTTTGAGCAGCCGGAATCAATTGAAAACAGTTTGCGGGGCCGTCTTATAAAAAGCAGGGGACTAGCCAGACTTGGCGGTTTGGAAAGCGTAAGAGACCGGTTAAAACGCATTGAACGAATAATAATAACTGGCTGCGGCACCGCATATCTTGTTGGTTTAGTGGGAAAACACATGATAGAAGAGCTGACCGGTATTCCTTGCGAAGCGGAACTGGCATCAGAGCTCCGTTATTGTTCAAATTTTGCCAATTGCCAAAATTTAGCCATGGTAGCCATCTCCCAGTCAGGGGAAACAGCCGACACATTGGCAGTTTTAAGGGAGGCCAAGGAAAAAAACATCCTTACGCTCAGCATTGTTAATGTTGTAGGATCATCTATAGCCAGAGAGACCGATGCCGGAGTTTACAATCACATAGGACCGGAAATAGGCGTTGCTTCAACCAAGGCCTTTACGTCTCAACTTGCGGTTTTAACGCTTCTCGCGCTTTTTTTGGGCAGGCAAAGAAATATGTCGCTTATAATGGGGAGACGCATTGCCGAGGAATTGCAAAAGATTCCAAAATTAGCCAAGCAAATTTTGGATAAAAACAATAGCAAAATTAAACAGCTGGCGAAAAAGTATTCCGTCAAAGGCGCTCACCTCGCTGAAGACGACGAGTCGAGGCGGGGGTTAGTCTCTGATCGAAAAGATTATAATAATTTTCTATATATAGGAAGGAAGTATAATTTCCCGGTTGCCTGTGAGGGCGCTCTGAAACTTAAAGAAATAGCTTATATTCACGCTGAAGGCTATGGAGCCGGAGAAATGAAACACGGCCCGATTGCCATGATTGACAAAAACTTTCCTACTGTTGCTATTGCTCCTGTAGATAGCGTCTATGAAAAGATAGTCTCAAATATGGAAGAAATAAAAGCAAGGTACGGCAAGATTATCGCGATTACAACGGAAGGTAATGAAAAAATCAAACATATCGCGGATGATTGGCTTTATATACCCAGTATATCAACTTGACTAACACAAAATACAGCTCGTCAAGTGAGTTATTTTAATAATAATTAAGCTATATAGTTTGTGAATCATATTTTAGGTATAAAGCTATTTTGTGAAAGCTGATAGTCAAGTTGTATATCTGGGTATACCCAAAACTCTAGAAATGCTCACTCCAATCTCAAATTAGGACTATTTACTTGCGATAGCAAGTAAATAGTAGATACTGTGAGGCATATCGGAGATTTTTGCTTTAATAAAGGGAAAAGATTTTTGTTGGCAGTTGAGAATCGCAAAATGAAAAACGCCGTCTAATTAAAAAAACGGCGTTTTTACTTATTCTTAGCCAAAAATTGAATGTTGATTTGCTATAATATGTTCAAATGCTCTGATATCAGATCAAGATTGATTGGATATCAGAGCAGGGACAAATTTGTGCTTAATTTATCAGAAGAAATAAAAAATTCCCGCCTGCGTCAAGACTTTGGCGGGCAGACAAAACAAAATTCCCGATATATTCCGCTTGCAGAAGCCGGGAAAATTTTGGGTACTTCGCGGGATTACATGAATGTTTTGGTCAGACGCAGAAAACTTCGCGCTACTAAATTGGGAAGAAACTGGTTTACCACGAACGAGTGGCTTTCAGAATATCAAAAATCTGTCTGCAGAGTTTCTAAGGATTTTGATATTTCGAAATTTCAGGATTTAAAGCAAGAAGAAGAGGTTGAACTTGTTTCCCTGCGGGAGATTTCATTAACCGAAAGGTTAAAAAATATAGAATCTCAAATTGAAAACATCTCAAATTTTAGGAGTCCGGAAGTTTCAACATTTAAAGATTTTGAAGTTTCTAGAAAGGCCGCTTCCTTTATTGCCTCGCAAGAAATTAAATTGCCTTCGCGAAAACTTGAATCCGAAGAAAAATCCAAAATTCTCAAAGCGGTTGAAGAACGATTTAAATCCACCGATGTTCCGGAGTTTCAAAAAGTTTCCAAACAGTTGGGAATTTTAAAATCCCTGAAAAGCTGGTCGCATTTTAAATTCTCCTTGGCGTCCGGTTTGGTTGTTATTTTATTGGCGGTCTCTTTGGGAATCGCGAGCGGGCTCATTAATTTTCCAAGTTCTGAATTCCAAACCCTAACTTCCAAGTTTTCCCCCTTCGGGGGATCTCCCGAAGGGAGACAAGCATCTATTTTTTCCGATGTCTTCAAGAATTTTCCATCCGACCTACCCGATTTTTCAAAATGGCTTGGCTCAGGCTTAAATAAATCTATTTCGCTTTTCAAATCAAAATCTCCTTCGGAATTAACTATTGAAAATTTGGAATCAGGAAAATCCAAGCTGTTGAAACCAGGAGAAGCTCCTTATCCGATTAACACTTTAGCCGAAGCCGAGGCTTTGGACGCGTCGGGTTTGGCGGCTTCCGAAACAACCCCCACTCAATCTCCCCCTTATCAAGGGGGAGAAAAAGAGGGGGTTCTCACCAGTGGCAATTTTACCTTGTTGGAAAACCGTCTTTCTATTGTTGAGACAAATTTAAAAGACCAGACAGATTTAATTAATTCCGAACTCTCGTTGCAGAAAAAAACCATTCTTGGCGTTATTGAAACTATGTTTGGTCTTGCCAAGCTTGTCCCCTCGCATCCCATTTCAACCGTTGTTGTTCAAGGCCAGCCAGCCACTTTAACCACTTACTCAATCGCTCCCCAGGTTCAAACCGGTTTTGACCGTCTTTCCGCCACTTATTTAAACTTAGCCAGCGACGCCACAATCAATGGAGTGTTAACCGTTAAATCCGGAGCTAATCTTAGCTCGCTTTCCGTTTCCGGAAACACCGGCTTAACCGGCAATGCTACTATCGGCGGCACTCTCGCAGTTACCGGCGACACTACTTTGAGTAATTTAATTTTGACCGGTACTCTTAACGCTTTAGACAGCCAGTTTAATTTAAAAAGCGCTTCAACCACTGATATCACGGTTTCGGGCAATGCCTGGATTAATCAACTATCTGTGACTGGCGCCGCCACTTCAACATTTAATAATCCGATAA
>Ga0210049_1001258_pt1 | contig 23495 bp, 32 predicted proteins | sample CryGeyCG2014_300_2_FD_183964 | JGI IMG/M metagenome (GOLD analysis project Ga0210049, IMG submission 183964) | Groundwater microbial communities from aquifer - Crystal Geyser CG06_land_8/20/14_3.00 (SPAdes) (version 2) | ecosystem: Environmental > Aquatic > Deep subsurface > Groundwater | place... | reverse complement strand
AGACAATGACGCATTAACATATCAGATACTGGTCAGCCTTAATCCTGATGTAAGCAGCCCTTTAACAAATGAAACAGGCATTTCAAATACATATTACATACAGCCATCAGAGCTTGACTTTGCAACATACTATTGGAGGGTCAGGGCAAATGATTCAGATAACTATGGCACTTGGTCTGATATCTGGAACTTCACTTTAGTTCCTTCTGTTTCAATAAAGCTAACCCAAAACTCAATCAACTTTGGCACAATGGCACAGTTTGAGGTTAATGATACCACAAACAATCAGCCAGCACCATTTAAACTGGAAAATGATGGTAACACAGAGGCAAATGTTAGTGTAAACTCAAGCTCATTATGGGTAAGTGCATCTGCACAGCTAAACACATCATACTATCAGTTCAAGGCAGACAACTCAGAAGCAAACTCTTTTAACTGGCTTAACTCCCAAACAACATGGGCTAATATGTCTGATATCTCTAAAAGCATAATAAATACATTAAATCATACTGACTCAAATGATTTAGCAGAGATTGATATAAGGGTTGAGGTTGCATCAGATGAACCCCCATTATCAAAATCAGCAAGCTTAATATTTGAAGCAGGGGAATCATGAAACTAAAACCAATATTATTAATAATTGTAATAATTATTTTAGCTAATCAAACCTATGCACTCGGCATTGCCCCAAGCCATTCTGATGTAATATTTGAGCCAGGTCTTGAAAAAACAATCCAGCTAAAGGTAATTAACAATGACTACAAGAATTTTGATGCTGTTGTTTATGCTGAGGGTGCTTTAGCAGAATACATAACAATAGAAAACCCAACAATAAGCCTATCAAAAGACCAGGATTCAAAGATAATCTCATACAAACTAAATCTGCCAAAAAGCCTTGAAAAGCAGGGGCTTCATGAGGCAAGCATTGTTGTGAGGGAAATACCAAAAGAAACAAAGGGCGGAACAACAATAACAGCAAGCCTTGCAGTTGCATCAAAGCTAAATGTTATGGTTCCTTACAATGGAAAATATGCTGAAATAAAACTGTTTGTAACAAACTTCAAGCAGAATCAGGAGTCAAACTTTGCTGTTGAGGTGATAAATCTCGGAACAGAGAATATTTTAGAGGCATATGCCATAATTAATATTTATGACCCATTAAACAACAAGCTTGCAGCAACAACGAGCAATAAAGTCCAAATAAATTCAAAAGACAAGGAAATCCTTATAGCAAAGTGGACTCCAGAGATTGGTCTTGGAAATTATCATGCTGTTGCAACATTAATGTATGACGGATTGAACACAAAGGATGAGAAACCATTCACAATCGGCATATTTGAGCTTGATATAGCTTCAATAAGTGTTAATAATTTTAAGCTTGGAGGGATAGCAAAGTTTGATATTTTAGTTGAGAATAACTGGAATGAAGAAATACCAAATGTATTTGCTGAAACCTCTGTTAAAGATGACAAAGAAAAAGTATACACTCAATTTAAGACAGCTTCAGCAGACATCCCTGCTTTCGGCAGCCAGGAGCTTAATGCATACTGGGACACTGCAAAAGTAATTCCAGGATCATATAAATTGGATATAGTGCTAAACTATCTTGGGCAAAAAACTGAAAAAATATTTGACATAATGGTTGAATATGACAAGATAACAGCATCATTAGTAGGAAAGGCTATAGCAGTAGAAGAAGAGGAAAAGCCAGCTGTGCTGAAATCAATATATATCCTGATATTCCTTGTGGTAATCCTCGTAATATTTAATATATTTATATATTTCAAAAAGGTAAGGAAATAAAACGAAACATTTAAATAGTACAATAATCATATAAAATTGTACTATGAATGAAATAATCAAAACAATTTTAACTGAATGGAAAGAAAAAAATCTGCCAGATATCTATGAAAGGGAAATAGATCTATTTGATTACTCTAAACTAACTGTTCCAAAAATTATAGTAATAACAGGATTCAGAAGGGTTGGAAAAACTTATATTGCATTGCATTTAATAAAAAAACTGTTAAAAGAAAAAACAAGAGAAAACATTATTTACCTTAACTTTGAGGATGAAAGGATCCCCGCAAAAACAGAATTTTTGACCCAAATTATTCCAGTAGCAAAGCAAATATCTAAGGAAAAAATTGATTTCTTGTTTTTGGATGAGATACAAACTATTCCCAATTGGAGCAAATGGCTAAGAAGAATATATGATAATAGCAACATAAGGATCTTTGTCTCTGGATCAAGTTCAAAAATGTCCAGTAAAGAAATTCCAACAGAATTAAGGGGGAGATTTCTTGAAGCTAAAGTATTTCCCCTTTCCTTTAAAGAATTCTTAAGATTTAAAGCCCTAAAATTTGATGTGAACACAATAAAATATTCAGAAAACAGAAAAGCTGAACTATTAAATGCCTTAAATGAATATCTTAAGTATGGCTCGCTGCCAGAAATAGTCTTATCAGAAGAAGAAAAAAAGGCGGAGATAGCTATTTCCTACTACCAAACAACTGTAAGGAGGGATATAATAGAGAGGCATAATATAAAAAATGAGGAAGCATTGAAAGCACTGCTGAGGTTAATGCTTAATTCAACAAAATATTCAGTAAGCAAGTTGTATAATAATTTAAAAAGCATGAATTATGGGATTGGCAAGACTACTCTTCAGCATTATTTGGGTTATATTGAAAATTCTTACTTCATGTTCAGTGTGCCAATTTTCTCATACAAAATCAAAGACCAAATGCAGTATCCGAGAAAAAATTATTTTATAGATAATATTTTTTTGACTAATGTTTCAACTAAATTTTCCAAGGATTATGGCAGGCTTTATGAAAATATTGTTGCTATTGAGCTTAAAAGAAGAAATAAGGACATACATTATTGGGAAAATTCACAGCATCATGAAGTCGATTTTGTTGTAAAAGAAGGCAATAATATTAAGCAACTCATCCAGGTATGTTATAATATTGATGACTTTGAAACAAAAAAAAGGGAAGCAAGGGCATTACTCAAGGCAAGCAACGAATTAAAATGCAAGAATCTGCTTATCATAACAGAAAACCATGAAAAAGAAGAAATAATGGAGTGGTTTGGCACTAAAAGAAAGATTAAAATAATTCCAATATGGAAGTGGCTGCTTGAATAATTTAACAGCATCATTAGTAGGAAAGGCTATAGCAGTAGAAGAAGAGGAAAAGCCAGCTATGCTGAAATCAATATACATCCTGATATTCCTTGTGGTAATCCTCGTAATATTTAATGTGGTTATATATTTCAAAAAAGTGAGGAAATAAAAAATGGAAATCATAAAATTGTATAAAAAGTTAATATTAGTCTCAGCGATATTATTATGCACACTAAAAGTATCTGCTTATATAGACCCAGGAACAGGGGGAATGATAATTGGCTCTGTATGGCCATTTATCCTCGCTATCTTAGCTGCTATTGGAGGATTCTTCTTTAGATATTTTTTTAAACCAATTAAAAAAACATTTTTAAAACTGTGGAAACTAATAAAAAAATCAAAAAAAGGAAATTAAGCATAAAAAAACTAACAATATTTATAATAATATGTTGTATTATTGTATGTTTTGTTATACTTTTTTCAGGAGAGGAAAAAATGGTTAAAAGCAGATATGATAAAATCCTTTTAATAGGTATTGATGCCATGGACCCGAAGGTAACTGATAAACTAATGAGTGAAGGCATGCTTCCAAATTTTTTAAGGTTAAAGGAAATAGGAAGTTTCTCAAAATTAAGTACTGTGCTTCCTGCTGAAAGCCCTGTTGCATGGACAACTATTGCAACTGGAACTAATCCTGGAAAACATGGCTTGTTTGATTTTGTTACAAGAAACCCGGAAAATTACTTATTGGAAGTTTCTATTACAAAACAAAAATCAAAGTACAGCACTAAGTTTGAATCTCCAGTGAAAGGGATTCCTTTTTGGAGGATTACTTCTGATGCAAAAATTCCAACAACAGTTATCAGGTGGCCTGCAACCTTTCCTCCTGATAAAGTCAATGGAGTTATGTTTTCTGGAGAAGGTGTTCCGGATATAAGGGGATTCTCAAGTGGGTATTATATCTATACTTCTGAAGGATTAGATGAAGAAAAAAAAATAAAAGTATCAGTTAATGATGGAATGATTAATTCAAAGGTTTTTGGTCCATTGGGAACAGATAGAAAATCTATTGAAAAATCAATCCAAATAAAAGTGGATAAAGATAAAGCAACTATTATTGTTGACAACAAAGAATATCCTGTTGATGTTGGCGGATGGAGTGACTGGATTAGGATAGATTTTAAGGTTGGTTTCATGAAAAAAGTTTCTGCTATTGCTAAAGCTTACTTATTTAGTATTGAACCGGAATTCAATATGTATCTTAGCTCTATCCAGATAGACCCTGAAAATCCTGTTGTTGATTTTAGTTATCCAAGCAAATATTCAAAAGAATTAGCAGATGCAATAGGCTTGTACAACACATTAGGCATGCCTGAAGACACTAATGCCTTAAATGAAAATGCCATAACTGATAAGGTTTTTTTAGAGCAGGTTGCCCAGATTGAGGATGAAAGAAATAAGATGTTCTGGTATGAATTCAACAGGTTTGACAAAGGGGTTCTTGCTTTTGTGTTTGACTCAGGAGACCGGCTTCAGCATATGCACTGGGATGAAAAAAACCTATTTAATGTTGAAGAAGGATTATCAGTAAATAAAGAGGTTATTGATTACTATATCAAAAAAGATAAGCTCTTGGAAGAGGTTCTCAATAAGATAGACAATAAAACTGCTTTAATGGTATTTTCAGATCATGGATTTACCAGCTTTGAAAGGGCTGTCAGCATTAACACCTGGCTTGTTGAGAATGGATTCATGACTTTAACAAATGATTATAATGAAAATGATGAGGGAGCCCTCTTCAAGTTTGTTGACTGGAGCAAAACAAAGGCTTACTCACTGGGCTTTGCAGGGATTTACATTAACCTTAAAGGAAGGGAAGGGCAGGGAATTGTAGAAGAAGCTGAAAAAGAGGAGGTTATCAATAATATTATCAAAAAATTAGAAGATTTCAAAGACCCAAAAAATAATCAAAAAGTTATAACTAATGCATACAAAAGAGAGGAAATTTATGATGGGGATTATGTTGAGGATGCTCCTGACATTGTTATTGGATTTGAGCCAGGCTACAGAATGAGCTGGCAAAGTGCAATTGGTGGCTTAACACCAGAGCCAGTTATAGATAATCTGAAGAGATGGAACGGAGACCATATAGTTGACCCATCACATGTTCCCGGAGTTTTATTTACAAACTTCAAAATAAACAATGAAAATCCAAGCTTATTGAATATTGCCCCAACAGTGTTAGATATATTAAAGATTGAAATCCCAAAAGAGATGGATGGAGAAAGTTTAGTTTAATCAGAGGATGTAAATGAAAAAAAAAGATTACTCTGACACAACCATTATTATTCCAACACTTAATGAGGAATCAAATATTTCAGAGCTTCTGAATCTTATTGAAGGACTATACAAAAACATAAGCATTATTATTTCAGATGATGGCTCAAGAGACAGAACGCAGGAGATTGTCAAAGGCCACAGCAGAAAAAATAAAAAAATAAAACTGTTAAACAGGTCAAAAAAAGATGCTCATGGCCTCACATCAAGCGTTGTTGATGCATCAAAAACAGTAAAAACAAAATATGCTGTTGTTATGGACGGCGACCTGCAGCATCCTCCTGAAAAAATAAAGGGCATTGTTAAAGAATTAAGAAAAGGAAATGATATTGTTGCAGGAGCAAGAAGAAATGTTTTTGACTGGTCATTAGACAGGAAAATAATATCAAAAGCAGCAATGTTATTAGGAAAATCAAGACTCCTCATTAAAGGAGCAACCTGTGAGGATATATTATCTGGCTTTTTTGGGATAAAAACAAAGCTTATGCAAAGTATAAACAAAAACAGATTTGAGATGCAGGGCTATAAAATATTGTTTGATATCCTAAAAAATATTGACAAAAACACAAAAATAAAAAACATTTACTATGATTTTGGAATGAGAAAAAAAGGCTATTCAAAGATAGGAAAAACGCAGATAATTTCTTTTCTTAGGGCTTTATTTAAATAAATACTGCGGACTAAAGTCCATCATATTTGAGAATCCTGAGAAATTTGTGCAACAAATTTCTGGGACACAAGAAATGCTTTTCAGCATTTCTTCGTGAATTGTCAGATGATTGTCATTCATCTGCAAACTTCAGTTTGCAGTATTCTGACAATTTTTGATAAATTATTGAATTAAATAAAAAATATCTAAGACTTCTAAAAATATCAGCGTAAAACAAGCGAAAGGTTTATATATAATTAATTATATATTAACTATAGGTGATATATAATGAATGTAACAACAGTGCAATTAGACAAATCATTGGTAAGCAATTTAAAGGAGATTAAGGAATACCCTAGGCAAACTTATAATGAGTTAATAAGCCGCATGATTGAAATTTTTAAGAGTATTAAAAAGAAAAGTCAGTATGATGAGTTCCTGCATAAAATACAGCAGCAAAAGATGAAAGAATTGTGGGATAATAGAGAAGATGAGGCATGGGAAAATGCTTAAAAGTGGAGATGTTATCCTATCTAAAGTTCAGTTCACAGATACATTTGAAGTAAAAACAAGACCTGCTGTCATACTATTTGAAGAGTTTGACAACGTGGTTGTCGCTGGAATAACAAGCAACCTAAAGATGGAAGGTATTCCTCTCACTAAAAAAGAGGGCGCAGTAAAAGATAGTGTTATCAAGCTAAATTATATCTTCACAATTTCCAAGTCAATGATATCAAAAGTGCTGTTCCATTTGAATTCTAAGAAAAAATATGAAATATTCAAAGAATTAACAAAAAAGCTGAATGTATTAAACAATTGATCTAATGACAATAAACTAAAGAGTATATATTTCTAAATTTATAAAAAACCAAACATTTATATAGTAGTTATGCATATATATGCATAATATGGCCAGACCATTCAAATGCAGATATATATGGAACAATCCTAACTTTTATTATTTTAAGCCAAGAGCTGTTCCATTAGCAGGCTTAAAAGAAGTAATTTTGACAGTTGATGAAGCTGAAACACTGCGCTTAAAAGATCTGGAAAAATTAGAGCAAACACAGGCAGCAGATAAAATGAATATCCATCAGTCAACATTTCAACGCACATTAACAAGAGCAAGGGAAAAAATATCAGATGCCATAATAAATGGAAAAGCCATAAAAATTCAGGGAGGTAACTATAAAATGCCAGGAGGAGACAGAACAGGGCCTTTAGGACAGGGGCCTTTTACAGGAAGAGGACGTGGAAGAGGCCAGGGCTTTGGAGCACCACCAATTAATTGTGTCTGCCCAAGCTGCGGATATCAGGAAGCAAAAAAGCCAGGAGTTCCATGCTCAACAATAATATGCCCAAAATGCAAAACCAGAATGGTAAGGGGCTAAAAATAAAACATATGGAGGTAAATAAAATGCCAGGAGGAGACAGAACAGGGCCTCGAGGAATAGGCCCAATGACAGGAAGACAAGCAGGATACTGCGCAGGATATAACACGCCAGGATATGCAAACCTTTTTCCAAGAAGAAGATTTTTTGGAAGAGGATTAAGATGTTTTGGACGAAAAGCATGGGATTTTGCACCAATAGAAAGAGTTACACCAGTACAAAACTCTCTAGATTATCCAACACAGCAGCAGCCAACAAAAGAACAGGAAATAACAATGCTTGAGAATGATGCAAAAGTTATTGAAGCAGAGCAAAAAGCATTGAACCAAGAAATAGAGGAAATAAGGAAAAGAATAGAAGAACTAAGAAAAAAATAAATTTGAGGTAAATAAAATGAAAATAGCAGTAAGTTCAACAGGTCAAGACTTAAACAGCCAGATTAGTCCGGTATTTGGAAGATGCGCTTTTTTTGTTATTGCAGATGTTGAAAATAATAAAATAAAGAATAGCAAAGCAGTAGAGAACAAGGCAATTATGCAGGCAGGCGGTGCAGGAATAATGGCTGCACAGACTATTGGAAATGAAAATGTTAATGCAGTTATCTCAAGTGCAGTCGGCCCAAGGGCATTTGATGTGCTTAATCAGTTAAGCATTGATGTTTACAAAGCACAGGGTGCTACTGTAAAAGAAGCTATTGATTTATTTATCCAGGGTAAACTACAAAAAATAAATGCCCAAGGAGTGATGGGCATTGGCAGGGGGCCTGGCTTAGGAAGAAGAAGGTTTAATCAATGAATGAAAAAATTAAACCATTAAAAAAGAAACAGATAATAGCTCTTGTCTTGGTTATGGTATTAATCTTAAATCTTGTTTTATTTGCTTTCTTAAGATACAGCCTAATAATTTTTTGGTTAATTATAGGGACTGTTTTTTTAGTTAATTTTTTATTTTTTAAGAAAAAAATGAACCAACACAAGTTTATTAAATAGTAAAAAGAATGGGATTTTTAACCAATGAATAAAAAAATTGAATTATTAAGGAAAGGAGAAAAAATTGCGTTATTATCCAGCTTAATCTCCTTTATACTTGCAATATTAAAAGGGATTGTGGGTCTGCTGTCAAACAGTGTTGTTTTAATAGCAGATGCACTTGAGTCTGCAACAGATATTGCGTCAGGGCTTGCCTCTTTCTTTGGCCTGAGGATTGCGCAGAAAAAGCCAGATAAAAAATTCCCTTATGGCTATTACAAAGCAGAAAACATTGCCTCTCTTTTTATTGGCATATTAATAATATATGCAGCAATAAATCTTTTAATAGTAAGTTACCACAGGCTTTTTTCAATTTCTGAAATTGGTTATGGTTATATTCCTTTGATTGTTGTTGCAGTCTCAGCCATAACCTCTTTACTGACATCAATTTATCTGAAGAAAAAAGGAAATCAGCTGAATATCCAAAGCTTGATAGCAAACAGCAAAGACCGCCTAAAGGATTTTTTTGTATCAATAGTTATTTTCATAGTAATTGCCTTAAAAAATATCCCTTATATTGAGGGGATTGTATCTATTTTAATATCCCTTGTTGTATTAAGAATGGGAATCTTAACAGCAAGAGATGCAATATTTTCATTAATGGATGTCAGTCCAAGCAAAGAGCTTGAGAAAAAAGTAAAAAAAATAATAAGCTCAATATCTGGTGTTGAGGATGTTAAGCATATAATGCTAAGAAGCTCTGGCCCATTCATATTTGGCGAGAGCCATGTTAAAATAAGAAAGCATGTTAATGTCAACAGGGCGCATGAGATAGCGGACAAAATAGAAGAAAAAATCAAAAAAAATGTAAAGCAGATAGAATCATTTACAATCCATATAGAGCCGTTTAAAAGCCCTAAACAAAAAATAGTTATTCCAATAAAACAAAACAATGGGTTAGATTCTGCTGTTATTGATCATTTCGGCAGGGCAGATAATTTTATTTTTGTTAATATTGACAGCAAAAAAATTAAGTCATTTTATGTCAAGAAAAACCCATTTAAAGAAAAAAAAGTAAGGGCTGGATTATCAGCAGTTAAATTTGTTATAAAAGAGAAAATTAATTTGTTAATAACCCAGCAGATGGGGGATATATCATTCCACACATTAAGGGATAATCTTGTTGATATCTATAAAACAAAGGGAAAAACAGTAAAAAATGTTTTGGAAAACCTAATAAAAAATAACTTGGAAAAGCTTGAAAAACCAACAAGGAGGAAAGAATGAAAATTGCAATACCAATATTTGAAAATAAGGGTAAGGAATCAGAGATAGCAGAGCACTTTGGACATGTGCAGTTTCTTGCTGTTTATGACTCAGAAAAAGAGGAGCTGGAAATGATTGATGTTAAGAACGTGCAGGGATGTGCTCCTGTTGCATCATTAGAAGGCCACAATATTAATGCAATATACTGCTTTGGAATGGGAATGAGGGCAATGGAGATGTGCAAACAATTTAAAATAAGCTTAAAGACAGGCCAGTTCAAAACAGTAAATGAAGTAATAAACAATCTTGATAAGTTAGAGGATTTAGAGGAAAGCTGCGGGCATTGAATAAAAAGTATTGTAAATATTCTTTGAGAATTTACTCGTTAGCCTAAATTACATGAGCCATTTTATATTCTTCTGATAAAGTTGCCATAAGTTCCTTAACTGAGGTAATCTTCTCCACACGATAGGCATTGGCTCCTGCAAAAACAAATCCATCATTAAGGTTTCCCTGCTGGGCATTGGTTAGTGCAAGGGCAATACAATAAGGCGACTTTTTAAAATCACAGGTTATCAGACATTTCCAGGGGCATTTAAAGGGTTTTCTAGTTCCAGATGATACCTGTTCAAGAAACTTATTTTTTATTGCCCTTCCTGGCAGTCCTACCGGGCTGTCAATTATGGTTATGTCCTCTTTTTTGCACTTTATATAAGCCTCTTTGAATTCTATTGAGGCATCACATTCATTAGTTGCCACAAATCTGGTTGCCATCTGCACCCCTTGAGCTCCAAGCTGCAGATATTTGTAAATATCTGCACCTGTATAAATGCCTCCTGCAGCAATCACCGGAATATTTTTATAAAATTGTTTTTCAAAGGGTTTTATTACAGAGATTACTTCAGGTAATATCTTTTCCAGAGTAAAATCAGGATTATTAATTTGCTCTTTTTTAAAACCAAGATGCCCTCCAGCCAATGGTCCCTCAACAACCACAGCATCAGGCACATGATTATAGTTTTTTTGCCAATATTGAAAGATAATTTTCGCAGCCCGAGAAGATGAGACTATAGGAACAATTTTAGTTTTAATTTCTTTCAATTTATTAGGCAGTAATATTTCAAGGTTTCTTAAGGGCAAACCTGCACCAAGTAATACTAAATCTGCGTCTTCTTCTACTGCCACCTTTACCATATCATAAAAATCAGAAAGTGCAACCATTATATTTACACCTATAATGCCTTTGGTCATCTTCTTTGCTTTCCTTATCTCCTTCCGCAAAGCTCTTTTGTTTGTTTCTGCGAAATTTGTAGCAAAATCAGGCTCAAGCATGCCAATCCCTGCAGTCGCAATAACTCCAATACCCCCTTCATTTGCCACAGCTGAAGCTAAACCTGATAAGGAAATACCTACACCCATTCCCCCCTGAATAATGGGAATGCTAACCTCTAAGTCACTTATTCTTAATTTAGGCATCTTTTTTAAGTTCATATGTTGGCTCCTTCTTGGATGTTATAGAATCACAAGCAAGTCTTGTTTAATTTTTACTATTATATAAATTATATCTATTTTATATATCAACTTTAAATTAAATTTTGATTATTCTAATATCTTTGATTAACCTATGAAATTATAAAAACAATTATATAAATCTTATTTAAAATTATAGTATATTAAGCTTGGCATAGGAATGCTGATTGCCTTGTGGTTGGGCATAGTTTAATTTCTTATTTTTAATTTTAGTTTGTTAGAAAGGTTTATATATAAGTTAGTCTTGACTAACATTATAAGGTTAAGCTAAAAAAGACCTAAAATGAATGAATATAATAATCCTAAAAAAGAGTATATAAGCCTTGCAGACCTGCCGAACAATGAAGAAGGTTTAATCAGCATGATAAATGGAGGGTGGGGCATTAGAAATAGATTAAATTCAATGGGAATTAATATTGGAGACAAAGTTGAGAGGGTATATCATGCCCCTTTTAGGGGCCCTGTTAAAGCAAGAATAAACAACCAAATGAATGTTGCATTTGGCAGAGGAATGGCAATGAAGATAATAGTAGAGTACATTAAAAATGAAACTAAGTAAAAGCTTTGAAGATTATCTTGAAACAATTTACCTTATAAAAGAATTTAAAGGAGTTGTCAAAGTAAAAGATGTTGCAAAAACTCTTGATGTACGCATGCCGAGTGTTACAGGGGCAATAAAAAAATTAGCAAGCCTTGATTTGGTTATATATGAGAGATATGGATTAATCAAGCTGACTAAAAAAGGAGAAAATCTTGCAAAAGAAGTTTATAAAAAGCATGATGCACTTTTTGTGTTTTTAACAAAGTTTTTAGGAGTAACTAAAAAAGTTGCTCTGGAAGAAGCATGTGCAATTGAGCATAATATTAGTGACTTAACACTAAAAAAATTAAAAAAATTTATTGAAAAATAAGGAGGTAAATAAAATGCCAGCATATGATGGAACAGGGCCTCGAGGAATGGGCCCAATGACAGGACGAGGAATGGGATATTGTGCAGAATATGCCTCAAACCCAAACTACTTTGGAGCAGGTCGTAGAATAGGAAGAGGATTCAGCAGAGGCAGAGGATTTGGCCAGGATAGTGTATATAATCCAAGAGGACTATTAAGGCCAAGATTCATGAGCACAGAAATATCAGGAGGATATGCTGAAAATCCATATCATCCTCCAACTAAGGAAGAAGAACTTGCTGCCCTAAACAACGACAGAAAAAAAATAAACTCCCAGTTAAGTGGTATAGAAAAAAGAATAAAAGAACTTAGCAAGTAATTTATTTATTTTTTCTCTTTTATTTTTATTGTAAAGATTTAAATATTTCTTGTAATTTAAAGTAAATATGAGGCTAGGAATAACAGGCGGTAAAGGAGGAACAGGAAAGAGCACAGTAGCAACAGCACTAGCAATTGAATTAGCAAAGAAAAATAAGGTTTTATTGATAGATGCAGATGCAGACTGCCCAAATGACCATCTTATTCTTTCTATCAAAAGAAAAAAAGCAAATGATGTTTTCCAGCTAATTCCTAAATGGAATTTAAAGAAATGCATTAAATGCGGCAAGTGCAGCTTTGTTTGCAAGCAGCACGCAATTGTTTTTGTAAAGGGAAATTATCCAATCTTTATTCCAGAGCAGTGTAACGGATGCAAGGCATGCATGTTCGCATGTCCGGAAAAAGCAATCAAGAAAGACAAAAAAAAGATTGGTTCTGTTTATTATGGAAAAAAGGAAAATATTAGCTTTGTTTCTGGGGAGCTTGATCCAAACCAGCCATCATCTGAGTTTATAGTAAGTTCTGTTAATAATTATGTTAAGTCAAAGCAGGATAAATATGATTTTGTTATAATTGATACTGCTGCTGGAACGCACTGTGATGTAATCTCTGCTTTAAAGGAATGTGATTTTGCTTTTGCTGTTACAGAGCCAACTCCATTAGGTGAACATGACCTTAAATTAATTTTACAGCTGTTAAAAATACTGAAGATTCCATGTTTTGTTATCCTAAATAAAGCAGATGTTGGTGATAAAAACCTTATTAAAAAAACAGCAAATAAATTCAAAACAAAGATTATTGCTGAAATTCCTTACAAAAAATCAATATTAAATGCATATTCAAAAGGAGAGCCAATAAAAGATAAAAAAATAAAGCAAATTGCTGACTTTTTAATAAAAAAATTCCATGATTAAGATGGCATGCAAATGGCTTGATATATGCCCTTTAAGGAAATTTGAAGAACAAGGAAAGATAAGCGAAGAATGGAAGAAAAATTACTGCTCAACAAATGAAAATTGGAATAATTACAAAAGATATCAGTTTGAAGCAGAAGGAAAATATCACCCGGACAACATGCTTCCAAACGGGGAGATTGATGAAAAATTAAGATGAAAATATATGAAATAAAAGCAAAGAGTATTTTGCATAAAACCAAAATTCCCGGTGCAGATTTTGCTATAAATCATTATTCAGGTTGCCAGCATGCCTGCATTTACTGTTATGCAAGGTTTATTTGCAGATGGAGAAGAAAAAATGAGAGATGGGGAGATTTTGTTGATGTTAAAATAAATGCGCCAGAACTAGTTGCTGAGGAAAGCAAAAATAAAAAAGGGACTATAATTTTGTGTACGACTGCTGATCCTTATCAACCAATTGAAAAAAAGTATAAGCTGACAAAGAAGGTATTGCAGAATCTTAACAAGAATATGAAACTATCAATTTTAACAAAATCTGATTTAATCACAAGAGACATTGATTTGTTTAAAAGGTTCAAAAATTGTGAACTTGGTCTAACAATAACAACACTAGATGAAAATATTAAGAAAATATTTGAACCCTTCTCTCCGAGTTCTAATGCAAGATTAGAAGCTTTGAAAAAACTGAAGAAAGAGGGATTCTATACTTATGCCTTTATTGGACCAATCTTGCCTTATTTAACTAATTTGGAAAAAATTTTCAAAGAAGTTTCCCCATTTGTGGATTTGTTTATGTTTGAGGATTTAAACTTAAGTTTATGTAAAAAAGAAATTTTTAAAGTAATAAGAAAGAAATTTCCCGAATTAGAAGAGAAATACAAGAATTTATCAAAGGCATTTTGGTTTGATAAGGAAAAAGAGATAAAAAATTTAGGTAAAAGATTTGATAAACCAGTTAAAATTTACTTTAAGCACACTGGCTCTCTAACGTTTTGAAAAATGAAAACAATAACAATTTTTTCAGGAAAAGGTGGAACAGGAAAAACAACTGTTGCAGCTTCATTAGCTGTTCTAGTTTCAAAAACAAAAAAAATAGTTGTTGCTGACTGTGATGTTGATGCTCCTAACCTAGGTTTAAGCCTTGGTTTAAAAGAAAGAGATTATTTGTCTTCTATTAAGATAAGAGTAAGTGAAAAAGCAGTATTGATAAAGGATAAATGTACTGGATGCAGGAAATGCCTTAATGTGTGCAGCTTTAATGCGGTTAATTGGGATAAAAAGAAAAATATTCCTATTTTTGATAACTTATTGTGCGAGGGCTGTGGAACATGCCAGATTGTTTGCCCTGAAAATGCAATTAAATTAAAAAAAATTGAGAATGCAACAATAAGTGTTGGAAAGGCTTATGGCTTTGGCATTGTTTCTGGCCAGCTAAAAATGGGTGAGTCCGGCTCTGGGAGGATAGTCATGGAAGTCAAGAGAAAAGCAAGGGAAATAGCAAGAAAGGAAAATGCTGAATTAATTCTTGTTGATTCTGCTGCAGGGATTGGCTGCCCTGTTATTGCTTCTGTTAATGGCTCAGATTATGTCATTGCAGTCACAGAGCCAACACCTAGTGCATTATCTGACTTAAAAAGAAGTTTAAGGATTGTAGAGCATTTCAACATAGCTTGTGGAATTGTAATAAACAAACATGATCTTAATAAAGAGTTCAGCAATAAAATAAAAAGGTTTGCAAACAAAAACAAAATACCAATATTAGGTAAAATTCCTTACAACAAGGAGTTTGTTAAGGCTTTGGTTAATCTAAAGCCAGTTGTTGTTTATAATAAAAAGTTTGAATCTTTGTTTTTTGAAATTTTGAGTAACCTAAAGAAATGAAATTAATAGTTAGGGGTTGGGGCTTACGCAACAACCACTTAATGTCCAAAAATCACAACAATCAATAAACCTCTGTTAAACCTGCCTCACCAATAATCACATAGTCTCCTTTTGATTCTATTGTTATATGTTTTAACCCTTGAGAATAAACTGTCTTTTTAAAATTATAATGGCAGCGCTCAATTTGCTCAGTGCACTCTTGATCTGTGGTTATATTCACTCTTGATTTGAATGCAAGTTCTGAGCCATCATTTAAAAAGAATACAAGCTCCTGGTTGTGCCAAATCTCTATTTTTTCAACACCGTCTGGCATTGTTGCATCAAGGGTTGTTTTGGAGGACTCTCCAAGGTAATAGACTTGCTCTGCAGCATCAACTATTTCTATGCCTATTTTATTAACCTGGCTTTGCCTTATCTCCTCATTGGACTCGTGAGAATAGCTGTAAAAAATAGATATAATTGGCAGGATTATAAGGAGTATCACTGCTGATACAAGAATGTATTCTGCTGAAGCTTGAGTTTTTTTCATTATCACCTTAAATAATTTTATTTATATATATATAAAGGTTTGCGCTCACTAAAAAGTAAATCCAAGCATTTTATGTAATCAAAGCAGACCCTATTAAAGTTTTTATTTTTTTAGAATATCATATTCTAGCCATATGCACCAACACAGTCTGGACCATATGGCCCATCCACACATATGTTTGCACCATCTGCTGTGCATATAGATCCTTCACAGTTTACTATGTCATCGCAGTCTGTTAATGCATCGCAGTCATTATCTAGACCATCGTAACAGATTGTCTCTGTAGGTTCGTAATTTGCAACTCCGGTATAATCATCTACCCATCCTCCAACACCACTGCATGACTTTTTCGAGCCTAAACATACTCCATCTTGGTCGCTATTAAAAGGAGCAGCCTCTCCTGAGCCATCAGGTGTGCCAGGATTACAGTCATTGTCTATGCCGTCACAAACCTCTGTTTTTCCAGGATTAATATTTATATTGTTATCATTACAATCAGTGTTATCTAAAACATAACCTGCTGGCTTAGTACATGCTTCTTGTGAAACAGCTGGATTTCCATAATTATCTGAATCAAAATCCTGATAATAAGTTGTGGTTAAGCCCTCGTCTGTTAAGCCGTCGCAGTCATTGTCTAAACCATCGCAACTTGTTTCTGGAGCTTCGTAATTTGCAACTCCACCATAATTATCTTGCCAGCTTCCTGCAATGCATGACTTTGTTGAGCCTGCACATACTCCAGCTTGTTTGCTATTAAGAGGGGCAGACTCTCCTGAGCCATCTAATGTGCCAGCATTACAATCATTGTCTATGCCGTCACAAACCTCTGTTTTTCCAGGATTAATATTTATATTGTTATCATTACAATCAGTGTTATCTAAAACATAACCTGCTGGCTGAGTACATGCTTCTTGTGAAACAGCTGGATTTCCATAATTATCTGAATCAAAATCCTGATAATAAGTTGTGGTTAAGCCCTCATCTGTTAAACCGTCGCAGTCATTGTCTAAACCATCGCAACTTGTTTCTGGGCTTTCATAATCTGAGCCATAGTTTGATGCACTGCATCCTGGCCAGGTTCCTCCAGCTGTGCATGTTTCAAATGAGCCAAAGCAAACACCTTCCTGTTCTGAACATGGCCTTGTCTCAATTAGTGGTGTGCAAGCAAAGCAATCTGGGTCCCATGCATCAGTTAATCCATCGCAGTCATTATCATTCCCATCTGCACAATAATCGTCTGGCACTTTTTCATTCAATCTGTATGGGCTATCTTCATTAGCATCATTACCACAGCAGTTCAGATCACCACCATTGCCTGCCCATGTATAGCCATTGTATTCGCACTTTGGCTGGCAGTTTTCATTTGTAAAATCTTCATCCACTAAATCATCATAATCATCATCTACCCCATTACAAACCTCTGTTAAGTCTGCCTCGCCAATAATCACATAGTCTCCTTTTGATTCAATTGTTATATATTTTAACCCTTGAGTGTAAAGTGTCTTTTTAAAATTATAATGGCAGCGCTCAGTTTGCTCAGTACACTCTTGATTTGTGGTTATATTTACTCTTGATTTGAGTGGAATTTGTGTGCCATCATTTAAAAAGAATACAAGCTCCTGGTTTTGCCAGATCTCTATTTTTTCAACACCGTCTGGCATTATTGCATCAAGGGTTGTTTTGGAGGGCTCTCCAAGGTAATAGACTTGCTCTGCAGCATCAACTATGTCTGTTCCAACTTTGTTAACCTGGCTTTGCCTTATTTCCTCGCTTGACTTGTTAGAATAACTGTAAAAGATATATATAGTTGGCAGGATTATAAGGAGTATTAATGATGATACAAGAATGTATTCTGCTGAAGCTTGGGCTTTTTTTGGCATTATTCCAATTAATTAGTCTCCTATTATATAAAAGTTTGTAATTACTAAAAAGTGAATTTAAGTATTTAATCAAACCCTTTATGTTTATAAAAATAAAAATTAATAAGGTTTATAAAGAAAAAGAGAAAACTCTGTTTCATGCCGAGGTCGCATAGCCTGGCCATTGCGAAGGATTGCTAATCCTTTGTCCTTCGGGGCACGGGGGTTCAAAACAGCTTCTTACTAAGCTGGCACGCAGGTCCGGCATAAAGCCGAACTCGCTCGCTAACGCTCGCAAGAAATGTGAGCTTTAGATTAAAGCCAAAGTTGTAAAAGCTGGTGAAAGTCCCCCCCTCGGCGTTTTATATTTCTATTAATAATTAGTTAAAAAGAGAAAATTATTAAAACAAAGATAATATCTAAAAAATTATGAAAAAAGAGGTTATTTTAGTTTTATTTGCTTTGCTAGTCCTAACTCCTATTTGTTTGGCAGATGATTCCTGGCTCTACAACAGCGAGAAATTGCTTATTGAGCTTAATATTTCATCAGGAATGGAAATTATTCCAGAAAGCTCTGATTATTATGTTGATTATGTCAAGGCAAGACTTTCTTTTTTCCCAGAAGATGATTTTCAGCAAAGATTAATCAGACTGGAAACTAATCCTGATTCCCTTAAAAAAGATGATATAATTGAATTCAAATGGGAACAGCCAGATGAAAAAGAGCTTTATTTTTTATTAAATTCAGATGTTGAAACAGAAAACAAGCTTAAAGAAATAACAAAAAAAGTAGGATTCCCATTAGAAAATCTGGATGAAGAATATATAAAATACACAAAACCGACAGAAAATATTGATTTGAATGATGATATAATAAGGATTGCATCAGACATTGCAGAAGGTGAGGATGACCTTTATGTAATAATCCATAATATTGCGGAATGGGTAAGCAAAAATATTGAGTATAATATTAAATATGGAACCTCAACTGAAAAAGCATCATGGGTTTTGAAAAAAAGGATTGGAACATGCGATGAATTCTCATCCTTGTTTATTGCATTATGCCGTGCCTTGGGCATTCCTGCAAGATATGTTTCAGGTGTTGCCTATTCTAACATTCCTGGGTTAGAGGGCTTTGGAAACCATGCATGGGCAGAGGTTTATTTCCCAGATTATGGATGGGTTCCATTTGATCCAACATATGGCGAATTTGGGTTTGTTAATCCGTCTCATATAAAACTAAAAACATCAGCAGATTCAGGAAACACATCTACAAGCTATGAGTGGAAAGGAAGCAAGTTTGATGTCAGTCCAGAAAAACTTGATATAAGTGCAGCATTAAAAAAAACAGATGGGATAAAAAGCCCCCTTATTAGTATTAAAGCTGATGCTCTTAAAAACAGCATAGGTTTTGGCTCTTATAATCTTGTAGAAACAACTATTAGTAATTTAAACAGTTACTATGTGCCTGTAACTTTGCGCCTTTCAGCACCTGTTGAGCTGGATGTTATTGATAATAAAAAAAATATTCTGCTTAAACCAAAAGAAATAAAGAAAGTTTACTGGGTGGTAAGGTTAACAGAAGACCTAAAAAGAAATTACATCTATACCTTGCCCGTAACTGTTTATGAATTAAGTGATATTTCCTCAACATCAAGCGTTGAATCAAAATTTGGTGATCTAATCTTGACAAAACAGGAGATTGATGAAATTCTTGAAGCTAAGGCAGAAGAAAAGCTAAAGACTTACTCAACTGAAATTGATTTAAAATGCAATCCAGATAAAGATAATTATTATATTGATGAAACTGTACTAGTTAATTGCTCTATTAAGAATACAGGCAACATATTTCTTAATGATATAAGGGTCTGTTTGGAAAATGATTGTAAAATCCTTGACCTGGGGATATCACAGGAAAAAAATATTGATTTTTTAACAAAGCCTAAGGGAATGGGAAAAAAAGAAACAATTGTAATAGCAAAAAGTGATAGACTGTCAAAAATATCTTATTTGGATTATAACACCTTAGATTACCCGGATGTAGGAATAACTAATCTTACTTATCCAATAGAAATTTCATTTAATAAGAATTGCTCAATAAGCTTTATTTTGAATAAGTTATCTTATTCTATTCCAAAAAATGTTGAGATAATTCTGCTGCAAAATGATTTCTCTGAAAAATGGTCTCTAACCAGCCTTGATAGTAATAGTATATTTAATATAGATCTTAACTCAAGGACGCTGCATGAGGGTGGAAATGACTTTAAAATAATAGTAAACTATGAGGATGATAACAATAAGAAATATGAAACAAGAAGATATTTTTCAATAACTCTTGCCAAGCTTAGTTTTCCTCAAAAAATAATATCCCTGCTTTACAGCATCGAGTTATGGCTTGAAAGTCTTTTCTAAAACCATGTGAATGGAATAATGCCAAAAAGTATTTAAATGACTTGTTGATTAAGGTTGTGTAATAAAAATTTCAATAATAAAAGGTTTTAGTTTTGGACTAACATCCGGGATTATCACTACTTTAGGTGTGATTGCAGGACTGCATTCCAGCACACATTCAACACTTGTTGTTATTGGTGGAATCCTTATAATAGCAATAGCAGATGCTCTTTCAGATGCATTGGGCATTCACATTTCTGAAGAATCTGAGATTAAACATTCCACAAGGGAAATCTGGGAGTCAACAATCAGTACATTTCTGTCTAAGTTTGTTTTTGCATTGACATTTATTATTCCGTTTTTGTTATTATCGCTCTCTGCTGCAATAATTGCCAGTTTGATATGGGGCTTTTCCCTGATAATACTATTTAGTTTGTATCTTGCTAAACAGCAAAATCTAACACCTTACAAGGTGGTTCTGGAGCATTTGATTATTGCTATAATAGTGGTTGTTATAACCCATTATGTTGGGGATTGGGTATCAATTTTTGGTTAATGAAGAATTTTTAAAAAATTAGCTTTAAGATAATCGTAATAACAACAAACCAGAAATAACTTAAAAAAATATTTTTTAAGATAAATAATTTTCTCATTTTGATTAGTTTTTTTGCAAACAGCGAGCCTGTTGGAAAGCCGTAAAAAAAGATTAGTATTGAGTTTATTATAAACAAATTTATATCTTTTGAACTTATGAAAAACACAACTGCAAGAGCTGGATAGATTGCCTGGCTTTTGATATTTATTGCCATTAAAAAAATAAATAAAATATATGTTATTATTCTCAAATAAAGGTTTATGTTAAAAAAATTAAGCATAAAAATAAGAATCAGCAGTAATGTAAGTTTCTGCAATAGAAGGAAATATTTTTTTCCGTTCTCTAATTCTTCTTTAGCTGCAAATGCAAGAATTATACCAATCAAAAGTCCTGAAAAAGATATTAAGGATATCAAGGAATAGTTTAATAGTTGCATATTTTTTTATAGAAGTAACTAATATAAAAAGATATTGTTATTGCCAGGGGCTGTGGCCGAACTGAATCAGTAAATCAACACCAAGCTTTTCAATTTCTAAAGGAATATCGCATGAGCCAAAGCATGAGCCTGCCCAGATTATGACCTTGGCCTTTGTCTTTTTCTCTATTTCATTCTGTATAAGCTTTGCTTCTGGCTTGAGGCCATCCGGCAGCTGAATACAAACTAGGTTGGCCTTTTCCTTGTTAATCCTACCAACAATCCTTTCAAGCTCTAAATCATAATCCATAACAAAAACAAAAGAAGTTCATTATAAAAGGTTTTCTAATCTGTTTTTTAGCTGGCCTGTCAGCTTGGTTACTAGGATTTTTTTAATTGCTTGATTTATATTGTTAGAATCTAGCTCAAGGCATTCTGCTTGTTCCTGTATTTTTATAATCAAATCCTTTAGTTTTATATGATTAATATTGTTTGTGCTGTTTAAGTACTTGTTCAACATATTTAGTTCATCCAAAACAAAATCCTCTGACCTTGAAACATCAGAATAAGGTTCATAGGCGCTGTCTATTAATTTTTCTGTGTTTTCCATTTTTTCAAAATATCTTACCAATATCCTTGTGAGGTGAGAGATATTATTTAAAATAAATTCATGTTTCTTTGTAAGATTATCATAGATGTCCTTGATTTGATTTACATGATATCTCAACAGATCCAAGCTGTTATCATATTCCTCTTTAATGGACTTGTTTTCATTTTGAGGCATCTTTAAATAAATTTTATAAGCATTGCCAAAAACAATGTCATCCTCTTTTTCAGATATTAGCTTGCTCTGCTTTTTGCAAAAGGAGGTAAGAAGAGAGGAATAATTTTTAGCTATTTCAGCATTTCTGTTATCTTTAAATCGTCCTACTAAGCCAAAATTTACCAGACTAAGAGACTCGTAACTGACTATTTTTGAGAATATATTATCATTCCTGAGGGTTTTATTTATATCTAATAGATAACAACCTCCTCTGTCTGAAACCTCAATTGCCTCTGCAAGAAATTCGCAGACATCATAGTGATAAGCTTTGTTATATTTATCTTTGTAGGTCTCAAGAACATGTGTTAATAGGCCCTCTGGAACTTTCATATTCTTAACTATATCTGTCAGTACAGCTATATTTGACATCTGCTCTTTACTATTGCTTCTGATGTGTATCATTTTGTCTTAAATTGTCAGTAAGTCTTGTAAAAATAAAATTAAAATAAATAATTTATGGTTTTTAATGTTATCTTCCCCTAATTTCAGATATGAAGAGATTTCTTTCATAAATATTGTTGGAGGCATCTTTATTGTTTTTGTTGAATGGGTTTTCAGATACAATAATTCCGTTATGTAAGACATAATATTCTTTTTTGTCTGCTAATCTTCCTGTTGGTAGAATTTCATCTTGTTGTTTTTTTGATAAATAGTTTTCTTGCATTTTTATTCCTCCTTTTATTTTATAGATGATTTTATATTCTTTACATTTGTTTTGATATAAGCATATATATCTTTTCCATCTTTTTCTATGGATTTGTGAAGAAAATCTGCTTCCTCATGGCTATAATCCATTGCAGATACTGCCTCTTTGAAACCTTGTTCTATTGCATAGTTTACAATTGCTACATAATTAAGTGAAGTATTGCTCTTGAATTTAATTTTCAATAATGCATAATCTAAATTTTCAACAAAATAATATTCCTTCCCTTCTATTGTTTCTTTATAAGCTGGTTTTCCTCCTATTTCAATATAATTGGCCAGGTTTTCATGAAAATCTTTGTTTATTTCATTGCTGATATCTTCAAGGGATTTTTGTTCTTCTTTTATTGCATCACTAATGCCAGGTTTAGAAGATTCAATAGTATTAACTGTGTCATCAATTGTTCCTTTTTGTGCAAAAGCTCCATTAGTCAAAAAAATAGAAGCAAGTCCTATCCCAGCTACTTTATATATACTTTTTTTAATCTTTTTGTATATGTTTTCTTGCATTTTAGCTTAAGTCCAATTGAATTAACTAACTAACCTCAGTTTAAGATTATGCTTTTTGTTGAATTCCTCTACTATCTCATTTAGATTGAATGTGTCCCACATTCCAAAAGATATTTCCTTGTTATCATGTTTTATTGTGGTCATTTTTTACCTCCACATATTTAGATTGTTCTTTTACATATTCTAGGTTAGGATCATAACTTACTCTTGCCTTGCTTTCTTTCACAATTTTTGATAAATCATCCATTTAATCACCTCACATTTACTATTGGGTAGTAAGTATAACTATTATATAAATCTTTCTATTTCGTTGTTACATATAGGTAGTAAAATA
>Ga0210049_1001253_pt1 | contig 23570 bp, 24 predicted proteins | sample CryGeyCG2014_300_2_FD_183964 | JGI IMG/M metagenome (GOLD analysis project Ga0210049, IMG submission 183964) | Groundwater microbial communities from aquifer - Crystal Geyser CG06_land_8/20/14_3.00 (SPAdes) (version 2) | ecosystem: Environmental > Aquatic > Deep subsurface > Groundwater | place... | reverse complement strand
ATCTTTATCTTCTCTACACAATAAAGGCTGGATAGGCGAAATCGCCTATCCAGCCTTTAAGCAAAAACTTCAAGAATATTTGCCTAAAACCCCATTTTCTGAACCCATTTGGCGTGTCTCTTTTTCGCCCATTCAAGAGGCACAGTGCCGTAAACCATTATCCTGAAGGTGCCGGGGTTTGCAAGAGTGGCAAGATAGATGTGCAGAGGGATAATCGTAACCATCAGAACAAAGCCAATGTTATGCACCAGATGGGATAGAAGCACCCATTTTCTTATGTCAGCCGCAGCAGGCCTGAGCCATATTATAAGCCCTGAGACTGCAATTGCAGTTCCGACTGTTAGAACAATAAGGTAAAGCAGTTTCTGCCCTGTGTTTAATCTGTCCTGAGGAGGGACCACTGCCTTCTTTGAGAAATATCCTCCTGCTTTGGATATCCATGCTATGTCATCACTGCCAAGGCTCAGAGAGACAGGCAGGTAATGGAAGATTGTAAAGAACAGGGATACAGCGAATACAACGCCGCTCCAGTTGTGCCAGAGTTTCATTGCATTGAAATTGCCGAAGATGGAGTTCAACTGTTCCAGGTGAAAAAGAAAACCGAATCCGGTTGCGGCAAGGATAATGAAACTTACTGCCATAACCCAGTGATTTAATATCTCAAAGGCATTTGCTTTTTTAACCATGTTAGCCATTCTTATTTCACCTCCTCATCTTTTTTGGGGCCGAAGGCAACATAATGAACAAGGGATGCGACAACCGCGCCGCCAAGTCCCCAATAGGCCAGGGGTTTCAAGACCTTATGCCAGAAGATAACGCTTTCGGGAATTGCAGGGTTTTCCTCCATTCCATAAACCTTTGGAGCGTCTTTAAAGGCATAGAGCACTCCGAGCCCTCCGAGGTCCGCCTCACCGTAAAGTTTTTGATAACCTGCGCCTTGTGCTTTCCCGATTAGTGAATTCCTGTCGCCATAAGAAATGGCGCCCGTAGGACATGTCTTTGCACATGCAGGCTCAAGCCCTTCTGCTATCCTGTCAGAGCAGAGGTTACACTTTGTAATCTTGTCCTTTTCATCGTATCTCGGAATGTTAAACGGACACCCCGCAACGCAGAGTTTACAGCCGATGCATTTTTCCTTATCAAATCCAACTGCGCCTTCCTTTGTTTTAAATAGAGCTCCGGGTGCAGGACATATCTTCATGCATCCCGCGTCATCGCAGTGCATACATCTCTGGCTGACAAAGAGCCATCGGACAGGATTTGACTCTGAAGGCACCTCAACGTATCGTATCTTGTTATATAGATTCGGCGTAAGGTCAGGCGGATTCTCAACAGTGCCTTTGTTTGTTGTTTTTGCAGCAGAAAGCTGGTTCCATGATTTGCAGGCGGTCTGGCACCCCCTGCATCCTATACATAATTCCGGAGAAATCACTAATGCTTTTCTTGACATGTCATCACCCCCTATGCTTTCTCTATATTGACCATAAAGGCCTTTGTTTCAGGTATCAGCGTATTTGCATCTCCGATTGTCGGCGTGAGAAGATTGGCGCTGTCTCCGCCGCTCCCATTCTCAGGATACTGCCAGCCAAAACACCACGGCAAGCCAACCTGATGAACAGTAGCGTTCATCACCTTGAACGGCTTGAACCTGTCAGTTACCATTGCAATTGCCCATACCTTGCCTCTGCCTGAGGATACGGTAATCTTGTCGCCGTTCTTTATCCCCTTTTCTGCCGCAAGTTCCTTGCCGATTTCAACAAATTGCTGGGGCATCATTTCCATCTGCCAGGGTTCATGTCTTGTAAGCACTCCAGTCTGCCAGTGTTCTGAAACCCTGTATGTTGTTGCAACATAAGGGAACCTTATATCACACGAGTAGAATATGTCCTCAGCGCTGCCGCCCTCTTTTTTAGGTTCATCATGAGGACCTGTAGTCCCATAGAAGAGTTTTACCGTAGGATTTATCCTGTGTTTCTTAGAGAGAGGATTTTCCTGAACAGGACATTCCAGAGGCTCATAATGCTCGGGGAACGGGCCGTCTGCAAGCCCCGGCCCAAATATCGCGCCCATGCCGTCAGCCCTCATGATAAACGGGTATTTGCCCTTCTCATCTGCCATAGGAGGCGCGGGACCGTCAGGCACATCTCCGTCCCATCCCGGAGCGGGCTTTTTTGTCTTCGGATCCAGTTTATTGGGATTCCATTTGATAACTGCCCTCTTTGTATCCCACGGCCTTCCGGCAGGGTTAACAGAGGCGCGGTTATATAGTATCCTTCTGTTTACAGGCCAGCACCAGGCCCATTCAGGATACATGCCGAGACCGCCAATATCTTTTTTCCCTCTCCTGGCCATCATATTTATAACCTTGTCTTCTTTCTCAGTATAACTTCCGCTGTATATCCAATTCCCGCAGGAAGTGGTCCCGTCTGCCTGAAGAGTTACAAAGTTTGTAGCGAGATGTCCTTTTTTACCGATTTGCTTCGGAGGCGCTGCTTTTTTATCAAATACATCTTCAAGATAATATCCGTTAATCTCCTTTGCAACCCGGTGAATATCAAGCTTTTTGATTTTGCCGTCAGCGCCTTTTTCACCATAGTTCCATGTAAGGTTAATTATCGGAGCAGGGAATTTGCCGCCCTGTTTCTGATAAAGTTTTTTAACCCTGAAATAAAGTTCGTTCATTATCTCAGAGTCAGGCCTTGCCTCTCCAATGGGTTCCACTGCCTTATATCTCCATTGAGCAAGTCTGCCTGAATTTGTCAGGCTTCCTTCTTTCTCTACGGATGACGAGCATGGAAGCTGGAATACTTCGGTTTGAATCTCCTGAGGTTTCATATCAGGCCCCTTCCAGAACGAGCCGGTTTCATTGTCAAAGAGATTCACATTCACCATCCATTTGAGCGTTGTGAGGGCTTTTCTTACCTTGCCCGCATTAGCCCCTGAACAGGCAGGATTCTGCCCCCATGCAAAAAACCCTTCAAATTTGCCTTTGAACATCTGGTCAAAGAGAACAAGCCACGAGCCATTCTGCCCTTCGTTGAGCTTTGGAAGGTAGGCATAGCCAAAGTCATTATCCTTTGTTGCATTGCCCCCATATATCGCCTTGAGATAGCTTGTAATATATTTACCCCTGTTGCCCCACCAGTTTACGCTCTTCGGGTCTTTTGTCTTTGGGGTTAACTTTTCAATATAAGTCTTAAGGTCAACCAACGACGCCTTTGAAGCCGGCAGATATCCCGGCAATAGATGGAACAGAAGTGCATGGTCTGTTGAGCCCTGAACATTTGATTCGCCTCTAAGGGCATTAATGCCGCCGCCTGCCAGTCCGATATTTCCAAGCAGAAGCTGGATTATTGTCATGGCCTTTATGTTCTGAGTGCCGACAGTATGCTGGGTCCAGCCCATGGCATAAAGCTCGGTGCCGACCCTGTTGGGCTTGCCTGTGGAGCCGTATGTTTTATAGACCTCAACAAGTTTTTCTTTCGGCGTTCCTGTTATTGCCGATACTTTGTCAAGCGTATACCTGGAGTAGTGTTTCCTCAGAAGCTGAAATACGCAGTTAGGGTCTTTCAGGGTCATGTCTTTTTTAGGAAGTCCTTTTTCATCCAGCTGAAACGCCCAGGTCTTCTTGTCGTATTTCCTTGTCTTTTCATCATACCCTGAGAATATGCCGTCAAGCTGCCCGGGTCCTTTAAAGTCAGGGTTTACAAGATATGCTGCATTTGTGTAATTGGCAACATACTCTCTGAAGTAGAGTCTGTTTTTAAGTATATAGTTAATCATGCCGCCGAGGAAGGCTATGTCAGCGCCCGAACGCATCGGAGCATAGATGTCCGCCTTTGAGGCAGTCCTTGTGAAGCGGGGGTCAACAACGATGAGTTTTGCGCCGCGCTGTTCCCGGGCCTGCATTATCCATTTCATTGATATAGGATGATTCTCTGCGGGGTTTGCCCCCATTACGAGAATTACGTCTGCATTCTTGACGTCAATCCAGTGATTTGTCATTGCGCCGCGACCAAACGACTCTGCCAGAGCCGCTACAGTTGCGGAGTGTCATATTCGGGCCTGGTGCTCTATATAGACAAGCCCCCATGAGCGCAGGAGCTTCTGGAGCATGTAGCATTCTTCATTATCCAGAGCAGCGCTTCCCACATGGGCTATGCCGTCTGTTCTATTTACGACAAAATCTTTTTCTACTTCTTTCTCTGTGCCGTCAGTTTGTTTTTCTTTCACTTTTGATTTTGAGGTAATTTTAAAAGTTCTGTCGCGTGTTGCCTTAATCTTTTTTGCAATCTCATCAAGGGCCCAGTCCCACTCAACCTCTTTCCATTCAGAGGCGCCCGCAGCGCGGTATCTCGGCTTTGTCAGCCTTGCGGGATTATTGACAATCTGATATAAGGAAGCGCCTTTTGAGCAAAGGGTTCCCTCATTGATTGGATGCTCTGTGTCGCCTTCTGTATTAATGACCTTGCCGTCTTTTGTGTAGACACTAATGCCGCATCCCACTGCACAGTAAGGACAGATTGTCTTTGTTTCCTTCGCCCCTTTTGTGCGAAGTTCCATTTCCCTTGCTGCAGCCTCTTCAGGTGTAAGACCGAGACTCGCAGCCCCTGCAGCGACAGTAGCGCCGCCTGAGAGCTTTAAGAAATCACGTCTTGAAATAGCCATAAATACCTCCCTTTTTTAGACAGACTGATTAGCTGATAGCCAAGAAAACATTTCCCCCTTTTTGAGATTAAAACTACTTATTAAAACATATAACTTTGCTTGTCTCTTGTCAAGAGCTTTTTCCACTATCTCAAGTTACAACTTGAGACTGCTGAAAAACCACATATTTTAATGTCATTGCGAGGAGTCCCGAGCAGCTCGGGACGACGTGGCAATCTCTAACATATTGATTTATATAAAAGCGAGATTGCTTCGCTTCGCTCGCAATGACAGCATAAAGACTGATTTATATTTGATACCCCGTAGCTTGCCGTAAGGTGTTTTAATCCATTCCGCTGTCTTTCTTAAAAGCAGTTGTTTCAGCTAAAATCAAATATAGAGATGAGAAACATGACCCCTAAAAGATTTTTCTATGCAGCCATTGTTATTTTATGGGTTGCCGCTACGGCTCTTCTTTTATTCAGGCATTACGGCTCAAATCAATCCGCTTCTTTTGCTGCGAATAAAAATATTTTTTCTGAAGAACTATACAAAGGGCAGTGGATGGGGCTTTATTATAAGGGTGAAAAAACAGGATATTCCCACAGGAAGGTTGAAAAGGTAGGTGACGGGTATAAAATTTCAGAACAGATGAAGATGAGGCTCAATGTTATGAATGTTCAGAAGGAGATAGAGACATTTGCCGCCGCATATCTTGGTCCTGATATGAAGCTTAAAGCCTTTGACTTTATGCTTAACTCTGATGTGGCCATGAATATAAAGGGAAGGGTGGAGGGCAGGAATCTTAAGGTATCTATGGAAACCGCAGGCACAAAAGCTGAACAGGTGATTGCCTTGAAGGATGAACCTTCTCTCAATCTCTCGCTGATTCCGAATATTCTTAAGGAGGGAATTAAAACAGGAAAGAAACTCAGCACGATTATCTTTGACCCTATGACCATGACTCAGGAGCGCATTCTTGTTGAGGTGGAAGGGAAAGAGCGGATAATGTCAATGAATGTTATGCGAGAGGCCTTCAGGCTGCGCGGGTCGTTTAAGGGCATTAAATTTTCAGTATGGCTTACTGAAAAGGGAGAGGTATTGAGAGAGGAAAGTCCGCTTGGATTTGTATTGATTAAAGAAACCGAAGCTGATGCGATACAAATAGGGAACCCGTCCGTGGACCTTATTGCACAGGTTGCAGTTCCGTTTAATTTAAAACTCCCCCCTGATACAAAATATCTCAGGGTAAAGCTTTCAGGAATTAATTTAAAGGTTCTTGAACTTGACGGCGGAAGGCAGAATCTTAAAGGAAATGTGCTGGAGATTAAAAAAGAGGAAATTACGAGTAATCCCCCCACACCCCCCTTTACTAAAAAGGGGAAGGGGGGATTATTGGAAGAATATTTAAAGGATACGATGTTTATTCAATCAAAAGGCCCTGAGATTGTTTCTATGGCAAAGGAAATCGTAAAGGACGAAAAAGATGCATTAAAGAAGGCAAGGCTTCTTTATGATTGGGTTTACAGGAATATCAAGAAGACCCCGGCAATAACAATCCCGATGGCAACAGAGGTTTTAAAATCAAAGAGAGGCGACTGTAATGAGCATACAACGCTCTATACCGCACTTGCGCGCGCAGCAGGAATACCAACAAGGATTGCACTCGGGCTTACGTACAAGGACGGCTATTTTTATTACCATGCATGGCCTGAGATATTTATTGGTCAATGGATTGCGATTGACCCGACACTCGGCCAGTTTCCGGCAGACGCAGCGCACATAAGGATTACAACAGGCGATATAGACAAGCAGATGCAGATATTGTCTGTTATAGGCAAGATAAAGATTGAGGGGCTGGAGTATAGATAAGAATTTGCCAGAATCCTGCAAGTGAGCAGATAACGTTTGAGTGCTTAAGAAGTCCCCTTCGGGATTTGGGGGTCAGTCATAATTACTCTGTTATCTGATGTTGTAATGGAAAGTATAATAAAAATCATGGGATGTGTCCCTCAGCCTAAATAGCCTAAATTAGTTCGTGTACATTGTGTCCGTGCAGTTCAAATTTTATCTTTGTCTGTTTGCGTAATGGTGAAATTCTTTTTTCTGCAAGGTCAATATATTCTTGGCTTATGTCGTAGCCCACAAAGTTTCTTTCTGATTTTATTGCTGATACCGCTGTCGTTCCGCTTCCCATAAATGGGTCAAGAATTATGTCGTCTTTGAATGAGTAGAGTTGAATTAAACGATATGGCAATTCTTCGGGAAAAGGTGCAGGGTGTCCTATTCTTCTTGCGCTTTCAGCGTTCATTGTCCAAATAGATTTAGTCCAGGCCATAAACTGTTCTTTCGTAATTGTGTTATATTTCCCTTTTCCAATTCTGTTGTAGTCCCCTTTTGAGAAAACTAAAATGTATTCGTGAATGTCTCGGAGAATAGGATTAGCTGCACTTAACCAACTTCCCCACGCTGTTGATGGACTTGCACTCGCTGCTTTATTCCAAATAATTTCTCCTCGCATATTAAACCCAATGTCAAGCATTATTTTTGAAATGTAGTCTGAAAGCGGGATATAAGGTTTGCGACCAAGGTTTGCAACATTAATACAAGCACGCCCACCATTTACAAGAACTCTGTAAGTTTCTTTAAATGAATTTTCAAGTAACTGTAAATACTCCTTCAATGAAAGGTCATTGTCATATTCTTTAGAAACATTGTAAGGCGGTGAAGTAATCATTAAATGAATAGAGTTGTTTGGCAACTCTATCATATTCTCGGCAGAACCCCCAATAAATTTATTTAAATATTTTTTGGGTAATTTATTCTCGGTTTTATCAATAACTTTTTTCCCCTCAAGCATTGAATATAACTTGGAGTTGTAAAACTTTGAACTGTCGTGATTAATCCTTCCGTTTGTTCCGAAAGAACTAGTTGTTGTTCCCTTTTTCATTTTTTTAGTCATTTTGCCAAAGTTCTAACCATCTTTGGAATGGTTTAAAATCAATATTTTCTTTAGTCCAGTCAATAGGGATTTTGAATGTCCCTTTATGTTCCACTAAATTTACTAATGCTTCGGCTAACATTTCAACACCTCTTGGATTTGTTCCCTCAACTGGAAGTTTGATATATTTTGTTCTTCCGAGTTTTTTAAAAATCTCCTCCTGAACTTCGCAAGGGATATAATAAAATCCTCCGCCATTATTCCAATTAATTTGCACTAACGCCATATCACAACTTGGGTGATAGTTGTCTAAAAATTCCCTTGCCTTAACTCTGTCAACAGTCCAAATTAACTTTACTCCTCCAAAATTTCTTCCAGTAATTGTCTTGATAGAAATAGGATTATTATAAACTGTAACATCTACTTCCGCTTGGGTAATTGGAATTTCCGTCTGAACATTTTCTTCCCCGAATTTGTAAATAAATAGTGCTACAATGATTTTTTCTCTTACTGAACCGACTTCCATTCCTATTTTTCCTGCTCTTGAACTTTCTAACTCTGCAAGATGAAATAATTTTGGTAGCTTATTCTGAATTTTTGCAATTACTTCTTTGTCTTCAAAGAGTTCTCTTATTTTTAAGTTCATTTTATTTTAGTGTCTTTCCGTTTTATTGTTTCCAAATATTAAAGGCAGAATGTTAGATTGATGATAGATTGTTAACCCCTGTGTTGTCAACAAAAATTCCAATAAATATCGTAAGATAAAAACTGCCATGAAAGGTTATCAAATTATTCTGCTGATAAGCTTTATCCTTGTTGCTGCCTTCGGCTATGGGCTTAAGTTTCTCAATCTGCGCCATCTGAGAAAATACGGTGATATTGTGCCTGAGGAATTCAAGGATTATATAGATGCTCAACTATTGAAAAAGACAAGGGACTACACCTTAGAGCAGAGCCGGTTCGGATTCATAGAATCTATTTTCGAAAATATCCTTGTTCTGGCATTTTTCTTCGGAGGATTGCTGAATATGTATAACTCCTGGATTGAGTCCTTCAATATGCCGTTTGTTCTTTCCGGCGTGGTGTTCTTCCTAGCCCTGAGTTATGCAAATACAATTATTTCCATTCCCTTTGACCTTTACGGCATATTCAGGATTGAAAACAAGTACGGCTTTAATAAAATGACATGGAAACTCTGGATAAGCGATTTCATGAAGTCAATTATACTCTCCACGATATTCATCGGCATAATGACGTCAGGCGCATTGTATTTAATGAAGGCAAGCCCGGATTTCTGGTGGCTGTTTGTCTGGCTCTTTTTCCTCTTATTCAGCATCTTCATGATGTATATCTCTCCGTATGTTATTGAACCGCTATTCAACAAGTTTACGCCGATAGAGGATGAGGAGATTGAAGGCTCAATAAGGGACTTAATGAAAAAGGCCGGGATAAAGATAAGCCGGGTGTTCAAGATTGATGCGTCAAAGAGAAGCGCACACACAAATGCCTATTTTACGGGGATAGGAAAGGTGAAGAGGATTGTGCTTTATGACACGCTTTTGAAGAAGATGGAAAGGAGCGAGATTCTCTCTGTTCTTGCGCATGAGGCCGGGCACTGGAAGAAAAAGCATGTCCTTAAAATGCTTATTGTTGTAGAGGCCATGTCCCTGATAGGCGTTTATATTTCGTTCATGATGATAAAATCGGGAATCCTTCTAAGGATTTTCAATATTCAGAATGACACGGTCTTTGCAAACCTTCTCATACTGGGGTTTGCAGGAGGAATAGTGTCTTTTCCGCTGACGCCTATATTCAGCTATTTTTCAAGAAGACATGAAAGGGAGGCTGACAGGTTTGCCGCTGAGATGACAGAGAACCGGGAGGCGATGGCAACATCATTGATAAAACTCTCAAAAGACAACCTTTCAAATCTCCATCCCCATCCCTTATATGCAGGCTTTTATTATTCCCATCCACCTGTTGTTCAAAGGATAAGGGAGATAAGAGGACGGCCATGATAATTCTTGATAACATCTCCAAATCTTTCAACGCCACACATGCAGTAAAGAATATTTCATTGACTGTAAACACCGGTGAGATATTTGGCATTGTCGGCCCGAACGGAGCCGGAAAGACCACGACAATAAGGATGATGACAGGACTTCTCACACCTGATGAAGGAAAGATTATCATAGGGAAATATGACATTGTTAAAGAATCAATAAAGGCAAAATCAATACTCGGTTATGTGCCTGACAAGGCATTTCTCTATGAGAAACTCACTGCAAGGGAATTCCTTATATTCATATCATCAATATACAGCATCCCCCGGAACGAAGCATTGTCAAGAATGGATGAGATGCTTGAGTTATTCGGGATTAAGGATATTGAGGATGAGCTTATAGAGAGTTTTTCGCAGGGCATGAGGCAGAGGCTGCTCTTTGCATCTGCCCTTATTCATAGGCCTGAAGCGCTTCTGATAGATGAGCCTTTTATGGGGCTGGACCCGTTCGGTATAAGGATGCTCAAAGACGTAATTAAGGATTTAAGCTCTAAAGGGGTGACGATATTCCTTGCAACCCACAGCCTCCATTTCGCAGAGGAACTCTGCCACAGGGTAGGGTTCATTAACAAAGGCTCTGTAATCTCAATAAAAACGAAAGAGGAAATAAAGGGGATGGAGGGCGGGTTAGAGGGGTTGTTTATGGAGATAGGAGGGGGAAATAAATTCTAAATGCAGGATTAGTTTGAGCGGCATCAGAGATTTTTCGTTGACGTTCTTGGCAAATGGAGTGTGACAGCCGCAACTGTTTGAACCCGAAGGGTGAGTTTTGCGGCTGTAGCGTAATGAGCCTTAGAACGACAGAAAAATATCTGCAGAAAGCGAAGACTAGTCCTGCATTTAGATAAACATTTATATGCTTGCGCTGCTGCTTAAACCTAAACTTCTTTCACTAAAAAATTCAATAAGCACGAAGGTTGTGCTGAGAAGGCTTCCTTTTATGGCAATCGGCGTCGGTTTCTGGGTTCTTTTTTACATAGGGACATACAAGGTTCTAATGTATGTGCGGGGAATTGAGTTTTTCGGCGAGATACTCTCAAGGAAACTCTTCTCAATGACATTCTTCAGCCTGCTTGGTTTTCTTATCATGAGCAGCATAATCACCGCAATCTCTTCTTTCTATCTATCAAAAGATATTCCGCTTCTCCTCTCAAAGCCCGTTGAAATCAGGGATATATTAAGGTTGAAGACATTTGAGGCTTTCATTAATTCATCATGGATGGTTCTTTCGTTCATGCCGCCGGTATTTATTGCATACGGTATCAGCTATGGCGTGTCGGCAGGCTATTATCTCTTGGTTCTTGGATGTTTCCTTCTATTCAGCTTAATAACGGCAGGCCTCGGCATTACAACTGCGCATATACTCACGAGGCTTTTTCCAGCAAAAAGGGCAAGGAATGCGCTCCTTGGAATAGGGGTGATGCTTTTTCTCATGCTCTACTTTTTGGTGAAGGGACTAATTCCTCAGGACATAAGTACACCTGAGGGTTTTATAAATTCCATAATGTCATTCAAAACAGAATCCCCGATGCTTCCAAGCTATTGGATTACAGAGGCGGTTTTCCCGGCGCTGGGAAAAAGCGGCTTTAGTATTTTTTATCCGATAATTCTTTTGAGCAATGCCTTGTTTTTTATTCTTCTCTCCGAGATTACAGGATTAAGGTTTTACAGGATGAATATGGAGAGGATTCAGCCGTCAGGCGAAAGGGTTAAGAGGGGCATTTTAGGAGGATATTACCCTGAAATGAATACCGCAATGTTTTACAAGGACATAAAAACATTTTTTAGGGATACAGGCCAGTGGTCTCAGGTGTTCATAATAGGCGCGCTCATAATGATTTACGTCTATAATTTCAAGTCCATTCCTACAAATGCACTTTCCGGATTTCCTTTGATAAGAGAAATCATGGTTCTTGTTAATCTGGTCTTATCAGGACTTGTGCTTTCTGCTGTTTCAGCGAGATTTATCTATGCATCCGTGAGCCTTGAAGGTCAGGCCTTCTGGATTATAAGGACTTCGCCTGTTGATATGAAAAGATTTATCCGGTCAAAGTTTCTCTATGGGTTCATTCCAGTTACAGCGCTTATGCTTGTTCTTGTATCCCTCACAAATCTTGCTGTGGATATAAGAGGGATTATGATGTATCTGTCGCTCGGAACAGTCCTTATGCTCTGCATTTCTGTAAGCGGACTCGGCACAGGATTCGGCGCAATATATCCGAAATTCAAATATGAAAACATAGCGTCTGTTTCAATGAGTCTTGGAGGCATGGCATTCATGCTCATTGCATTCAGTGTTGTTATCGCCACATTATTCCTTGAGGCATGGATTTTCTATGTTTATAAAATGAAGGGAGCGGGGGATTTATCAGGAAAGATACAGATTGCAGCATGCGTTTTTCTTATATTTTTGATAAATGCCGCTTCGTTCTATATTCCGATGGGGATTGGCAAGAAGAAACTTCAGGAGCAAATAGAGATTATTTAATGCTTTTTGATTCCTATTTAAGCCTTTCAAACTCCCTTTTGAAATGCTCCATTGCGTTGTCATCGTAAACGCAGAACTCAACAATTTCAAGGGAGGATTGGGGATTTTTCCTGAGATAATCTGCGGATTCATTGACAAGGATTTTTGCGCACCTGTCTTTCGGAAAACCGAAGATGCCAGAGCTTATCGCAGGCATAGAAACACTTTTTAATCCTTTTTCTGAAGCAAGCCTGAGTGTATTAATCACTGCATTCTTTAACTTATTGTCCTCATCGCCTTCACCCATTCTCGGCCCTACAGTGTGAATGACAAATCTCGCAGGAAGCTTCCCTGCGCCTGTGATTACTGCTGTTCCGACAGGGGTGAATCCGATTGCATCACTTTCATCCTGAATAATCTGCCCGCCTTTTCTGACAATCGCTCCTGCAACCCCGCCTCCGTGCCGGAGATGAGAGTTAGCTGCATTTACTATGGCGTCCACATCCCTTTCAGTTATATCGCCCTGTGCAAGGCGCAGTTTTTTGCCGTTGATTTTTTGTTCTGCTATAAATTTCATGGCTATATTAAATAAAACTTTATGGTATAATTCTAACATGTTTAAGAGAATACTTGCCTTTTTAATTTTCCTGTCTCTTTCCCTCCCAGCGCCGCTTTTTTCTCAGGAGCAAAAGAAAGATGTGCTGGTCATTACAGTCAACGGCGTTATAAATCCTGCCTCTGCGGAGTATGTGGGCAATAGCATCAAGAAGGCCAATGAGCAGAAACGCGAGGCTGTTGTAATAGAGCTTGATACTCCGGGCGGCCTGGACATGTCAATGCGGGATATAGTCAAGAACATAATCGCAAGTGAAGTCCCTGTGATTGTCTTTGTCTCTCCAAGCGGGGCCAGGGCGGCCTCGGCGGGCGTGTTTATAACCCTTGCAGCCCATGTTGCAGCCATGTCTCCGGGCACAAACATTGGTTCCGCGCATCCTGTTGGAGTTGGCGGGAAGATGGATAAGACAATGGTAGAAAAGGTTACAAATGACGCTGCCGCTTATATAAAATCACTCGCGGAGAGAACAGGTAGAAACTCAAAGTGGGCCGAGGATGCCGTAAGAAAAAGCATATCTGCTACGGAAACAGAGGCTTTAAAGGAAAGGATTATAGATATTGTTAGCAAAGACCTTAATACACTTCTGTTGACCATAGACGGAAGAAAGGTGAAGACTGTTATGGGTGAGAAGGTTTTGAAGACTGCAAATGCCAATGTTGTAAGAGAAGAGATGAGCCTGAGGCATAAGATTCTCAATGTTATCACAGACCCTAATGTCGCCTATATGCTCATGCTTCTGGGTTTTTACGGATTGTTCTTTGAGCTGACAAGCCCCGGCGCTATATTCCCGGGCGTAATGGGAGGAATATGCCTTATACTTGCATTCTATGCCTTCCAGACATTGCCTGTGAACTATGCAGGCCTTCTCCTGATTATTCTCGCAATAATACTTTTTATACTTGAGATAAAGATAATCTCGCACGGCGTTTTAACCATCGGCGGCGTCATTGCGATGCTTTTCGGCTCATTAATGTTATTTGAATCGCACGGGCCTTTTATGAAACTGTCGCTCTTTTTGATTCTTCCCGCTGTAATTGCAACGGCTCTGTTCTTTACGGCGGTTGTCGGTCTTGCATACAAGGCATATAAAAGGAGGCCTATTACCGGCGCTGAGGGGCTTGTCGGGATGGAGGGAATTGCTAATGCAGATATAACAAAGGACAGCGGCATAGTTTTATTGCGCGGAGAGATATGGTCTGCATATTCTGATGAGACGATATCAAAGGGTGAGAAAATAGTTGTTGAATCAGTATCAGGGTTGAAGGTAAAAGTTAGAAAAACAACAAAGGGAGAATAGGTCTTATAAGTCTTATTGGACATATTTCCCTAAAAAAAAGGAGGTTAAAATGCAGGGAATACCGGCATCGTTTATGGGGTTTTTGATTGTAGTGTTTTTGGTAATCTATTTCTTCTCAAGCGCGATTAAGATATTGAGGGAATATGAAAGGGGTGTTGTATTCAGGCTTGGAAGGGTGATACCTGTAAAGGGCCCCGGACTTGTAATTATAATCCCTGTCATTGACAAGCTTGTCAGAGTGAGTCTCAGGACGGTTACCTTTGACGTCCCGGCGCAGGACGTCATCACAAGGGATAATATCTCGGTAAAGGTGAATGCCGTTGTTTATTTCAGGGTTATAGACCCTATAAGGGCGATAACAGCGGTGGAGGACTTTTATTACGCAACATCACAGATATCCCAGACGACTCTGAGGAGCATTCTCGGCCAGAGCCAGCTTGATGACCTCTTGTCAAAAAGAGAGGATATAAATGCCGAACTTCAGAAGGTGATAGACCAGCAGACAGAGCCGTGGGGGATAAAGGTTACTACAGTAGAAGTGAAGAATGTGGACCTCCCTGCAGAGATGCAAAGGGCGATAGCAAAACAGGCTGAGGCTGAGCGTGAAAGAAGGGCCAAAATCATACATGCGGAGGGAGAGTTCCAGGCGTCTCAGAAGCTTGCGGATGCAGCAAAGATTATAGCGACAGAAAGCGGCGCGCTGCAGCTCAGATTTTTACAGACACTTACTGAGATTGCAACCGAGAAGAACTCTACAATAATATTCCCGGTGCCGATAGATTTGATAAAGCCGTTTATTGATAAGATGGGGAAATAAGAAGGGTTATAACATTAGAGGAGATGCGTAAATAGTAAAAATCAAGAATAAAATCTGGCTCAGACTCTTAGTCCTGCTGCTGATAATAGCAGGTTCAACGCTAATCCTCTATCAGTCTGGGCTTATTTCTTTTTTTCTGAATAAGGAGAGGTTGGCCGAGTTTCTCAATTCACTTGGCCCTCTCTCTTTTATTGGTTTTGTTTGTCTTCAGGCAGTACAGGTTATTGCCGCTCCTATTCCCGGAGAGGTTACAGGATTTATTGGGGGTTTTCTATACGGCAAGAGTCTTGGAATTGTTCTGTCTACTATCGGGCTAACTTCAGGTTCAATGGCTGCGTTCTCCATTTCACGAATATTGGGAAGGCCGTTTGTTGAACGCTTCGTAAAAAAAGAGACAATGGAGAAATATGACTATCTCCTTCACCACAAAGGCGCTTTTCTGGTATTCCTCCTGTTTCTTATCCCGGGTATTCCGAAGGATATGCTGTGCTATATTGTGGGGCTTGGACATCTCACCACAAAGGAATTCTTTATCATCAGCACAGTCGGCAGGTTTGGCGGCACGGTCCTGCTGACGCTTGGAGGCGATTATATACGGCACCATCAATATGAGAGATTTTTCATCTTGTTGGGCTTGGCCATAGTAGTTATTTTTCTCTCTATGGTTTATAAGGACAAGCTTGAAAGGCTTTTCCGGATATGGCATATTACATCAAGAAGGAAGGCAATGAGAGCAAAAAGAGACAAGGAATGAAACTTCGCGGAAGATTTTAATAAAGCTCGTTCATTTCATCCGTATATCTTCCATCTTCCCTGTATATGCAGAAAGGTTTCTCAATTTTCATCTCTGCCCTTCCGTCCTTTACTGCCTCTACGAGGACCATCTTTGCCTCTGTTTTAAGAGTTGAATGGACAAACCGCAGTCTTTTCGGCTCCAGGTGCTTCTTCCGCAAGGCGTCAATAAGCTCCGCAAGTCTTGACGGATGATAAATCATGCAGAATCTGCCTTTTGATTTCAGAAGCGCGTGTGCTGCCAGTATTAAATCCTCAAGCCTTAGTTTTATCTCATGCCGTGCAATAGCCTTTTCATCTGTAGGGCTTATAAGTCCTGTCTTCTGGCGCCTGAACGGAGGGTTTGATACAACGAGGTCAAAATGACCCCACCTTATTCCTCCCCTTACTAAGGGGAGGGTAGGAGGGGTTAATGTTTTTATATCAGCCTTAACTACATATACTCTTTTCTTAAGGTTATTCAGTAATACGTTCTTTTCTGCAAGCACGGCAAGGCTGTCCTGAATTTCAATGAGAACAACCTCTGAATCCTGATATTTTTTAGCCAGCAAGATTCCTACAATCCCGGAGCCTGCGCCGAGGTCGGCGATTCTTTCTGCTCTCCTGAGGTTTACAAACGAGTAAAGGAGGAGCGCATCTACAGAAAACCTGTAACCCTTCTTATTCTGATAAAGCTTTATATTGCGTATGGCGTCTAATGTGAAATACATGAAGTAAATATATCCTGCATATTATTGTTTTCCTATCAAGGTCAGAAGCTGGTTCATATTATCAATTAAAAAATCTGCGCTGCCGAGCATTTCCCTGCTCCGGTAGCCGTAAGTTACTGCTATTGTGGTTACTCCTGCTCCTTTTCCCGCCTCTATGTCAAAATTGCTGTCGCCGACGATAATCGCCCTGTGAGGCTCTACCCCGAGAATTTCAAGAACCTTTTTAACAGGCGCAGGCGACGGTTTTCTCTCAGATGCGCTGTCGCTTCCGAGCACGGCGTCAAAAAATTTTATGAGTCCGACTTGTTCAAGGAGTTTTTTTGACAGCGCTTCTCTCTTGTTAGATATTACTGCCTTTTTATATCCGCCGAGCATCTCAAGGGTTTTTGTTACTCCGGGATATGGTTTTGTAAAATCGGCCAGGTGTTCCGAATAGTATTGGATAAACCTGTCAAGCGCAGAATCTTTTATAGAAGCGTTATTGTCCCCAATGATTTTTTCTATAAGCCTTGTCAGCCCTTCTCCGACTATCTTAATGGTGTCGTCCACAGCAAGCGGTTTAATTCCATACGCTGTTATAGCGTAATTCAGCGCATTCGTTATATCCACGCTTGAGTCAACGAGCGTGCCGTCAAGGTCAAAGATAATAAGCTCCAAATCGTTAAAATTTTTCATGAGGAATCCCCCTTCAACTATTATTATATATTTTTTAAAATCTTGACAATATTTATGATATATGTTATCAAATTAGGAATAAGTTTTACATTTTCTACAGGAGGAGGTGACTATCGTGAAGAAAGTAATAGCTTTGATCCTTTCATTAGTGCTTGTTGTAGCTTTTGCTCTTACAACAGCAGGCTGCAAGAAGGCTGAAGAGCCGAAACCGGCGCCAGCGCCAGCAGAGGCGCCAGCAGCACCAGCAGCGCCAGCAGAGGCGCCAGCAGCGCCAGCAGCGCCAGCAGGCAAATAACGTTTTCTATCATTCAGGGGCGGGGAACCCCGCCCCTGAAAGTGATTGATTTTTTGTTGCTAAAATGATAAACTAAATTAGTTATATTATAATTTTAATCAGTTCCAGCATTTTATTATTAAAAGAGTGGGTTTTCCCACTCTTTTGTTTTATAGGTATATGGATACAAAACAGTCAATTGTTGAGGAAATAGTTCTAAAACTGGCAGGACAGGTTGCCGAGGGACAGAAAGTTGAAGTCCTTGAGACAAGGTTATTGGGCAGTGGAAGAAGGATGCTGCTGAGGATTACGATTGACAGAAGCGGAGGGGTAACCCTGGAGGACTGCGAAAGATTTAGCAGAAGTCTTAGCGCACTGCTTGACGCAGACGACTCTCTACCGGGCCCTTACAATCTTGAGGTTTCATCGCCCGGGCTTGACAGGCCGTTGACTGCTTTAAAGGATTTTGAGAGGCATAAGGGTAAGCTGGTGAGAATAATAACAAAAGACAGGATAGATAACCAGAATTTTTTTCTTGGCAGGGTAATCGGCGTGACAGCGGACATTATACGATTATCTATAAGCGGAGAAGAACGAGATATTCCGTTTGAGAACATATTAAGGGCGAGACTGGAGATAGAAATAAAATGACGAAAGAACTCTGCCATGTAATAGACCAGATAAGCAGGGAAAAGGGCATAGAGAAGGGAATCCTTGTTGCTGCGCTTGAAGCTGCCATGCTTTCCGCTGCAAGGAAGCGGTATGGCGGAAGAACGAATGTTCATCTTACGATAGACCCCAAAACCTGCGCCATCACTGCTTATGAGACGAAGAATATTGTGGATAAGGCTGTGGATAAAGACGCGGAGATTTCCAGGTCTGATGTGAAAAAACTTTTTCCTGACAGCGCTGGAGCAGAGAGTGTGGACCTGCCCATTGATATTCACAATTTCGGGAGAATAGCCGCCCAGACAGCGAAGCAGGTCATTTTTCAAAAGGTTCGGGAGGCCGAACGTGATGTCATCTATAACGAGTTCAAGGGCAAGGTCGGGCAGATTGTAAGCGGAACCGTGATGAGAAGGGAAAAAAATAATTACTATATTAATATTGGCAAGACAGAAGCTATTCTTCCCCAGAGCGAAATGCTGCCGGCAGAAAATCTCAGGAGAGGAGATACCGTTAGGGCGTATATAGAAGAAGTGAAGATAACCACAAAGGAGCCTGTTATACTCGTTTCAAGAACGAATCCACATTTTATCGGGGAATTGTTCAAAATGGAAGTTCCTGAGATAAGCGAGGGGCTTGTTGTGATAAAGGATATAGTCCGTGAGCCCGGGGATAGGACAAAGATTGCTGTTTATTCTACAAATGCGTCTGTGGACCCGGTTGGCGCATGTGTTGGCATGAAGGGCACAAGGGTTCAGTCTATTGTGCGTGAGCTTAGAGGGGAAAGGATAGATATAATCCCTTGGACTGATGACCTGCGGATGCTTATTGCACGCGCCCTGAGCCCTGCAAGCGTTGAAAGAATTGGCATAAATGAAGAAAGTAAGACTGCGATGGTGGTTGTCAATGACCAGCAGCTTTCTCTGGCAATAGGCAAGAAAGGACAAAATGTAAGGCTTGCAATGAAACTTACAGGATGGGACATAGACATAATGAGCGACACAGAGTACGCCAAGATTAAGATGGAAGAAGCAGACAAAGTATTAGAAGAGGCCATAGATAAAGAAGCGCAGAAGAAAAACAAACCCGACGGGGCGTAATCCGTCTGCCAACGACTCATAGAGTTGATGGGTAAGAATCTTTCAGAATTTCCTGTGCAGTATATCAAAGGCGTTGGCCCCGGGAGGGCAAAACTCCTTAACACCCTCGGAATCAAGACAGCAGAAGACGCCCTTTATTACCTTCCATACAGATACGAAGATAGAAAAAATATCAAAAAGATAAGCGCTCTTGAATATGGCCGGCTTGAAACTGTCATCGGCAAGGTTATTGCTGCCGAGGTAATAAAGCTTCCAAGGCGGAATATAAAGCTGTTTGAGTTGACGGTATCTGACGGAAGCGGCATTGTCAAAGGCAAGTGGTTTAACCAGCCTTTCCTGAAAAAAAATTTTAAACCGGGACAGGAAGTAATTCTGAGCGGCGTTGTTAAGAGGAATCCCTATCAGGGAATCGGCTTTGAATTTGATAACCCTGAATATGAGTTTGTCACCGAGGACGGGGATGCCTTCATACATACTGCAAGGATTGTCCCGATTTACAGGACGACCTCCGGTCTGAGTGTAAGGCAGTTACGGACTATAATGTTCAATCTTATCAATACCTGCATCAAAGACGTCCCTGACCATATACCGGAGGAGATACTCAGGAGAAATAATTTTCATGGACTCGCTGAAAGCATATTCAATTCCCACTTTCCGGAAAGCGGTATAGATATAGACAGCCTTAACAGCTGTTCAAGCATCTATCAGAAAAGGCTTTATTTTGAGGAGCTGTTTAAGTTTGAACTCGGGCTTTCAATAATTAAAAAAGGCAAAGAGGTTGAGAGGGGGATTGCGTTTGATTGTAACGGCGTTCTTGTCAGGAAATTCATAGACGCGCTTAAATTCAAACTCACATCAGCGCAGCAGAGGGTATTTGAGGAGATACTTCATGACATGAGAAGCCAGCACCCCATGAACAGGCTTCTTCAGGGAGATGTGGGCTGCGGCAAGACCGTTATTGCGGTTATGGCGATGCTCACTGCCGCTGAGTGCGGTTATCAGTCAGCTTTAATGGCGCCTACCGAGATACTTGCAGGACAGCATTACATAAACATACACAAGATGATAGAAGATATGGGGCTGAAGGTATGCCTTATGACAGGAAGCAAAAAAAAAGAGCGGGAGGCGCTGCGCTGCGATATTGCGTCGGGAGAGATTAAAATAATCATCGGGACACACGCTCTTATACAGGAAGGCGTGGAATTTAAAAACCTCGGGATTGCGATAATAGACGAACAGCACAGATTCGGGGTTATGCAGAGGCAGCTTCTAAGAAAAAAAGCCGTTAACCCCGACGTCCTTGTCATGACAGCCACGCCTATTCCGAGAACCCTGTCCATGACGCTCTACGGAGACCTAAATTATTCTGTTATAGATGAACTTCCTCCGGGCAGAAGCCCTGTTGTAACGCGCTTGTTTAATGCAGGGCAGAAAGAATACATTTACAGGGCGATTGCAGAAGAAACAAAAAAAGGCAGGCAGGTATATGTTGTATATCCTGTTATTGATGAGACTGAAAAAACGTCCGCCTCAGGCGGACTCAAATCTGCGATACTTGGCAGGGAAGCTCTTGAAAAAATATTTCCGAACCTCAAGGTTGAGCTTATTCACGGCAGGCTGAAACCGCAGGAGAGGGAAAATGTTATGGCGTCTTTCAAGGCAGGCGCGATTAATGTCCTTGTAAGCACTACGGTTATAGAGGTTGGGGTGGATGTGCCTAATGCGGCGATGATGCTTATAGTTCATGCAGAGAGGTTCGGGCTTTCCCAGCTTCACCAGTTAAGGGGAAGGGTTGGAAGGGGAGGCAGCCAGTCGTATTGTTTTCTTTTAATGTATGAGCCTGTAAGCGAGGACGCAAGAAGAAGGCTTGATATAATGATAAAAACCAATGACGGGTTTAAGATTGCGGAGGAAGACCTTGATATAAGAGGGCCGGGAGAATTTTTCGGCACAAGGCAGGCAGGAATGCCAGACCTCAAGCTTGCAAATATTGTAAGGGATGCAAGGCTTCTTGATACTGCGCGGAAAGAGGCATTTGCATTGATTGATAAAGATTCAGAACTGAATTCATTCCCGGAGCTAAAAAAGGGGCTTGAAATGTTCTGGAGGGGGAAGATTGAATTGTTTAAGACAAGTTGAATTGTGGCTCTGCTGTTATTTTTTAGCGAGCTCATCTATCCGCAATGTTACTAAGCCTTTAACCGTTCCTCGTATTTCTTCCACATACACTGAGTATTTATCCATTGTTATCTTCTGCCCCGCATGAACTTTAAAGTCCTTTTCTTGCGGGGGATTCCCTTCAACAAATAATGACAATACAGCTATTAAACCCTGTTTTTTTGCGCCGGCCTCATCAACATAATCAGCTCTGACTATATTCATGACACCTATCTGGAGTTCATGGAACCTGCCGATATTTCCCTGTTTTATTTGGATAAGCTCACCTCCGGATCCAGGCACTTTTTCTACCGGAACACAGCCGCCCAGACAGACAAGAATTAACGCTGACAATAATATGTCTTTCAGGTTCTTAATGGGGACGTTTTTATTTATTATTCCCATTTTCTTGTTTGCAATTTTTTCATTTAATTAGAACCATTTCGATTTCGTTTTACGCCAAGTTTTTTTGCTGTAATGATTTGCCTTTTATCTTTTGATAGATATATAACATCAAAGAGATGACAACCATAAGGATGGAGATCACGGCTTGATAGTTGTGATCCCAACTGCCGCCATATTTACTGGCTTCATACTGGGTAAGCATGAAAAGAATGAAAGAGACGCAAAGTTGTCCTGCCGTGGAGGCTTCTGAAAATCCACCTCTATATTTAACCATAATTACGCGATGATATACGATCATCAATAATACACCACCACTTATTCCACCAAACCACATAGCGGGCAACTTGGTTGCTAAGACTAAAGGGACAGTAAAAGCAGTATAAATCCCTAAGAATAAAGTTATTCCCAAAAGTAATAATATTACCCTACAAAAACGTGATTCTTCCCATTGTATTTTCATCGTTTCCTCCTGATTCCCGAAAATTCATCTAACTATGGTATTAAAGGTCGGTTCTATTTATTATCCCCATTTCCGTTCTCGCGTCTGGTCGATGCATGGGTTATGCCTTCTCTTAGCATTTAATTCAGTTCGTTAAATTCCGAGCTTCATTAAAATGGCCGTTACGAGTCCGCTCATAAAACTGGCAATTATCCCAGCAACAAATGAAACCTTCCATAATTTACTGAACATACCAGTCATGCGAGTGCGAAGCCAATAATAAGAAATAAACAGTGTGACGAGTCCTAAGATATTAGTAAAAAGGCTGGGCTGAACGGGAGCTTTGTTATACCAATTTGCGTAACCCCCTAATAATAAAAACCAACCCCATCCCCATCGGCTTTTAGACTTTAATGGTGATTTATAATATATTTCATCATCAGCATCATCACTCTCTTTTATTTTGTTTTCTGACATGGCCCCTCCTGTCTTAATTTTTTGATGTCTTAATGGGGACGCATCTATTTATATTATTCCCATTTTCTTGTTTGCAACTCTTTCATTTAATTAGATTGTCCCCATTTCCGTTTCCTTTGAAGTAGTGTCTCTGCATAGTCTCTTCCGTGTATATCATGAACAACGCTGCAGCCGTCATACCTTTTTCTATTCTTCTAACGGGAACTTTTCCTTTGATCGCAAGTTCATGGCAGAATACGTGTCTAAGCTTAAATAGATCTTCTAAATCTGGAATAATTTCGGGGAAGACTTCTTTTACCGGTTTCGGATTGAATTCGACATCTGTTGGTTCGCTATATAAAAAGTCTAGAAAATCTCTATCGATTATAACGGACATATGATGGTTGATATCTGATACGGAATGAATAGATAAAAGATGTGAAATAAATTCTCCTAAGTTTACTTGTTTTGAATATATAGCAACTACTGAGTCTATTTTGAAGCTAATATCAGTAAATTTCTTTATATTTTCCGAGAAAGGCAGTCCAAGATTTATCAGGTCCGCAAACAGCATCTTGAAGTAACCTTCAACGCAAGCAATGTATCCTATTGCGCCATATTTCAACCACTCATCGCGGAATTTAATAGCTCTTTTGAGTGATTTAATTGCCCTAAAGCCGTCTACTAAGGGGTGCACTCTTCGTATGTATTGTTTCTCACGATCTGCACGTGCGAGAAGACGGCTTCTTTTTTCTATAATCTCGCTGATGTAATCACGTTTTTTTGTCATTTGTTAAAAGAAAAATAGGGACACATGTTAATTATGTCCTTTCCTTTTTCGGTCTTCCGCACAACAATCAATATTCAAACATTCGCCTTTTCCTATAATTTGATACAATATAGCACAAAACGAAATATTAATGAAGTTAGGCTCAAGAATTTAATGCAACACTTTGGTATCCTGAGAAGGAAACTAAAGGAGGGCATTAGATATAATGAGTCAGAGAAGTTACAAGAGGTTGTCATTGCAAGAAAGAGAAGAAATCAGT
>Ga0210049_1001252_pt1 | contig 23580 bp, 25 predicted proteins | sample CryGeyCG2014_300_2_FD_183964 | JGI IMG/M metagenome (GOLD analysis project Ga0210049, IMG submission 183964) | Groundwater microbial communities from aquifer - Crystal Geyser CG06_land_8/20/14_3.00 (SPAdes) (version 2) | ecosystem: Environmental > Aquatic > Deep subsurface > Groundwater | place... | reverse complement strand
TGCCTTGTGGAAACTGCTGATCTGCTCATTTGTCATAGGTCTTTTTTTCATTGTCTTGTATGATTTGGCATCAATGTACAAGATTGCAGAAACATCGCCTGTTATATCCTCTTTTCCCACAGCATACGCTGTTGAATCATTCAGGATATTTGGAAGAGATTGGCATGGCCCAGATTTTTGTCATTGGGCTTTTCGCAGATATTCACGAGAGAGTTATTATTAACAGTTGTTTTTTCCCATATGCAGTACATCTTGCTTCCATTAGGCGCAGGCTTGTAATCTGTTCCTTTGACCCCCCAATGAAGCTTTTTCCAAGGCATTTTAATCTATTTATCCTCCGCCAATGTCTTTTTAAACTTTTCTTTTAGAAACACTTTTAACTATTAAAGAAATATAATTAGCATGGCCAAAAAGAAAAAGCGTTTTGACATCGGCAAGTTCTGGAAAGGCAGAAAACAGCCTGCCAAAACGAGGATGAAGAGAAGCAGGGCGATAAAAAAGATGCTGAAGGCAGGGAAATTCAAGATATGGAATAAGGGAAAGCATCTTTCTGCAAGGCACAAGGAGAAATTGAGGATTTCTAATCTGAAAACATATGAGAGCATGATATTGAGACAGAAAATTGACAGAATTATGACAGCCTGGTGGCGCGAGCATCCGAATATAAGGAAGGAAGTATCGGAAAAAGCGAAGAGGATGTTTATTTCGCATCCTGAAAGATTCAAAAAGTTCATGAAAAACGGAAAAAATCCATTTTCCGCAAAAATAAGAACCAAAAATGGATTTTTTGTTCGAAGCAAGGGCGAAAAAGAGATAGCAAATTTTCTTTTTGAGAATGAAATAAAGGCAGAATATGAATCAAAAACCCTGATTTTTGAAAAAGAGGGGCAGATTTGCGTGCCTGATTTCTGGCTGCCCCGATATAAAATTTATATTGAATTTTACGGAGGATATCCTGGCGCGTGGAAAAAGAAAGTGATGAAGAATAAATTGTACAAGAAATATAAAATTCCTTGCATATTTATAACTCCAAATGAATTAAGAAATCTGAATTATTATTTGAGGGGCGAATTGAGCGCAGGATGACGTCATCTGCGCCATGCAAGAATTGAATTGTTAGCAATTATTTAGAAATTAAGCCTCGGCGACTTCTTCGCCTTCTTCGTCGCGCTGGACTTTAGTTATGGAGGTGACTTTGTCGCCGATGGTCTTGATGATTTTGACGCCTTGGGTGTTACGGCCCATTTCTCGAATATCCTTCATGGAAACGCGGATGACAATGCCTTTGGCTGTTGTCACAATAACAGAGTCTTTGTCATCAACTATTTCAATTCCAATGACTTTTCCATTTCTGTCAGAGGTGTTGATGTTAATAACGCCTTTGCAGGCTCTGCCTGTCAAACGATATTCATCAACAAGAGTTCTTTTGCCAAAACCATTTTCAGTAACAGTGAGAATTGTGAGGTCTTTTGTTTTTTCAGGTATTACTATTGCAACTCCAACAACAATATCATCTTTCTCAAGCTTTATTCCTGTGACTCCGTAAGCATTTCTTCCCATCTCTCGAACTTCCTCGGCTTTGAAACGGATTGCGTTGCCTTCTTTTGTCGCGAGAATAATTTCTTCTTTGCCTTCGATAAGCTCAACGCCGATGAGCTTGTCTTCTTTAAGGTTAATTGCATTGACTCCGCCTTTGCGCGGATTGCTGAACATGCTCATGTTAACTCTCTTGATAATTCCTTTCTGAGTCACCATGACCAAAGAGCCTTCGAATTTCTTTACAGTCATTACTGCAGTTATTTCATCATTAATATTCAGCAGATTGATTACAGCTTTTCCTTTTCCGAATCTCGCGACTTCTGGAATTTCATATGCTTTCAGCCAGTATAATCTTCCTCTTGAAGTGAACATCAGCAGAGTGTCATGAGTAGAGCAGGTTATCATCTGCCTTACAAAATCGCCTGTCGCGAGGTCTGCTCCTATGACTCCCTTGCCTCCGCGCTTCTGCTCTTTGTATGATTTGATATCCATTCTTTTTACATATCCTTTTGAAGTTATTGTTATGATGACATCTTTTTTGGCTACAAGGTCTTTTTCAACAAGCTCTGAAACTCCTCTCTGTAAAATAGTTGTTCTTCTTGTGTCTGCGTATTTTCTTTTGAGCTCTGAGAGCTCTTTCTTTATAATATCCAAGATTTCCTGCTCTGAACCGAGAATTTTCAGAAGTTCCTTGATTCTTTCTTCAAGCTTTTTGTTTTCATCCTTGAGCTTGTCCTGCTCAAGAGCAGTGAGAGCTGATAAACGCATTTCTAATATTGCCTGAGCTTGTTTTTGAGACAATTTGAACTTGTCTTGGAGATTTTCCAAAGCAACTGTTGTGTTTGCAGATTTTTTGATGAGGGAAACAACTTCATCCAAGTTCTTCAGGGCGATTAAAAGGCCTTCAACAATATGCTTGCGGGCTTCTGCCTCATCCAAGTCAAACTTTGTCCTTTTTTTGACAATTGTTTTTCTGTAATTAAGATAGCATTCAAGAATTTCCTTGAGATTGAGGATTTTTGGCTCGCCGTTGACTAACGCGAGCATGATTGCATCAAATTTTGTCTGCAAAGAAGTATGATGATACAAATTATTCAGGGTGAACTTTGGATTTGTGCCTTTCTTGAGTTCTATTACGATGCGGATTTTGCCTTTTGCAGATTCATCTCTGATATCAGAAACATCCATGAGCTTTTTTTCCTGGCAAAGCTTCGCGATTGCTTCAACAAGAGTTGCCTTGTTGACTTGATAAGGAATCTCTGTGATAATGATATTCTCTCTGCCTTTTTCTTCCTCTGTTGTTGTTTTTCCGCGCATGATGATAGATGCTTTGCCTAATTTGTACAAATTAGGAATTTCATCTGCAGAAATGCTTCCGCCTGTTGGAAAATCAGGGCCCCGGATTATTTCTATGAGCTTGTCAATCTCAACTTTTGGATTATTAATCAAGGCAATGATAGAATCAGCTACATTTTCCAGATTATGCGGAGGAATGTTTGTTGTCATTCCAACTGCAATTCCTGATGAGCCGTTAATAAGCAAGTTTGGAAGCTTTGCTGGGAGCAGCAAAGGCTCTTTTAATGAATTATCAAAATTAGGAGCCCATTCAACAGTATCTTTTTCCAAATCTTGCAAAAGTTCCTCGGAAATTTCAGCAAGACGGCATTCTGTATTATGGCTTATAAAACCATTTGAAACAAAAGAATGACAACTATTCTCTACTTTTATTGAATAGACTCTTTGAATTCCTGCATCCTCTATTTTAACTATTGGATCAAATAAGTAATTATAAGTTAAGAAATATTCAAATAAGGAAGAATAATCTATTCCTGTTCTTTGCATGACAATAGAAGCGACTCTTTGATAATTCTTGCTCATATTTTCATATCTGTCAAAATTATGTTTTACAACAAATTCTTCACCTGAGTAACCTGCTAAATCTCTTATAAAATCAGAAATAAATGGAACATAATCAGTATTGCTTGATTCTTTTTTATAATTCAAAAGAACAAATTCTAACTTTTTCCTTTTATTTTGGCATGAGAAATTGATTTCTTTATAAAATCTAAGAATATTCCTTTTTCCTCTTAAATACAGTTTATACAATCCTTTAGATATGTCAAATCTTCTAAATGTGTCTATTCCTAATCTTAATAATAATATCTGCATTTCTTTGATTAATTTGTCGCTTATAGAACAACAGCTTAATTCTATCATTCTTCTTGAAAAGCTTATGCTTCCATCCCCCTCAAAGTATGCACTTAAAAAAGAGGAGAATATATGTTTTGGAGATTTGAATATAACTTCTGGAATTGTTTTTTTTGCAGATTTAACAGGCAGAATGCCTAAATTTCTTAAAAATTCTACAGTCAACCTGCAGTGACATTCTAATCTGAAATAATCCTTTTTTCCATAAGAAGAAGCTTTTCGTGAAAATCTATGCAATTTGCTGTCTGGAAAGAGATTCTTCCATTTTTCTTCAAATTGGCTGATAAACTCCAGATCAGCATTGCAGAATTCTATTTTATTTTCAGTTATTGAACCCTCTGAGATTAACGCCCCCAGTATAAATGCCAGTTCTTTATTCAAAGTTAATGGTAAAATTCGTTTATGCTGGTGATTATTCTTTATTCTTGGATGAAAACTAATCAATTCCAGCTCTTTTTCCGGCCAAAATCCATCTTCCCTTCTATCAATCAAAACTATGTCTCCTTCTCTTGCTCTTTCCAAAAGCTTCCATACAAAAACGGGTTTTCCATAGTCATTTTTTGAAATCGTTAAGACTGGATGATTTTTTGTTCCAGTTAAAAAATACCCCTTATTTGTTGTTATCCTGATTGTTTCATGTGTTCCAGAATCAAACCATTTTGAAGCATTATTCACTTTCTTGTCTTTGCTTAAAATTTTCAAATTTATATCTTCTTTTTTTGAGATATTGCCCATTCTTTCTAATCCGTTTTCAGTCACAATTAAAGAATCTCCTGTAACACAATATCTCATTGCAGCAGCAGGGTCTGCATCAACGCTTCCAAAATTTCCCTGGCCGTCAATCAAAGGATATCTTAATGAGAAATCCTGGGCCATTCTGACTAATGAATCATAAACAGCAATATCTCCGTGAGGATGATACTTGCCAAGAACATCTCCTACAACTCTCGCGGATTTTTTTGTAGGCTTTGAATGGGCTAAGCCCAATTCATTCATTGCATAAAGAATTCTGCGATGAACAGGCTTCAAACCATCTTCAACAGCTGGAAGGGCTCTTGCTACAATGACAGACATCGCATAATCGATGTATGCTTTCTGCATTTCTGTAGTGATTTCTGCTTCGATTATGCCTTTGCCTTGCTCTTCGTCGTCTTTCTCTTCTTCTTTCTTTTCGTTTTTTTCTTCTGGACTCATTTTTTCTTTGTTTGGTATTTGTTCAACGATTTTTTGCTAATTTTTGGATTGTTTTTGATTTATTTGGTTATTTTCTTTTCATTTATTTCTTTTTCAGGGAACAAGGTTCCATTATAACCGCATTTTTTGCAATTCCAAAATCCTGTCAGTCCTCCTGAGGACATCTCAATTTCTGTTGATTTGCATTTTGGGCAAAATTTTATGCGCATTTTTTGGTATTTGTTATTATTTTTGGAATTTGATGTTATTTTTTCTGTGTGCGCCCTGACGTCATTGCGCACTCCCAAATATTTGACTGATTACTGATTGATTATAATTTAAACATCCAGCACCGCCTCCTTTGCGTGCTCGGCGATGAATTGCCTTCTGGGCTCGACCTCATCGCCCATGAGGATTTTGAAAATTTGGTCTGCTTCAACTGCGTCTTCTACTGAAATTCTTTTCAGCATCCTGCTTGCTGGATTCATAGTGGTTTCCCATAATTGCTGGGGATTCATTTCTCCTAATCCTTTGAATCTTTGAACGTTCACGTTTTTGCCTTCCCCGAGCTTTGCGAGGGCTCGCTTCAAGCCAGAGTCTGTGTAAACATAATGGTCAGAAGTGCCTTTTCTGATTTTGTATAATGGAGGGACTGCTGCGAAAACATGCGCTTCTTCTATCAGCAATGGCATGTATCTGAAGAAAAAAGTGAGTAAAAGAGTCTTGATGTGCTGGCCGTCAACATCTGCATCAGACATTATTATTATTTTTCCGTATCTGAGCTTTTCAAGATTGAATTCTTCGCCAACTCCTGTTCCTATTGCTGTAATGAGGTTTGCAATTTCTTCGCTGCTGAGGACTTTTGTTGGAATTGCCTTTTCAACATTCAAAATCTTTCCACGCAATGGCAAAACTGCTTGGATTTCCTTGTTTCTTGCCTGCTTTGCGCTATTATGAACAAAAATGCCTGATGCCAAGGCAAAATTATGGGTTTCTAGGATTTCTATATCATAGACATCTATTTTTTCATTTAGCTTGATTATCTCTTTTATTTTATGATTGTAATTTTTAATAGATTCAATCATATTTTCAGAATTATTACTGAAGAATCTTTCACAAAAGGTTTTCATGCTTAAAATTGTTTTATCATTATTGGCGATTCTAACTTCGTCAAATTTGGTTAAATCTCCAAAGTCTTCAAGAACCTTTTTCATTAATTTGATTGTTTTTTCATAATAAGTCTTATTATAAGCTTTTTTTCTTTCTTGCCTGAACTCTGGGGTCCATTGCTCTCTTGTTTTCTGCCTTCTCCAGATTATCAGGGCTTCATCTTTCCACTGCTCTTTTGCAAGATTTGAGAGATATTGCTTTGCATCAGGATTCTCCTCAAAGAATTTTTTGACTTTTTCCGCTGCTTTTATTCTATTTTCTGGATTTGACCAGTGCTCTTTTTGATTTTCATCAAGCAGTTTATTATTCTTATTCCTATAATCCTCATTGGATTCATAAAACTCAATGAACTTTTGAATCATATACTCCTTGTATTCTGGATTATTCCATTGCGCTTTAGCTCGCGCGCTTAACACTATTCTCATTTCTGGGGTACTCATAATCTTCCTTACTTTTTCTTTATATTCTTCACTTTGGTGAGCGAGTTTTGATTTTTCTTTGCTTTCTATGGAATGCAAAGTCTTGTCTAAATGCTGTGTATGAAGAATAAGGTGATCTTCTTTAGGCATCCTTATGATATTCATGGGGTTGTTATTTCTTTTATTGAAGTCTATATGGTGCTTTGCATCCCCTTGGGCAATTGCATAAACATTATTCTCAGTATTATATTCATCAGCAAGCATATGAGTAAAAACCCATGTTTTCTTAGGGTCCCATATCATTTCATAGCCTTCTATCGTAATTCTGCCGCCGATTTTAGAAATCCTTTTATGCAACGGCATTAATGAGTCTTCTTTAGTTAAATTTTGGGCTTCTTTGTAGGAGCCATCTCTTAGCATAAACTTATGGTCTGGAGTGCATATTAGCTCATCGCCTGTATCTAAAATTATTTTAATAACTTCTGCATTTCTTTTAGTAATTCTTGGATTTAATATCGGAGCAATACCAATATGCCCATCATTTCGCATAGTGTAACAAAAGTTTTTCTTTCCTTGTTTATTTTCTTTTACTAAATTTTCAAAAGATAAATTTCTGCCATCAATCAAAGCAACTTTAGTTTTTCCATCCCAACAGCCACCAGCACTTTCGCCTTCAACAATATATAATTCTGTCTCTTCTGTTTTGTTGCTTGAGCAGTCTGCCAGTTTTCCTGGCAAGCCGCCGCTTCCGAAAGCGCTTTTTCTTCTGACTAAGTCACGGGCTTTTCTTGCAGCTTCTCTTGCTTTTGCAGCCTGACTGACTTTTTCTGCAATGCGCTTTGCAATTGGAGGATTTTCCTCAAAAAATTCTGAAAGAGAGCTTGTGGCAACAGAATCAACAAAGCCTTTTACTTCTGAATTTCCAAGCTTTGTTTTTGTCTGGCCTTCAAACTGAGGCTCCTTGATGCGGATTGAAACAATAGCAGTGAGGCCTTCCCTCACGTCGTCGCCGGTAATAGTTTCGTTTTTGATGACTTTGTTTTTCTGGGCATAGTCATTGATGACTCTTGTTAGTGCGGTTTTGAAGCCGACTATATGAGTGCCTCCTTCTATTGTGTTGATAGTGTTGACAAAACCAAAAATATTGTTAACATAAGAGTTATTGTATTGAATTGCAATTTCAATGATTGTGGAATCCACTTGTTTTTTGAAATAAATTGGCTTATGCAGGACTTCTTTGCTTTTGTTCAGCCACTTGACGAACTCGATTAAGCCGCCTTCAAAATAAAACTCCTCTTTTTTTTCTTTTGCCTCATCGCTCAGGATGATTTTTACTCCAGGCGTCAGGAAGGCGATTTCTCTCAGACGATTTGCAAGAATATTGAATTCAAAATTCAATACAGAAAAAATTTCCTTGTCAGGCCAGAATTGAACATTTGTACCTGTCTCTTTTTCGTCCTTGAGCTTGCCTATTTGCTTGACATCTGCCTGAGCTTTTCCTCTCTTGTATGTCTGCTCGTAAATCTTGCCGTCACGCTTGACTTGAACAACAAGCTTTTCTGACAAAGCATTGACAACAGAAACTCCTACTCCATGAAGCCCTCCTGAGATGAGATAGGCTTTATGGTCAAACTTGCCTCCTGCATGAAGCATTGTCATGACTGTTTCCAAAGCAGACTTTTTTGTCTGCTTGTGGGTTTCAATTGGAATGCCTCTTCCATTGTCCTCTACTGTGACACTTCCGTCTTTATTGAGAGTCACTAGAATCTTAGTACAGACGCCTGCCAGGGCTTCGTCAACCGCATTGTCAACGACTTCATAGACTAAATGATGAAGCCCTTCCTTGCCTGTGCTACCCACATACATCGAAGGTCTCAGGCGCACCCCCTCCAGTCCTTCCAAAACCTTAATACTCTCAGCACCATAATTTTCTTCTTTTTCAGCACACATTTTTTAATCCTCCTATTTTATACAACATACATTCAGGAATATAATCCTTAATTATTCTTATTAACTCCTTAGAATCCTGTTGCTTAAATCTTAGATAATAATATTTACCATCTCTAAAACCCACTGTTGGGCTCAATCCAAATTTTTCTTCAAAAAATTTCTGCATTAATTCATGCTCCTTTAAACTATAAGCATTTGTGCATAAGACAATATATCCCTGGGTATTGTCATAACTTCCATCATCACAAATCCAAATTGCTAAACTTCTTGGATTTATTTGATTTAAAATTTCTGGGGTTATTATCTTCTTTCCGTTTTTATAAAATAAATTTCTATAGTAATTAAAAACTGAATGAGTATCTGTGGCTAAATAAATCATATTTACTTCTCGTTTATTAATAATCCTTTTTCTTTCATTAAACTCAGAAATATTGAAATTTTTTAGCAAATTTAGCTTCCATTTGATATATTCTCTTTGTTTAATAGAATGAGCAACCCTAAAGCAAGAATTTCTCTCTCTCTGTCTTATACTGGCATCTCCCAATAAGCTTCCAATAATAAGGTCATGCTCTTTAGGGGTTATCAGGATTTTAGGGTTTATTTGAAGCTCTTTATTCCATTGTCTAACAAGCTTAATTAGCATTCTTGCAGAATTATTGTAAATATCATGCCTGTTTGAGAAAAGTAGTAATTCTCTATTCGTCCTCAAACTTGCTAAAACTCCTGCCTTGCTCTTTTCTAGTTCAGGGAATAAAGAAAGTATTCTCCCTTCCTTTACTGCAGATGCTAAGATTCTAGGTCTTATTTTTAGCTCTCTTGACAAAGTTAAGATGTCTCCTTTGCGCTTAATCTTTCTAGACAGCTCAATTACGTCAAACCTGGTTCTGACTCCTTCCAAGCCGTCTAAAACATTGATTTCTTCAGCGCCGTATGCCTCGCGTTTTTCGTCTGCCATTTTTGTTTTGTCGGTGGTTTTTTTAATTTTTGAGTTTTTTGAATAATCGAAAACAGATTTTCAAGAAAAATTGATGAAAATCTACTACAAAAAATGAATTGTTATTTAAAAACCTTTCTGCCTATTTTTAGGCGAATTAAGGCGTAATTCACAAGAATTTGATTTTTGAATTTGAATGAAATCGACGAGAGCACATAAAAATTTGCATTTATTGATTAAAAATTAATTATGGATTATTGATGGAAAATCAATGTTCTGCCTGCTCCGATGAGCAGGATGTAGAACAATGCGGTCATTGTGCAGACCTGGATAATTACAATTGTATAAATTGTCGGATGCCAGAACCACATCAGCATTGGCTGCAGGACAGCGAAGGCGATTAGGAGATATAGATACCAGGACTTGCCCATCGCTATATCATAAATAACGAGAATATTTGCAAGCGAGAGGAAGGAATATGCTATGATAAGGGTTCTTGCGATAAGCCCGACATTATACTGCGGCCCGAAGAAAAATTTAATCACGCTGTCTGACGAGAAATGAAACAAGATGTACATGAAAACGCAGATGATGAGCATGTAAAACAGATTGCTTTTCAAAAGTTTTGAAGGGTCTTTTCCGCTGCTGTGAAGCTCAGCGACTTTCGGAAACATTGTGAAGCTGAAAATATTTGAGGTGAAGAACAAAATTGTTGCTGTCACAGATGCAACTGCATATTGTCCGGCAATTGCAGGATCAAAAAAATGCCTTACAATTACAATGTCTGTATTTGCCATGAATGCAATCGCGATTAAAGTGAAAAAAACAGGCCAGCCGTATTTCCATATCTCTTTTGTATCTATCGCATATTTGTGCTTTGTCAGAATTGAAACAAGAACAATAAAACCGACAACAAACGAAAGAAATGTCGCAGTCATGATAGAATACATTCCTCCTGCGATTCCAAGGCCAAGAATTCCTAAAAAAATAATTCCAATTCCAAATCTTACAGCGCCGTCAACAAGAGCTGATGTTCCGATCCATCCAAATTTCTGCAGGCCTCTTAACCCTCCTGCCATTACAGCTGATAATGGAATGAACCACAAAATTAATCCAAGCAATATGATTGGTTTTTCTGCTTCGAGATGCAGGAATTCTTTTATCAATGGGCTCATTAAAATTGTCAAAAGGAAAATTACAAGCCCCACAAAAAAGAAAAAGATAAATGATTTTTTCAGAAGGGTGCTTATTTCCTCATATCTTGACTTTACCTTATAATGAGAGACAAATTTTGTTATAGTTATCTGAACAGCTGCAAAAGTTGTTACGAAAATAAAAATAATTGCTACCAAAGAAATTAAGGCTCCATATTCAGCAGGAATGAGCTTTCTCGCGGCATAAATATTGAATCCTATTGTGAATAAATTAGCGATAGTGCTTATTATCCCCATCAGAATGACATGCTTTAGAAGGCCTTCATTTTTTTCAAGATGATGCCTCAATCCATGCCTCATTTTATAACGAGTGTTTTTTAAGGCATTGCCTATTTTGCGAAAAACCATTTTTTTCTTGGTTATTATAATAGGTATGAGAAAAAGAAGTTTAAAAATTATTTTAAATTTATTTTTTGTAAGGCCATTCAGAATGCCCGAATTGGATGATTAAATCGATTTTTGGATTGATGTGATTTACTTGTGGGATGTCGCATGCTCCAAAACATGTTCCGAGCCAGATTAAAATTTGAGCCTGGGTTTTATTTTGAAGGATTTCCGCGGCTTTTGTCGCGATGGGCTTAAGCCCATCTGGAAATTGCAGGAGAACTAATTTTGCTTTCTCGCTTTTTATTGTTTTCACTAGGCGTTCAATTTCCAAATCATATCTCTGCATTAATTCTTCGTGTGACATTTTAATTTTTATAAATATTTTTTCTATGCCCCACCTCTATGACAAAAATAATCATTTTGTCTTTTATTATATTCAAAATAATTCTGTAATCTCCAACCCTTAATCTGTAATAAGGCTCTCCTACAAGGCGTTTGATAAAAGATTCCGGCCTTATTCTTATTCTTTCAAGAGAATTTATGATTCTCTGCTGAACTGATTTCTCCAGCTTTTCAAATTGTTTTCTGGAGGTATCTGAAAAAAGGATGTCATAGACCATAGATTTCCCTACTTAAGCCTGAACTCTCTTTTTATCTGCTCAAGTGTATAAACTCTTCCGGCCTTTATATCGGCGCGGCTTTGTTCTATATTTTTTTTTGTCTCTTCAGACAATTCCATAGTGTCTTCAAGAAGATTGAAAATTACCTCTTCATAGCTTTCTTTTTCAAACATTTTCTTTGCTTCAAGCTTTTTCTGCAGTTCTTTGCTGATTTGGATTGTTGTAGTTTCCATAGTGAATTATAGTCTGCTATAGTATTTAAAGATTTGCATTAATTCTTCGTGTGACATTTGCTATACTAAAACAGGAAAAATTTAGAATTTAAACCTAACCTTTTTAGATATACTTTTTTAATTTATTATTTAATTTAGATGTTTTGCAAGTTTAATGGCTTTTCAAAAGCCATGCATTTCAGCGCTGTTTTGAAAGAGCTCAGGTCGAAAGACATGTATTCCAACGGTGTTTTGAAGGACTTTATGTTTCTGCCGGCACCGCTCCATTCTGGATACAGCTGGCTTGCAGCAAAATCCTGAAAAACAGCGTCCTGGTCGAACTGCTCGTAAAGAGCCATTATCACTTTTTGATTTTCTTTTATCAAATCTCCTTTTCCGGCAAGCAGCCTTCTGATATAGTTATGCGTTTGCTTCCCGCCTTTTACATAGCAGGGCTCTGTTTTGAGGTCATCTCCCATAAATGCTATCGTTCTCATATCAGTAACAACCTCTGAGGATTTGATAAGGCTGAAAAATTTTCTCAACCACCCTTCTCCCTCGCCAGCCAGGTTATAATCAATGTCAAGCCCATGAAATCCCTCATGGACAAAAGTAGCGTTTTTTTTATCCTTGTCTGGCTGCCTTCCAATTACAATTATTCCGTAAGCATTTCCAATTCCGGTTCTTTTTCTGAATTCCTCCTCATTAATTTTAAGGTCCCAGCAATACTTTTTGTTGATATCTTTTGACGGAATGAAAGAGCCGTATGTTGAATCGTAGAAATAATTGTTTTTTGGGTCGATGCAGGCTTTCGCGAGATCCTCGCAATTTTCAATTTTATGGCCATCTTCCCTGAAGGGCTTTAAAAATTCATTGCTGAACCTGCCTTTGTCCTGATAATGAAATGCATAAAGAAATCTTTCTTTGCCTGATCCAAATGCCTCCAAAAAACCATAGGCAGGATGGCCAGGGATAACGTCATCTATTACAATGACATTTCTCTTTTTGAGAGCTTCTTTCATATCAGCTAATTTTTGCCCTAAATCTTTGTTTTCCATTTTATTATAAATTTTATATATTTTTGAGATATTTAAGGCTTTCTATTTGTTATTACTTAGAAGTTACAAAGAAAGATAAGCGCCCAGAGCAAGATGAAATATCAGAATTTCTCTTCTCCAAAATTTCTTAATACATGCTTGATTTCGTCAATGACTTTTTGCTGATTTTTTTTATCCGACATTCTTACAAATCTTATCAATAAATCTACCAGCTTTGATCCATCCATTATTTTTAGTTTATGTCCATCTGTAATAAAATAAAACCTGAAATTCTTATGCTTTAATTCCTTAATCACAACCCCCCCAATATGACCCAAGGATTTACCTTTTTGGGGATTTTCTGCTAAAGAATGCATCTGTTTAAAAATTATTTTAGACTCCCCCTTAAACTTCTTTAGAATTTCGTCTTTTAAAGTCTCTAAAATGGTTACTTGGGCCATTTCTTATCTGCCTCTTTTATGGCATCTTCAATTGGAATGAATCCTTCTTCAGACATTAAAAAGTTTCTTAATTGCTCTTTAATCGCTAGAGAATAAATTCTCCTTATAATAGCATCATAGCTTTCTCCTTTTATTCCAAAAGAGGATATTTTATCCTTAGTTTCCTTGCTTAATTGAATTGTTGTTATTTTCATTTTAATCTATAGCAGCTATAGGGGCTATAGTTTATAAACTTTTTGAATAACAGAAAAGAGCGCCCAGAGCAGACGCCGAACACTTGTGTTCGGGTTAGCGATAATTCTTTAGGTTTTTAAATATTTTCCGAAAACCTTCTGCCTTCTACAAAAACACTTTGTTGTCTTTTAGATATCTTTTTAAAAACCATTGCAGGAAAATAAGCTCATTCTTCTTTGTGTGGCTTCTCTCCAAGGCATTGTAATAGCTGTTCCTGTTTTCATAGCTTATGTCTATCATTGGAAATCCTCTCTTGTTTAACACAAAATTCATCATCAGTCTTGAAATCCTGCCGTTTCCATCACCGAACGGGTGTATTGTTACGAATTTTAAATGAACCAGGGCCGCCAATTCAACAGGATGCAATCTGTTTTTATTTTGATTATACCAGTCAAAAAACTCTTTCAGCAAAAAATCTAGCTCAACGGGCATTGGCGGCATGAACTTGCTTCCAGAAATTTTAACCTGATGAACCCTTATTTTTCCGGAAATATCCCCTTTTGTTTCCTGGAATAATCTTTTATGCCAGCAAAGAACTATTTGCAAAGACAGGTCTTTCTTATAATCAAGCATTTCATAGAATACTTTTTTATGAGCCTCTGCTTCTTTTATGTCTCTTAATGGCCTTTCCTTAGGAGTTATTCCTCCTTCAAGCAGATTTGCAGTATCTCTAAACGTCAGCCTGCTTCCTTCTATCCTTTGGGTGTTATATGTGAATTTAGTCACAAACTGCTCCATCTCCTTTTCCTTGGCAGAGTGAGGGGTTATCTTTTTCTCTTTAGAATAATTCTTTTTGATATTCTCAAATATGTCAAACCACTTCTCTTTGTATATGTCAAAAATGAATTTTTTCTTTATCTCTTCAATCTCTCTGGGGATTTCCTTGCCGAGATAAAGCTCTTTTTTCATCACTTTTCCATTCTGCCTGAAGCTATGCTCCAAGTAGTAGTATTCGTTCTTTCCAACAGCTTTTTTCTTTATAGTCACCATTTTTAATAAATAACATTACCCCTACATATTTATAAATATTTCGTTTTTAAGACAAATGTAGGTATAACATTCAAATGCCTCTTTTAATCGAAAAAAGATAAGCGCCCAGAGCAGGAATCGAACCTGCAAATCCCTTGCGGGAAACAAGCTTTGTGGTAACTGAAACATTTGTTCCAGGCATACGCTAAATTTTCATTGTAAAAATTTATTTGCGCCTTACCATTGGGCCATCTGGGCATGAACGTTAAGAAGAAAATAGGCTTAAAAAGATTTTCCTTGGATAATAAGTTGGTATCAGCAATATATGGGGCGCTAATGACGTCAGGGCGCGCTAGAAGAGATTTGACATAATACCAAAAAATTAAGATAAAATTAAATTAAGAATAAGAACAAGATAAAATAAAAGAAAAAAATAAAAAAGATTAAGCGGATTTACTTTCTTTTCTTTTTTCCGCCTCTAGCCATTTTTGCTTCGCAAACGTTTCCTTTTCCGTCAACGTAGTAAAGATAACCAGATTTTCTTTTTACAGCGTTTTTAACCAAAACTTTTCCCATTTAATACCTCCCTTAACCTGTTATATAATATTTAATTAATTCTAAAAGCTCGACGGAGTATTTAAACATTTCGTTGTCGTCGATAAATTACTGCTGAGTGACATTAGTCAGAGTTCGCCTCGTCGATTTTCCTGGTTTTCCTTCCGGCTTTCATTCAGCTTTTTCATCATCTTGTTTACCGTCGATGAATTTACCATATTGTGATGTATGAATCCTCCTCCGAATGATTTTGGGATGTGGAGAAGCTCGTGTATGAGTGTTTTTGTCTGCTCTTCCTCAGGCATTCTGTCAAATTTTTCAGAAATCACCTCAATGATATAATGCGCCTTTGTGTTTAATGCCATCTGCATTATTTTTGGAAGGGCATGGCATCTTGCGATGATTCCTCTGGATGTTGAGCCTCTTGAGCGGATGCATGCGACCCTGTCAAGATGAACATGCTCGAGATTAAGAGTGGAGACTAGCTCTGAGATTCTTCCCCTTATGTCCTCTGCGTTTTCATAGCGGATCATCTTTGTTTTTATTCTGTTTTAGGCTGGATTATCTCAACTTTTCCGTTGTAGAAAATAACTCTTGTCTTGCCTGGCTCAATATGGATGTCATAAATGCCTTTTCTGAGCCCATGCGCCACTGCGCTTATAATTGAGTAATTTTTCCTTTTTCTCTCTTTGAAATATTTTTTTCCTGTCGCGACTTCCACATAATTTTGGTCAATTTTATAAAAAATCTCTTTTTCATTGATTCCTTTTGGGATTTCCACACTGCCAATCACTCTTCCAATAAGATTGTTCCTCTCTTTTTTGCTGATGACTTCAGGATTGAGGACTCCCGGAAGATTTTTCTTGTAATCTTTCACAATTTCGGGCTCTGGCGCTTTTATTGAAGGAAGCCATGCTGAAGGGAGATAAGAAAATCCTTTTTCAATTTTAGGAACAATCACATTTTTTGTTTCTTTTTTCTGTTTTTTTGGCATTTTTTGTTATTTCTGATTTTTATTTGGCATTTTGTATTTTTATTTTTTTCTGTAATCTCCTTTCATGTCCCATCTGAGATATGTCTTTTTGGGCGATTTATTTGTTTCTTTTCCGTCAAATACTTCTCTAAAAGCCTCAAAAAATTCTTCAGGAACGAAGAATCTGGCTTCGTATATTGAGTAAGGACTTTGGCTTTTTCTGTCAAAAATTTCAATTCTTCCGCCGCGAAATCCAAAGTATTTGGGATTCATAACCATTTCCTCAGTCACTGAAAAAGAATATCTTTTATGTTTTTTCTCTGGCATTTTTTGTTGTTTGTTAATGTTTTATGCTTTGCCATGACGGGCAACTTTATTTATTTTAGTGGCTGGTCAAGCCAAATATACTGCATTTACTGATGGGCGCGATCGGCGTCATTTCGCGCCTATGGAATAAGCTTTCCAAGCGCGTTTAGCTCTTTAATGACTTTTTCAGGAGTGTATGTTTTCAGCTTTTTTATCAGATTTTTGTCTGCCAGCTGGTTTTCGCTTATTGGAATGGCTATGCCATCAATTTCTTTTGGGGATTTCATGTGAAGCGAGAACGGAACGCGGGCGAGCTTGCCGCTTGGAGTCTGGCTTGGGTCTATATTAATAGTATTTGGCGTTTTTTCATGCCCGCCCGAGATTTTAAATTTCAGATTGCGCTTTTTTATTTCTTCATCAGCAAGCTCTGCCCATTTGCCAATGAAACTTGCTTCTGGAGAGTCTTTTGAGTACTGGAAATATTTGAGGTAGAATGAATTTGACTGCGCTTTGGGCATTAAAAGATAAATGTGGAAAGAGCTTCCTGTCCACATTACGAAAAGTTTGTATTTTGTAAGTTTTGCCAGATTCTTGTCTGCCTTTATGATTTTTACGAGAATTTTTGCCGCGAGCTGAACCTGCTCTGACGAGATGTTTTTTCCGCGGTCAATGTCAATGAAAATCCTGTCAATGGGTTTTCCAATGCCTTCGCCATTTGTTGCATAGAAAAAATCCATTAATTTTCTTGGAACAAAATAATCCCATGCTTTTTCCTGGATTTTGGAAAGCTTTGCTCGAACATCTTTTAAATTTTTCATCCTGAGCTGCAAAAATTCCGGAGTTATTTTTAAATTTGCAAGCTCATCTATGTATAATGGAACTTGCTGCGAGCCTCTTCTGATAAAATAAGGAATATTTCCGAAAGGAATCCAAATTTTTGTCGCAATTGGCTTGTTTTTCAGAAAATTCCTGAGTTTTTTGGAGATTATGCTGTAATATTTTATAATATCAGTATTTTCAAGATTTCTGAGAATGCGCTCACCGCTTTTTTTATTTTCCATAATTGTTGGAAATTTCTTGTGCTTATTAATTTTTCTTTTTTCAGAAGATTTTTCATGAAAACAAATAAATATTTAAATAAAAAATGCATATTTTATTTAATAAAATTAAAATTAAAATTAATTTGCTTTTTTAATTTATTTTAAAAAAAGAATTGAAATGAATAATGATGGAATTGTCAATGGAAATCATAATAGGCGAAAGTATTCTATGACTGGTACGCATGTCATTTGTGATATGTACGGTATAAAGAATATAGCTCCATTGACTGACAAAGATTCTATTGAGAAAATACTAAACGGCGCAGTCAGGGCTTCTGGCGCGCATGCCATTGCGACTATAACCCCCGATTACTTTATCAAGAAAAAATATGGATTGACAAGCGCTGTTTTTGTAAAAGAGAGTATTTTTGATATTCATTGTTATCCTGAACAAAAAGGAGCTGTCCTTGATATTTATACGTGCGGCGGGAGAGCCAAGCCTGTAAAAGGATTAAAATATATTAAAAAAAAGCTTGAGCCCGGAATAATGAATGTGCTTGTTATAAAAAGGGGAAATGTTAAAAATCTTGAGATTGGACAGCCACCTAAAAAATTGGGCAAAAAGCCGTTTGGTTACAGTCTGGTCATTGATGCTTATGATTGCCATCCAAAGAAAGTCCTTAATGACATGGATTTGGCTTATGATTTTTTGGAGTCTTTGCCTGAAGTTCTTGGCTTCAAGGAAATATCCACGCCTTACTTGTCAAGAAAAAAAGGCGGAGGGCTTATCGGCGGAATAGATTTGGCAGGGCACAATAGCGTCGATATAAATACGAGCGTTTCGAAACAGCTGCTTTTGCTTGATGTTTTCTCAACAAAAAAATTTGATTTTAAAACTTTGCGCAAAGAACTCATTAAGAATTACAAACCAGGCGATATTGATGAGCAATGGCTTCAAAGAGGAGTTGATTATCTGCCTTAAATTCACCTTAAATTAAAAATTAAACGTTAATTCAATAAAGATTTAAAGCGCTGTTTGTTATATAGATTAATAGCGTCATAAAAAAGAGGGAAAAAAGCTTTGGAATATGAAATCATATAATTTTATGCTGCCGCAGCCCGGCAAAAAAGAAGTTCTTGTAAAACAAAACTATATTTTTGAGCCGTGTTTTGACGGAACCCGCGTTCTTCTGTATAAAAATGATGACAAGATTATTCTTCTGAACAGGAAAAGCAAGAATATTTCATACAAATATCCTGAATTTAATTCTGCCTGGACGAATATAAATGCAGATTCAGCTGTTCTTGATGGAGTGATTGTTGTTCTTGACAAGGACAAGAAGCCATCATTGAATTTACTGCAGCAGCGCGAGATTTTAGACACTTCAAGAGATATACTTGCAAAATCAAAAGAAATTCCTGCGACGCTTTTTGTTTTTGATGCGCTTGAATTGTTTGAGGCTGATTTTACTTCAACCACTCTTGACAGGCGAAAGGAAAAACTGCGGGAGATTATCCGCGAAAATGAGAATTTCAGGGTTATGCCTTATATTGGAAACGGCCGCGAGGTTTGGACTGAAATGCAGAAGCTCGGCGTAGAAGGCGTAATTGCAAAGGATATTCGTTCTGAGTATCAGGATGGAAAAAGCTGGGCGTGGATGAAAATCGAGAATATAAAAAAAGCGAATTGCTTTATTGTGGGCTATGCAGGAGACAAGACTTTTGCAGATAGCCCGGTTCTTACATTGATTTTGGGCTTTTTTTCTGACAAGCAGGTGAAATATGCCGGCAGGACAGAGATTGATTTGGGTTTTGGAAAAGGATTTGATGATTTCTTATCAAAAAAGCTCATCGCGAGGATAAAAAAAGAGAAATTGAACAGAAAAGAAACGCCTTTTCTTCCAGAAGAGGACATTGAGAAATTAAAAAAAATTTATGCAGGAAAGCAGATAATGTGGCTGATGCCGTCAATTGTCGCGCAAGTCAAGCACTTCGGCTTTACAGAGAATTCTGAGCTGATAAAGCCTGTATTTATGAGATTAAGAGACGACAAATGGGGCGAAGATTGTGTTCTTGAAAAAAAAGATTTTCAATAGATAAAAAATTTATTCTGAGACAGATGTGATTATTTTATTATTAGTAGAACCACTTTACTAAAAGAACAACTATGACTATGCCTAAGGCAACTGCAACCCACAATGGCCATTTTGGCTTTTCCCTTACTTCAGGAATATCGACAGGAGTTATCATCAAAGGTTTTGCCTCTTCTTTGACTACCTGGGGTCTTGGAGGAAGGCTTCTGATTTTAAAACCGCAGAAAGCGCATACTGCCTTGTCTCCCACAACTTTCAAAACAAGCTCTCTAGAACACCAAGGACATTTTTTAACTGACTCTGTCATGCCAAACTGACACTCTTTAGCTTTTTAAAATTTATTGTTTTGTTTTGATATTTAAAAAATGGCAGAATTTTGGAATTTTTGCATGATTTTGCACAAATTTAAAAATATTGGCCTCTTTTTGCATTAATGATAACTCGCAAATCAGCAGGCGCAATTATTTTTTACATGAAAGACGAGAAACCAATGTATCTGCTTCTGAAATACAGGAATTATTGGGGCTATGTAAGGGGGTTGGTTGAAAAAAATGAGACAACAGAAGAAGTTGTAAAGCGCGAATCAAAAGAAGAGGCCAATGTTTCAGAGCTTAAATTTAATCCTGGCTTTTCTCACAGCATTGTTTATTTTTACAAGCAGGAAGGCCAGCTGATTAGAAAAGAAGTGATTTATCTGCTTGCTGAAATTTCAGAGGAAGAGGCGAAAAAAGTGAAAATATCATGGGAGCATGAGGCTTTCAAGCTTGTTTCATTTGAAGATGCTATGAAATTGATGAAGCACAAGAACGAGAAAGAAGGGCTTGAGAAGGCAAATGCTTTGATTTTGAGAAGGCTGAAAGAAGGATTGGATAAGTTTTTTAAAAAATAATTTTATTGTTAATAAAATATTTTGGGAGGCGCGCAGGACGTCAGGGCGCGCGTTCAGCGAGTTATAATTTCTATGCCGTCTCTGTGCTTTAGAATGTATTCCTTGCCGATGACTTGCTTTGTTTTGGCATTGATTGCCCTGATGAAATTTTTTCCTAAGTCTGTGTGAAGCATGAATGCGAAATCCAATGCTGTTGAAGATTTAGAAGTTAAAGAAGATGAAGAATTAAAACAATTAACTGAAGAGCAAGAGTTAGAAGAGCCTAAAGAGCAAAAAATAAAGCATGAAGAACAGGAACCTGAAGAAAGTGATGAATTAACACAAACAAGCACTGAATTAGCCAATCATCAAGCTGAAATCTATGAAAATAATGAAGCAACTAATTATCAAACTGCAGGAAATGCAGAAAGCAGCTATAATGATTATGTCAAAGAAAGGCATCCAGAGGTTAATATGCACGAAATTTCTATTTTGGATGATTTGAGGATTTTAAGAAATAGAGTGGCTTACGAAGGCTTCTTTGTTGAGCCTTCTTATCTTGATAGAAACGAGCTTTTTTTCAAGCAATTAATTCAAAAATTAAAGAATTTGATTATTAAAAAATTGAAATAGCATTTTGCTTTGATTCTAATCTTTTAGTATTTTTCTCAGTTCTCTTGCATTCTTTACAGAACTGCTTCATTAGTGCGTGATTCCTTCGAGAACTTCTTCGCAAGAAAATAGAAAAGTAATGAAACACGGAAAAAATCCTGCAAAAACACCTAACAATTAACAAAATATTCAGATATTCTGGATGAGCAAAGGCGTGATTAATCCCGAAAATATGTTGAGAACTTCTTTCAAACAGCTCAAATAGCTTTGTTCAGGGCCTTTTGTCTTTTCAATAATCTTAGCAAGAGAACTGAACATGCTGTCCCGCTCTAGAACAATCTTTTTGACAGCCTCTATGTCAAATTTATAATAAGCGAGATAAAAATCTGAGATGTATTGCTTTAGCCTTTCGTGCTGGGCGAAGGTTTCTTTAGACGGCTTGAACTTGGCCTCGACGCAAAGCCTTGCTATTTCTGCGAACAAGTCAGCTATTTTTTCAAGCTGATGCAGAAACAGGTATGAAACAAAAGGGTTTTTGGCTTCTATTTCTTTGTGCTTCAATAGCATGTACATACAGTAATCACTGAAGCGGTCTATGATAGAATCTGCCTCTATAACTGCCTTGAATATTCTCTTATCTTGCTTTTTTATGCCTTCCAGGCAGTCCTCTGCCATAGAAATCAGGGCATGCCAGCATTTTTTTTCTGAATCATGATACTGCTCGACAGATTCTATAACTATTTTCTTGATTACCAGAAAATCCGGTTTTTTCTCTGTTATCTCATAGCCTATCAGCTTGTCAACCACTGCCTGGATTGCTTTAAGCTGCTCTGTATTGTATTTAAGATTTATTTCGTCATAACTGTTCTTGTAACAAGCTCCTATGAGCCTTATGAACAGGAATTCAGGCAATGCCGAAATGTCAAGCTCTTTTGCTTTTGGCTTTTCTTTTACAGCGCCGGCTGGCTTTATTTCCAGCGTGCCGTCCTTTTCAATGATATCCACTTCCTCTTTGATGCCATGCCTCTTGATCCATTTGATAGGTAAGGTGACTGTGAAGGACTCATTTCCCTGCATGATTAGCTTTCTTCTCATTAATCTGCCAGTTTTCCGAGATTTATAAGCTTTTCTAAATTCATATTAAGAATATGATTAATATGGAAAAAATATATAAGTAAACTTTTGCTATTGTCATTATAAAATAACAATAATAAAATTACAAAGGAAAAACAAGAAAATGACAAATGGAGAAAACAACATGAAAACAATATGCCTGGTCAGACATGGAGCATACAGCAAAGCTGATGGGTTTCTTACACCAGATGGAAAAGCTGAGATAAAAGAGACCGGCAAGTTGCTGGCTGAAAAACTAAATGGTTTGGGAGAAATTACTGTATATTATAGCCCAGCATTCAGAACAGCAGAGTCTGCATCAGAGATAGTCGCAACTTTACATTCTATATCTAAAATAAAAACCAATCAGATATGCGCAGAAGAATTAGCTTGTAATAACTATAAGGTTGGAAAATTAGTGGACAAGATAAACAATACTGCAATTATAATCAGCCACCAGCCTGACTTAGAAAGTTATCTTGAAAGTATGGGTATTGAAGCGCATCTGAATTCTGCTGATTTTTACGAGTTAAATAAAAATTGAAAATGGAGGCCAAGTAAAATGACAAAGGAAAAACAAAAACTTGAAGTGCTAGTGCAGGAAGCAGGAACTCAAGACATGATAGGAGTTGAATTTCCAGTAAATAAACTGCTGGTGAATGGAAAAGAAATAGACAAAGCCACGCATATTCAAGCCCTTGAGCCGATAAAAGGCAAAGAAGGCAACTTGATATTTTATTACAAAAAGCAGGTATTGGATGTTTACAGTCCTATTACTTACAATCAAAACGATACAATGCCCATGCCTGTTCGATGTCTTCCTGTCCGGGAAAGAAAAGGAGTAGGACCTCAGTTTGACCATCAAGTCCTAGTTTATATTCCTGAAAAAGACAAAAAACATTCTTTTTTCCATGACAATGATAGCGGATACAAGCCTGAAGAATGGTATATGGATGAGATGAAAGTGGCAGGCAGCAAGTTGCTCATAAAATTAAGAAATAACTACGAGCCTGGAAAAAGCAAAACCATAGCTGAGGGAATAGGCAGCCTGATCAAGATTCCCAAGAAAAGCTTGGAACTTACAGCAAACGAAGCAAAAGCGCTAATCGATGAAATCGGGCCTTCTTTGGGTTGTGATTTCACTTATGACCCTGTTTTTCCAGAAACAAGAAAAGATGTCTGCGCTGTCAGGCGCCTGGCTGAAGACGGTTCTGATTACGGCTATGACACTATTTATCTTGTCTGGAAAAGCAAAAAAGGAAAGCTTGATCATGAAGAGCTGATCGATTCAAGCTCTTCAAAAGATTACATCCACGTAGATAAAGTAGAAGAGACCAAAGATGAAATAATTGTCAAAGTCAGAAGCGGCGGAAGCTTCAGCGGCAGAGCATGGGAAAGAGAACTTACAAAAAGCAAAAGCGAGCTGGAATAGCAAGCCCTGCGAGCATAAGCATATTTTCACCACTACACAATGGAAACATTTAAAAATACAAAAAGCTTCAAGGAATAATGAGAACCAAAATGGAAAAAGAAACGAAAAAAATGCTTGTTGT
>Ga0210049_1001244_pt1 | contig 23626 bp, 23 predicted proteins | sample CryGeyCG2014_300_2_FD_183964 | JGI IMG/M metagenome (GOLD analysis project Ga0210049, IMG submission 183964) | Groundwater microbial communities from aquifer - Crystal Geyser CG06_land_8/20/14_3.00 (SPAdes) (version 2) | ecosystem: Environmental > Aquatic > Deep subsurface > Groundwater | place... | reverse complement strand
ATAAAGAATCCTTTATACGCTCATATTTCCTCTGCTATGAGTATCGGCTCAGATCCTCCGGGCAACCTTTTCGATCCCCCTGCGGATCTCTGTAAATTTCTCCTCCGGCATCTTCACCGGGATTCCCATCATGAGGGTCCTGCCCAGGATATCCTCCGCATGGGGGATGCTTTCCCTGTTGTAGTCCACCTTTCCTCTATAGGACGGATCAGCGAACGGGTATTTTTGGGAATTTGCCGTGGAATTTGCCAGGAAATGCTCCCAGTTGGGCACATAGTGCCAGAGATTTTTCTTAAAACAGACCGTGTCTATCCCCTCGGCGCTCAGGGCCTTCTGGAGATTCTCTGCCGTCTTTGCCTCAGGTAGATTGAAGGCAAGAAAGGTAGCCGTATCCCCCGCGGGATCGGGAATATCCCGGAACTTTAACCCTTTTATTTTGACCAGGATTTCCTTGAGCATTTCCTTATTCTTTTTCTGTTCCCTGATGACGATAGGAAGTTTTCTCAACTGGGCCAGGCCAAGGGCGCCCTGAAGTTCATTCATCCGGTAGTTGAAACCGAGGATCGTTCTCCCCTCCATCGCCCTCGTCACGTTAGGATTATGGTCATGCCCGTGGTCGTGGTACCAATCGGCGCGACGGTAGAGGTTCTCACTATCCGTCAGGATCATCCCCCCTTCACCGGTAGTGATTGTCTTATAATAGTCAAAGCTGAATATGCCCATGTCGCCGAAGCTGCCCAGTTTTTTGCCGTGGTAGCTTCCCCCGCAGGCCTGGGCATTATCTTCCAGAACCAGGATTTTATGCTTTCTCGCTGTTTCTATAATTTTATCAATTCGGGCCGGCGCCCCGCATATATGGACGGGAATAACCGCTTTTGTCAGGGTGGTGATTTTTGACTCCACGTCTTTATAATCCAGGTTCAAGGATTCATCTATGTCTGCCATGACGGGGATCGCCCCGACCTCTAATACTGCCTCATAGGTGGCCACGAAGGTAAAGGCCGGGCAGATAACTTCGTCTCCCGGCCCCACATCCATGGCCGTGAGGGCCACCTTTAGCGCCGATGAACCGGATGTGACACCGAGGGCATATTTAGAACCGCAGTATCGTGCAAATGCCTCCTCAAATTCCCTGACCTTGAAGATTCCCTTCCGTTCTTTATCAAATCCGTACCTCATGAGGACCCCTGTATTTAGGACATCCATCACTTCCTTTATTTCTTCTTTTCCAATCAGTTCCGCACCAGCCATCTTCTTACCTCCATTTTACTCAAATTCTGAGGGACTAATAAGCCTGCCCGTATATCTTTATGGCATCTTCGAGGGTTACTTTACGGGGATTGTTCGCAAGGGGTCTTGCCACGGTCATGGCAGCGCCGGCCAGTTCGGGGAAATCCTTCTCCGGGATATCGAGGTCTTTCAGTTTTGTATGGATGCCGCAGTCTTTAATCAGCGTTTCCACCGCCTTCACTGTTAGAGAGGCCGCTTCACGGGTGGATAGACCATCGGTCACTTCTCCCGTCGCCTCCGCCATGACGGCGAATTTTTCGAGAGTAGCCGGTAGATTGAATGTCATCACGGCGGGCAGCATAACGGTATTGGCGAGACCATGCGGCACGCCGTATTTACCACCGAGTGGATAGGAAAGTGAATGTACGGCAGTGACACCGGCATTGGCCAGACCAAGACCGGCGTAAAGACTCCCCAGAAGCATCTGTTCCCGCGCCGCAACATTGCTGCCATCATGGACAGCGGCCCTCAGGTTCGAGGCAATTAAGCTGATCGCCTCTAAGGAAAACAGCTCACTCGTGGGAGAGGCATTGATCGAGGTGTAGGACTCGACAGCGTGACAGAGGGCATCAATCCCGGTTGTGGCCGTTGGATGCGGGGGGAGACTCACGGTAAGGAGGGGATCGAGAACGGCCAGGTCGGGGTAGAGATAAGGACTGTTCATCCCTTCCTTCTTTTTCAGATCACGCCTGATAAACACAGCCGTAAAGGTCACCTCGCTCCCCGTTCCGGCGGTTGTGGGGATCATGATTTTTGGCAAACCCGGGCCGGGGACATTATTTAATCCAAGATAATCTGCGGCCTTTCCCCTGTTTGCCGCCAGGACGGCGATGGCCTTGGCGAGATCCATGGCGCTTCCCCCACCGATGCCCACCACAATATCACATTTCTCCTTCCGGGCAATTCCGGCCCCTTCATCGGCCAGCTCCAGCGGCGGTTCTGCCTCAGCCCGATCAAAGAGGGTGAATTTAAGCTTTTCCTTTTTGAAGAGATCCGAGATTCTATCCCTGAAGCCTGCCTCAGCCAGGTTTCTGTCGAGAACAATCATGGGACGGGCACCCTTCAACTCTCTGATATGTTCGGCCAACGTATTAAAGGAACCTCCTCCGAAAACAATCTTTCTTGCACCTGTAAAGGAAAATTGCTTTATCATGAATACCTCCGTTGAATTATAGTAAGGGCAGGAAAGGGGAAAGTCAAGTGTCTAATGGGAAGATAACTTTTTGGCGCCTTTGACCAGGATAAGGAGCATGCCACCGATGAGAATGATCGAGGCCCCGGATGGTAATTCGAGAAAATAGGAGAGGAAAAGCCCGGAAAGGCAGATCACGATGCCGAATACGATGGAGAGCAACATGATCCGCTTAAAATTCATGGACATCTCGCCGGCAATCGCCACGGGGATGGTGAGCAGCGCGATGACCAGGATGATGCCGACTACCTGAATCAGTGTCACGATGGAGAGGGCGATGAGGATAATCAACCCTATGTTTAGCGCCTTTACGGGCAACTGCCTGGCCCGGGCGTACTCTTCATCGAGGGCGACAGACACAAAGCCTTTGTAGAAGATGAATATCGGCAAGGTTACGAGGAACAATAAAATCAGGGTAATGATGACATCTGTCCGTGACGCCATCAGGATGTTCCCGAACAGGAAGGTCATCAGATCGGGGGTGTATCCAGGCGTCATGTGGATAAAGATGATTCCCACGGCCACCCCTACAGCCCACAGGATACCGATAAACAGGTCACTTATCTTTTCTTCCAGATTTCCGATGATCCCCGCAGCGAGGAGAACAAAAGCGGTTGCCCCGTAGAGGGGTTTTACCCCCAGCCAATAGGCGATGCCCAATCCACCGAATGCGGTGTGGGAGAGGCCGCCGCTGATAAAAACCATACGTTTCGTTACAATGAAAGGTCCTATGAAACCGCAGATGACACTGGCCATGATGCCGGTCAAGATGGCATTCTGCATGAATTCGTAAGATAAAATATTCTCCATGAACCGTGAACCCCGGAACCTTGAACCTGAATAGTTAAGGTATGTCAATGTTTTTTCAAAAGGGTATGAGGGATGCCGTGACCTAACAGTTCTACAGGGCAACCATAGACATTCTCTAAGATATGGGCATCCAGTTCCCCCCTTTCGTGGAAGTAGAGATTTTTGTTCAGACAGGCGATGTGCCTGTATGTAAGGGCGAAGGGTGTCGGATCATGGGTTACAACGACGATGGTCATTTTTTCATTGAGTTCATTCAGAAAATCCAGGAGGCTGGTTTTTGACGTAATGTCAATTGATGCTGTGGGTTCATCCAGGAGCAGGACCACCGGTTCAGAAACAAGGGCACGGGCGATAAGCACCTTCTGGATTTGACCGCCAGAGAGGTCTTTGACATTTTCATGCCGCTTATCATGTAGATTTACCTTTTCGAGGATCACTTCAGCTTTTTCCATATCGTCTTTTGTGTACCTCTTGAGGTAATTTTGCGGACTAATACATCCCGTGAGAACCATCTCCATGGCGCTGATCGGAAAATTTCTGTTGAAACTTGCAAACTGCGGGACATATCCCAGTCGTCCGGCGACATCCCTGAGAATGCGGATAGAGCCGCTCCACGGCTTGATGATCCCAAGAATGAGTTTCAGGAGCGTTGTCTTTCCACCTCCATTGGGGCCTATGAGCAGAAGAAAATCCCTCTCGAAGATATCCAGGGAGATATTTTCAATAACAGAAATGTCTTCATATCCGAAAGATACATCGGTAATTTCAATGAGGTGTTCCATTGCAAACTCTTTTTTGCCTGAGATTGCTGAAAAATCTCTACAACAGTCTATTATTATTTGATCTAAGGGGGCTTAACCAAATGGACCCTCTCTGATTGACTCCATTTCCGCATTTAACTAACTTCCCAAACGGGTCTCTCAGAAATCCAGGATTCGGTAGGGGCGCCGCCGCAGCCGAAAGCGGCTGTCATGTTCCATCCGGGAAAGGATAACGGTCGGCCTATTTCACGATCAGATTATTCTTTCGGTGAACTGAAGTCCCTCCCATTCCCAGGCGCCGAGCAGTTCAATGGTCTCGAAGCTTAAATTTATGCGCGTTACCTTCAGCTCCGGATGCTGGGGGTTTAGGAGGAACTCGTCCCCCAGGTGGGAAGACTGGTGGAAGAGGCGCGCCCGCGCTGACCAGGGACCGTTCCGGCAGCTTAGCGGAAAGCCGATGATATAGTCGGCGTTGATCAGGTCGGAACTGGCGTCCATATTGAACTGAGCAAGGACCGCCCCGCTGATACTGAACTGCCAGGCGTCCTCCTCAGCCTTTTCCGGGCTATTTTGTTTCAAAAGCAAGGATAATAACCTTATTGAAGCCTCCTTATCTAAAGGGGCCTCCGCCCCTGAATGACTCTGACCAGCACGACGACAATGGCAATGACCAGCAGGATATGAATAAAATAACCCATCGTATAGCCGGTCACCAACCCCAACAGCCACAAAATTACCAGTACCACAGCAATCGTCCACAACATTTGATCCCCCTTTCTGATTGCGCATTCCCACTGCCGGCTATTGCATCACCATACCAGCAGGCAGTGATCATACCGTCTCTTTGGACCCGGACTCGGACTACTCGATGGTCATCCGGTTCTCTACACCCTTCACACCGTTTACGTCGTTGGCGAGTTTGGCGGCCAGGTCCTTTTCGGCTGCGTTGCTGGCCTTGCCATACAACGTGACCTTGCCATTGTTTGTCTCGACCTTGGTGTTAATGGCGCTGGTCGAGCGGTGATAGAGCACTGTCGCCGTTATCCTTCTCAAAATAATACCGACCAACAATGCGCTCTATCTCTTTCTGTACTTCCCCATGAACTGTTTCTGCAATTTTTTTTTAAGCTCGCCCAGATCTTTTTCATCTTTAACCTCAGGTACCGGTCGCAAATCGCAGATACGCTCATTTACCACAACAATCTCCTTGCAAAGTTCCACAAACCTTCGATGGTTCGCAATCTCGTCGAGATACTTCTGCATCTCCGGGCCGAGCTTTACACTCTTGGCATAGCTCTTTCCTTTGATTGTCGTATTCCATAAATGCAACGGCCCATGACCAGGATGCCCTTCCTTGGCACATGCACAGTACTTCTTCCCGCATTTACGATATATTACCGATATGATGCCCCGTCTGAAATCGCCAACTTTCCGCAAATTCCTATATAGATGTTCCCTCTTCTTTTCCAAACTCTCTATAGTTTCTTCCATCGTTCACCTCCTATATGCTGTTTGCTTATACTACATACAATTTATAGGAGGGAAAATCAATCCTGTCAATACTATTTGTATTTATGTACCTACTTTTTTGTCGCAGACCCCAATTAAAGAGAACCGTCCCCTTTATCCCATTAACTGAGGCTCTTACAAAAGTCCAATTCAGGTAGTATTCCATTGCGGGCGCCTTCAAATGTTGAATTAGGCCTTGAGGGAATTCAGGAAACTCTGACCATCAATGTCCGGTGATTTGTCGGCCCTTTGCTGTTGCAGCAACTCATCCTCATCCTCGCCGTCCAGCAGTTCCACCAGCCCGATGCGGACAACTTTCCGGATCACTTCCGCCTCGGACAGATGATGCCGGATCGCGGCGCTTCTGATACGTTCCAGTTCCATATCGTCAAACCGGACCGTCTTGACTTTCTTGGCGTTTCCTTGATTCATCTCCCCTCACTTCCAAAGTAGAATACGATCGTATTCTATGTCACTCCCTGCTTTCGGTCAAGTGATAATTATTTCCAGTAAAATAAACATAATCGAACCCCTAACAGAGGCAGCGCTTCAAAGCCTGCCTGTCTGGAATGCTCATCAAAACACAACGCCACCTTAAGACGCCCTTCCTTCATAACGTATAACGTAACGACAAACGAAAAACAGTCCACAAGTCCCCATGCTTTATCAGGACGTTCCTTATACAGGACGAGCACTTTCTCCATTCCTTTAGAATCAAAAGAAACAACCCTGGTATTCCTGTGTGAGCGTATCTTCTCAATAATGGCCATTGCGTTTGCGCGATAAGGAGGCTGTGAGAGGCAATTGGCAAGCTCGACAAGCACCAGTTCTGTCGTTATAAAAGGACCGGCATAGTACTACTCCGACATTTCCAATTTTCATTCTGATCCTCTCTACACATGCCCAATTCTGTACCAGGGTCACAACCACCCATTGAAGGGAGATCAGGAAGTTCTACAATTCCGGGAGGAAGGAAAGGATCATCACCCTGCTTCCGGGTTCTCCTTCCATTTTGCAATGCAACCTTCTGAACCTCACCGCCAAATGCCGGATCGAAATCGAAAACTTCTCAGGCAAATCCGTTGAATCCGTGTACCATGATTTCCATGCCAAGGTGTTTGCCATGAATCTCACCGCCGCCATAACTCACCCAGCCCAAGACGTCATCCCCAACGAAAACGGGCAGAGAAAGTACGCATACCGGATCAACGTCACCCAGGCCCTATCCAAAATGAAGGATTCCATTGTCCTTCTGTTCATACGCTCCAATATCAAGGAACTTCTAAACAAATTGCTTGACCTGTTTATCGCGACCATTGAACCTATCAGGCTCGGCAGAAAATATCCAAGAAAACAAAGCGGCCAGAGAAGGGGCTTCTACCCATGTTATAAACCAATTCGTTAAGTCAATGACATTGATTCATGTTAAGCAATTAAGGGGTTGGAAAAACCCGCCCCAGCGCCTCCCGTATGACCTCCTGTACTTGACCGATCTCCAGGATATCAAGACATCGGCTCCATTCCTTGCCGTCGCAACCTTTCTGACGGCAGGGAACACATTCCATAGGGGGGACAACAACGCGGTGACGTTCCCCAATGGGCGCCCATTCCCGCCAATCTGACGGGCCGTAGATGGTGATCGTCGGTGTTCCCACGGCGGCCGCGATATGCGGGGCGGCGCTGTCCACGCCGAGGTGCAGAGCGCTCAGCCGGAGGAGGCCGGCCAGTTCAACCAGTGTGGTTTTACCGGCAAGGTTATAAACGGCTGCGGAGCCTGTTTTTACCAATTCGGCGGCCCTTACCCTTTCGTCTTTTCCCCCTACGACAACAGTGGCAACGTGAAATTCCTCCCATACATAGGCGATAATTTGCGCCCACTTGCTGTGGTTCCATTCCTTGTATCGCCAGCGGGAAAAGGGATTGAGCGTAATCCACGGCGCAGCGCCGATTTTCTCGGCATCGAGAAGCCGCCGCACCTGCTTGCCGACCTGTTCCGCTATCCAGAGTCTGGGGACGGTTGTCTTCGCATCAATACCGACTCCCCGAATAATCCGGAGGGACTGCTCCGCAGCTCCCCAAATTTTTTCCTTCACCGGCGGAGGAAGGACAAGGTGGGTAAACAGCCTATTGCGCCAGAAGGGAAGACCGTCGTAATACTGGGCGACCCTGACAGGCGCCCTGCTCAGATATGCCATGATCGCCCCCCGGTCATCGGCGCGCAGATCAAAGACGAGGTCGAAGCGCTCACGCTGTAATGTTTTTACGAAGCGGATCTGTTCTGAGGCTTTTTCTAAAAAACCTTCCCCCTTGCGTTTCACCGCGAAGATTCTGTGGACGGAAGGATCAGCTTCGAGGAGCGTTCCCCTGTCTTCCCTGACGAGAACAGACATCTTTGCGTGAGGATAGGCTTCCTTGACGGCCCACAGGCTCGGTGTAACCCAGACCACATCACCTATGTCACCCAGTTGAATAACAAGAATATTATGGATGTTTTTCGTGATTCTCTGACGGTCCCTGATGATTAAAGGATGATTAAATAACTTCATACCTCTGCCACTTTTTGACCCTTACCCTACCATCCCATGACAGAAACACCCCTTGCAAAACCTACCTCTTCAAAGCAGGGCAGATCGGAGGGTATTTCGAGAAGTCCCACGTTTTCATGAATAAAGGGGAACTTTGCCCTCGTACAACTGAGATACTCAAAATGATATTTTTTAATGATTTCCATGACCATGTCATCCACCATCCAGGCCAGCGCACCGAATGACGCAGGGACATGTCCCACAAGCCTTTCAAAACCATGGATCCCTTTTTCGAACCATCCGTGGATCCATGCAGCGGACTGATCTTTAAGTTCATCTTGCCAGCGCCGGTGGTCCCAGGCGTGAAATCGAACCTCATGCCCCTGAAACGATTCGATCCTGGTTTATCTATGTTCCTGCAACGGTGATTAAAACCGCTCGGAAACTGATCCTGAAATTATCGGAGCACTATGTATTCAAACAGCAATGGGAGGAAATAGAAAAATCCTTATCTTCCCTAAGTTTTGCTTAACCAGATTCGGGGATAACATTTTTAACATAAACAATACAAGGGGTTAGTATGCCTATTTTAGGATAATATACCATTAACATTGATCTCAGGAAGGCTCGTCTGAAGGTTTTGGGGGTATGTGACACTACTATCCCTCATGAATCAGGCTGCTCTCCTGAAATTTTGCCCTGAAATCACCCCTCAGAGCAGAGGATGAACTACATTTTCCGATCCCAAAAAACATTGGCCAGATTTAGGTAACATGTTTTATGTTGAGCTCAACATAAATAGTGATTGGTCATCTGGCACCAAGCATGGCATGCCCAATTGAACCGTTTACAAACGTAACCGAAAATTTCCAGCCATACGTACCGATCTCCCTCGCAGAGGAAAATGTCCTCGCGATGATCACCGCGCGAGGTTACATGATAGAGACCGCCCGCCAGTTCAATTCTTAAAGGCCTTGCCATAGTTTTACCATAGCAGAAAAATTGTTGAATTGCAAGACCTGACCCCTATCCTCCTATCCTCTACAAAAAAAGATTACTCCCACTCAATCGTACTGGGTGGTTTTGAACTGATGTCATAGACGACTCGGTTTACACCCCTCACCTCATTGATGATGCGGTTAGAGACCCTGCCGAGAAGGTCATAGGGGAGCCTGGCCCAGTCCGCCGTCATGGCATCGTCACTCGTTACGGCGCGTATAGCCACGACATGCTCATAAGTTCTCTGATCTCCCATAATTCCCACCGTCCTCAGCGGCAGGAGGACGGCAAAGGACTGCCATAACTTACGGTAGAGGTTATTCCCCCTTATCTCTTCAAGGAGAATGGCATTTACCTTACGCAGGATGGAAAGCCTTCGCCTGGTAACCTCGCCGATAATACGCACAGCGAGACCGGGACCGGGAAAAGGCTGTCTCCAGATGATATCGTCGGGGAGACCAAGTTCTTTACCCAGGATGCGCACTTCATCCTTGAAGAGGTGCTTGAGCGGCTCGATGAGTTTCAGACCCATCTTCTGGGGAAGCCCACCCACATTATGGTGCGATTTAATAACTGCGCTGGGGCCGCCGAATGCCGACCGGGACTCGATGAGATCGGGATAAAGGGTCCCCTGGGCAAGATATTCTGCTCCCTTGATCTTGCGGGCCTCCCTCTCAAAAACCTCTATAAAAATACGCCCGATAATCTTTCGCTTTCTTTCCGGGTCTAAGACCTTTTTCAAGCCGGCAAGAAACAGTCTCTGGGCACTGACGATTTTCACGTTAATGTGGAAGCGCTCCCGGAATTCTCTCGCCAGCTTCGTTTCATCCTCTCCCAGAAGACCATTGTCCACGAAGATACAGGTAAGATGGTCTCCGATGGCCCGATGGAGCAGCATCGCGGCAACAGAAGAGTCTACGCCACCGCTCAAGCCGAGTATTACCCGCCTGTCACCGACCTGCGCCCTGATCTCCTCTACGGTATCCCTGACGAAAGACTTCATCGTCCATGTCTTCCGGCAACCGCAGATACGGGAGAGGAAGTTTGCCAGCATCTTCCCTCCGTCAGAGGTATGGACGACCTCCGGGTGAAACTGCAACCCGTAAAGCCGCCGTGCCGCATTCTCTGCCGCCGCTACCTCTGTATTCTCCGTAGAGGCGGTAATCTCAAAACCAGAGGGTAGTCTGCCGATAGAATCTCCATGGCTCATCCAGCATCTTGTCTTTTCCTCTATGCCGGAGAATATCCCAGCATGGTGTTTCAGGTGGAGTTCGGCAAAGCCGTATTCCCGTTTCTCGGCCCTGACCACTTCACCCCCCAGGGCATCAATCATGTACTGCATACCGTAGCAGATACCAAGTATCGGTATATTTAAGTCAAAGATACCCCTGTCTACCCGTGGGCTTCTCTCTTCATAGATGCTTGCCGGACCCCCGGACAGGATAATCCCCTCCGGCTGCATTGCCTTTATCTTCGCGAGATCTGTCTCCGGGGGGTCGATCTGACAGTACACATGGCGCTCACGGACACGTCTGGCGATAAGCTGATTGTACTGAGAACCAAAATCAATAACGAGGATCACGGTGTTTTCCTCATAAACCGGACAAATTTCTCAAAGAGATAAGTGACATCGTGTGGACCGGGCGCCGCCTCCGGATGGTATTGCACGCTGAAGGCATCAAGAGCGGGAATGGAGATGCCTTCAGAGGTATTATCATTTAAGTTATTGTAGGTCTTTTCTAAATCCTGCGGAAGGGATTCCGGCAGGACGACAAAACCATGGTTCTGCGAGGTGATCTCGATACGTCCCGTTTGCCGGTTTTTGACCGGCTGATTGATACCGTGATGGCCGAACTTAAGTTTCTCTGTCCTGCCCCCCAGGGCCTGCCCCAGAATCTGATGTCCCAGGCAGATACCGAAAAGGGGAACCTTCCCAAGCATCCTGCGAACCACCTCAACGATATAGGGCAGAGCAGCCGGATCGCCGGGCCCGTTGGAAAGGAGCACACCATCGGGCTTATAGGAAAGAATTTCCCCCTCGGAGGCCGTGGCGGGCAAGACAAAGACATCACAACCACAGTTTTCAAGATTACGGAGGATATTGTATTTGACACCGCAGTCGAGAACGACAACCCGCAACCGTCCCTCCTGGGATTGTCCTTTCCCTTTCCCGACCGGTTGCGGCGCCCCGTCTTTCCATAGATAGGGCTGCTTGCAGGTGACCTCTTTGACCAGGTCCCTGCCGACCAGACCGGGATATGCCCGTACACGCTCCAGTAAAAGATCGGTATCATCCGTCTCGGTGGAAAGTATACCGCGCATGGCGCCTTCCTGTCTGATACGTCGGGTCAGGGCCCTTGTATCAATCCCTTCGATGCCGATCTTATGATGTTCCTCCAGGAAGGATTTTAAACTTTGCCGGTTGCGCCAATTACTCGGAAATGGCTGATATTCCCTCACGATAAATCCTTCGAGGTAGATGTCGCCCGACTCCATATCATCAGGGTTGATCCCGTAATTACCGATCAAAGGATAGGTCATGGTGACAAGCTGTCCCTTGTAGGAGGGATCGGTGATAATCTCCTGGTAACCGGTCATCCCGGTATTGAAGACCACCTCTCCCATAGCCTCGCCGCATCCGGCAAAGGCATATCCCCGGTACACACTTCCATCTTCCAGAACCAGCAGGGCCGCCGATTGCTGTTGCTTTAACAGCGGCATATGTAGCCTCCTTACCCTTCACCTGGAGGGCCACGCTTCGTCGTGGCCATTAAAAAAGTCCGAAGCGTAATGTCTTGGTTTGCCCCCTTCGTTTTTTATACGATGCCGCCTTCAGAATGTCAACGACTAAAAACTTGACTCCCGGGCGCTAAATGTGTCAAGTTTAAGCGCCTTGATGTAAGTTTTCTCAAGATGCAAAATGAAGGGGAGGTTATTTAATGTGCAACGAGGATGTGCTAAAAGAGTTAAAAATCCTTCAGGAAAAATACGAGGAAGAATTACGTCGGATTTTAAGTAAGATACCGGATGCCGAAAAGGAGTACGTCACCTTTTCGGGTTTAACAGTCAAGCCCCTCTATACACCTTACGATATCGCAAAAACAGATTTTTTGCAGGATATCTCTTTTCCGGGGCAATACCCTTATACACGTTCCGTGTTCCCCGCCGGCTACCTTTCCCGCCGCCTGAATATAAGGCAGGTTACGGGGGTGGGAACGGCGGAGGAAACCAACAAGAGGTGGAAATTCCTCCTCTCCCACGGGGCCTCTGCCCTTTCCTTTGTGAAGGATGATGGCTCTGGCGCCCGTGCCGACAGCGACGATGAGAGGGTAAAAGGGTTGGTGGGCAGGTGCGGCGTAGTCCTGGATACGCTTTATGATTATGAGACCCTCTTCGATGGCATTGACATGACAAAATATCCTGTCCACATGATCACGTCAACAGCCTACGCCCTGGCCTGCTATCTTATCATTGCCGAGAAACGTGGTATTGATTTCAAGAAACTCAGAGGGAGCATGTCGAACTGGATGAGGCCCGAGAATGAATGTATAGACATGTTGGAATACTGCACCAGAAACGTGCCTCTGTTCAATATCGGTTATCTCGACATGAGAAATGTGAGGGAAGGCGGCTGCACCGCCGCCCAGGAGATAGCCTTTGGCGTTGCCACCGCCATGGCGGGAAGCGACGCCCTGATCGCCAAGGGGATCGGCATTGATGATTTTCTCCACCGGGTAACCTGGTTTATAAACTCCGGCCCCGATTTTTTCGAGGAGGCAGCCAAATTCCGTGCCCTGAGAAGAGTATGGGCCAGGATCTTCCGTGAGCGTTACAACGCTAAAAATCCCTCTTCTCTGCTGTGCAGGATGCATTGCCAGACCTTCGCCCCCACCCTTACCAAGCAGCAGCCCTTCAACAATCTCATCAGAAGCACAATCTACGCCTTAGCCGCAATTATGGGCGGCGTTCAGTCCCTCCATGTCAACTCATTTGACGAAGCCCTGGCCATCCCCACGGAATTTTCCGCCCTGCTATCGGTAAGGACGCAGCAGATCATTGACCTGGAAACGGGGGTCACAGATGTCATAGATCCCCTCGGCGGCTCGTATTACGTGGAATGGCTTACCAACAAACTGGAAGAAGAAGCTATCTCCATTATTGACACCATTCAATCTATGGGAGGCGCCTTCAAGGCGTGGGACTGGATGTGCAATGAGATAAGGAAAGCCGCCATGCGTAGTCAGGAGGAGCTTGATACCGGCAAAAGGCTACTGGTAGGAGTCAACACCTTGGTGGATGAAGATGACATCCAGACGCGGGCCTTGAAGGTGCTGGATGAACATGCGGATTTTGAATGTATATCCGAGTACGATCCCGCCGTGCTTGACAGGCAAATTGCCCGGTTAAACAAGGTAAAGAAGGAACGGGACGAGGTCAAACTGAAGCGGGCGATGAATGTTCTTCTTGAGGTCTTGCGGGCCGGGGAGAACATGATGCCTCCTCTGATTGAGGCGGTAAAGTGCGGCATGACACAGGGAGAATTTGCCGGGCTCAAGTCGGAGGCATACAACCAGGCGGGCGAAGGACCCTATCTTTGCAGCCCGCCCATGACGCTCGCCTGAAGGGAAAGGAGTAAAAAAGCAGACATGGAAAAAGAGCTCAGGTTTTTGTTGGTAAGGGATGATTACTATCATCAGCGAGGTTACTGGGTAATAGCCGGCGCCATGAGAGATGCGGGGATAGAGGTGATTCTGGGCGGTATTCAAACACCGTTAGAGACAGTGGAAACAGCGGTACAAGAGGATGTGGATATCATCGGCTGCCGGATCATGCAGGGAGCGCCAAGTATCGTCATTCCCGTACTTTTCGACAAGATGAAGGAGCGGGGCATCGGAGATGTTCCGGTGATTCTTGGCGGCATTATCCCGGAAAAAGACGAGCGCTTACTCAGAGAGCTGGGAGTAAAAGATATCTTCCATCCCCATACGCCCCTGAAAACGATTGCCGAACGGGTAAAAGCCATCGGGGATGACTATAAGAAACGGAATCCGAAAACTGAGGAAAAGTAAGATAAAGAACCTGTTAAAGAAGAGGATATTGCTCCTCGATGGCGCTGCCGGGACGGAGATCCAGAAGCGGGGTATGCCTTCAGGTGTATGTCCGGAGATGTGGTGCCTGGAAAACCCTGATGTAATAAGCAATATTCATGCAGCCTATCGGCAGGCCGGTTCTGATATAATATACACCTGCACTTTCGGGGCAAATTGCTTCAAACTTGGCCACTACCATACCCAAAATGTCCGGGAGATCAATAAGGACCTGGCGCTCCTTGCCAGGCAAGCCGCGGGAAGGGATGCCCTCATTGCCGGTGATATTGGTCCCACGGGACAGTTCATTGAACCTTTCGGCAGCCTGCCTTTTGAGGAGGCGGTGGAGGCATTTAAGGAACAGGCGCTGGGGCTCCTTGAGGGCGGCGTTGACCTGTTTGTCATTGAAACCATGATGGACATACAGGAGGCGCGTGCCGCCCTGCTGGCTGTCAAAGAGACATGCCGCTGTTTTACCATCGTGACTATGACATATGAAAAAAATGGCCGTACTCTCAACGGCACAGACCCTGTGACGGCACTGATCACGTTGCAGAGCCTTGGCGCAGATGCCGTCGGATGCAATTGTTCGGGAGGGCCGGACATGATGGTGGGGCTTATTGCCGCCATGAAACCTTATGCCATCGTTCCCCTCGTGGCAAAGCCAAATGCCGGTGTTCCACGGCTGGTTGGCAGGACTACGGTTTTCGATATGGATGCCCGTGAATTTGCCGCTTTCGGCACAAAATTTGCGGCCTCGGGCATCAATATGCTGGGGGGGTGTTGTGGTACGACCCCGGATCACATTGCCGCACTGAAAGAAAGCATAAAGAATGAGCAACCCCTTGCCCCCTCACGAAAATCTCTCAGCGCGTTAAGCTCCGCCTTTAATTTCAAGGTATTAGATAAAAATAAACCTCTGTTTATTATCGGTGAACGTTTAAATCCCACGGGGAAAAGCGCCTTGCAACAGGAACTGTTAGAGGGCAAAATGTCCCTCGTCCGGCAATTGACGAAAGAACAGGAGGAGAAAGGGGCCGATCTTTTAGACGTGAATGTCGGGGTTCCTGGTATTGATGAGGTCAAGGCCATCAGGGACATCCTCCGCCTGCTGTCAACGACTACCGGCCTTCCTCTTGTAATTGATTCATCGAGAGTGGAGACGATGGAGGCGGCCCTGCGGCTTTATCCCGGTCGTGCCCTGGTTAATGCTATCTCCGGGGAACGGGAAAAACTCGACAAACTCCTCCCGCTAACGGCAAAGTACGGCGCCATGTTCATCCTTATGCCCTTGACGGATTCTGAGGTCCCGGAAACGGCAGAAAGACGGAAGCCTGTCATTAAGACCGTCTTTCAGGCAGCGAAACGTTTCGGATTTACCAAAGATGACATCATTGTTGATGGGCTGGTGATGACCGTGGCCTCGAATCCCCAGGCGGCATTAGAGGCCATAAAGACCATTGCCTGGTGCGGGAGGCAATTCGGATGCAGGACGCTTCTTGGTCTTTCCAACGTCTCTTTCGGTATGCCCGGACGGAAATGGATGGATGCAACCCTTCTTGCCATGGGACAGGCTTATGGTCTCACCATGGCGATTGCCGATCCCGACAGTGCAGAGATCATGGGGGTGAAGATGGCGGGCGATCTTTTCCTGAAGAAAGATCAGGGTGCCTTATCCTATATTGCCTATTTTTCTTCCCGACCAGGAATCGTCAAAATGGATAGGCAGGCAGAAGATCTCTCACCGGCACAAAAGGTACATCAGGCCATCCTTGAGGGAAATCGTGAAGACATCGTCACCATGGTCGAAGATGCCGTCATCTCCGGGATGGATGCCGCTAAACTGGTGAATGACGTTATGATCCCGGCGATTGTCCTGGTGGGAAAGTTATTTGATGAGAAAAAGTATTTTCTACCCCAGTTGATTGCCGGCGCTGAAGCGATGAAAGAGGCCTTGGGGTATCTTGAACCTAAGCTCAAGAGTGACGGACCTCTCCAGACCGTAAAGGGTGTTGTCCTGCTGGCCACGGTCAGGGGGGACATTCACGATATCGGCAAGAACATTATTGCCCTGTTATTGAAAAATCATGGTTATGACGTTATTGACCTGGGCAAGGACTTACCGGCAGAGGACATCGTCGGCGCCGCAAAACAAACCCGTCCGGATGTCGTCGGCCTTTCGGCGCTGATGACTACCACCATGGTAAATATGAAGGACGTTATTGATCTCGCAAAAAAAGAAGGGCTGACATGTAAATTTATGGTAGGTGGCGCCGTTATGACAAAATCCTATGCCGCTTCTCTCGGGGCAGCCTATGCGAAAGACGGGGTGGAGGCGGTAAGGGTTGTGGAGCAATTGATCACGGGAAGACAATATGGACTACCATGAGATGCTCGTCTCGAACCAGGGGGAGAGAAAGAAGAGGTTGGCGGAAATCGTCCTGAAAAAATCCTTTGCCTACGCCTGTAATAGTAACCCGCCCTTTACACTTACCTCCGGGGGGACAAGCAACTTCTATTTCAACTGCAAGCCGACAACCCTGGACCCTGAGGGAATGAACCTCATCGGAGAGATTATTTTTGAGATGCTAAGAGATGCCGATGTCACGGCAGCGGGTGGTCTTACCCTTGGAGCGGACCCCATCGCCAATGCCCTTTCCCTGATTTCATATCAAAAGGGAAAGCCCATTAAATCCTTCACCGTGAGAAAAGAGATAAAAGGGCACGGGACGAAAAGCGCCATCGAAGGAGATGTCAAACCGGGGGAGAAGGTCGTAATCTTAGACGATGTTATTACGACGGGGGGATCAACGATCAGAGCGATAGAACGTGTTCGAGAGGCAGGGCTGATAGTAGACCGTGTCATTGTCCTCATTGACCGGGAAGAGGGCGGCAGGGAAAATATCGTTGAGAAAGGCCGTGTCAACCGGGTCAGCATTAGTGCGGTGCTGACAAGGACGGAGATCATGACCCTTTTCAGGGGGCAGGGGGCAGGGGCCAGGGGTTAGGGGCCAGGGGATTAATCCCTGAACCCTGAACCCTGAACCCTGAACCCTAACTCCTTGAACTTTCCCCAGTGCGGAGACGGTTGACGATAAGGTGGGCGCGCCTTATTGGTTCGGGAAGCCTGTAGCGGGTGCAGCATGAGAGAACTACTTCCACGGCCCTTTGAAGCCCGATCCTGTGTCCCTGGGAAACGAACACCGGCTTAACCTTTTCCCTGGTTCTCAGGACGGCGCCGATGGACTGGTTATTGTGTATCAGGGCGGTACAATCCCCTACCCGATCGCCTACCAAGTCATAACTGCCGATGAGTCGTGTCTTCGCACAACCCACCGTGGGGATATCGAGAAACAATCCCATATGAGAGGCGAGGCCGATACCCCTCGGATGTGCTATCCCCTGGCCGTCAAAGATCACGGCATCTGGATTGTGATTCAGTTTCTCAAATGCCTTCAGGAGAGGCGGACCTTCCCTGAAGGTCAACAGGCCGGGAATATAGGGGAAGCGGACTTCCTCGATAGAGGAGGCCTCTTCGATGATGTCCATCGTCGGTAAGGCAAGCAAAACAACGGCGGCGAAAAGAAGACCGTTTCTTTTCTCATAAGATACATCCGCGCCGGCGATCGTCTTGATAGGTTCTACGACATCTTCATCATGGAGGATTAACTTTTCCTTCAGTTCCTGCTGGATGGCAACAGCTTCCCTGTAGGTTACATCCCACCGGTGCAGGTGTTTGATTTTCATGATTGAAAGATAGGCTAAAAATAGGGTTTCAGGATAGCTTCAGCTTTTTCAATGTCCCGTTTTACCTGCGCGACCAGTTTTTCCGGATCGGCAAACTTGACCTCATCTCTTATCCGGTCAATAAACAGGACTTCCAGGCTTTTTCCGTAGATATCTCTATCAAAATCAAGCAGATGCACCTCTATGGAAAGTCTCTCATCGTCAAAGGTGGGGTTGACCCCGATATTTGAAACACCTCGATACCGGATTCCTTCCAGGTGGACAATGACGGCATAAACACCGTGAGCGGGGATTAACACCTTATCCGGTTTTATATTGGCCGTGTGAAATCCGAGGCTGCCGCCCCGCCTGTTTCCCTCGATGACAATACCGCCGAGGTTGTAAGGTCTTCCGAGGGGTGCGATAACTGTCTTCACATCCCCCTCAAGGATGGCATTTCTTATACGGGTACTGCTGACGATTGTATCATCCACCCTGATGGCATTGATGATATCTATGTCAAAACCCAGCCTGTTTCCGAAGTCCATCAAGAACGCCGCATTTCCTACCTTGTCCTTTCCAAAGGTATAGTCATAGCCGATAAATATCTTCTTGATGTGAAGGCTGTCCGAGAGGATCTGACAGACGAAGTCCTCAGCCGTTATCTTGGAAAATTCCAGAGAAAACGGTATGAGAACGATGGCATCAACTCCCAGCTTTTCGAGGAGTTTGATTTTCTCTTCGAGAGAGGTGATAAGATAAAAAGGTCTCTTCTCCGGGTGAAGGACCATCTGGGGATGGGGGTCAAAGGTGATAACCGCAGCCTTCCGATTGTCCTGGCGGGCTTCCTTGATGAGCATTTTTATGATATGCTGGTGACCCAGGTGTATGCCGTCGAAATTCCCTATCGTTACAAACGCATCTCTGAATTCACAAAAAGAGGACTTATCTTCTATACTTTTAATAACTTTCATATTATATCCGTTTTGCCTGTTCTTCTTTTAATTTGCAAGCAATCATAGCATTAATAGGATTAGTTTCAAGTCCAAATTTTCTTGACAATACCACAAAGGTCAGTTAGAAATTATTGCCTTTTATGGTTTACAGAGCTGATCTTGCCGAAGTGGCGGAATTGGTAGACGCGCTAGGTTCAGGGTCTAGTGGGCGTATGCCTGTCCGGGTTCAAATCCCGGCTTCGGCACCAAGAAAAATCGTAACTGTTCAGGTAGCCACCAAGGCACTAAGACACGAAGGATATATATGAGTTTTGTAACTACTCAGGTTGTCAGGTTCACGGTTCAGGGTTCACGGCTGATTGGCTTGCGCTCTTTATATTTCTTGAGATAGCCAGCAACAGGAATCCACGTCTAACCTTGAACCGTGAACCCCGGAACTTTGAACCTGAATAGTTACAAGGAGGTTATCATGCCACAAAAGAAGGAAATCGGACCGGTTTATCAAATCAAGATTACGTTGAAGGACTTCAAGCCAGCCATCTGGCGGCGCGTTCTGGTGCCGGGTTATTATACATTGGCCCGCCTGCATCGGGTTGTACAGTACGCCATGGGCTGGACAGAAAGCCATCTGCACTGCTTTAGGGTGGGAAGAGAGTGTTACAGCCTGCCGGAGCCCGGCACGGACTGGGGGGATTCGGGGGATCGGGACTCCCGGAGGGTGCGGCTGGAACAGATCGCGCCGTCGGAAAAGATGAAATTCATTTATGACTATGATTTCGGCGACGGCTGGGAGCATCAGATCCTCGTGGAAAAGATCCTGCCACCTGACCCGGAGATGAAGCACCCTCTGTGTCTGGCAGGAAAGGGCGCCTGTCCGCCGGAAGATGTGGGCGGGGTCTGGGGATACGCCGATTTCCCCGCCGCCATCAGCGATCCCGAACATGAAGAGCACGACAGTTTGCTTGAATGGGTCGGCGGCGAATTCGATCCTGACAAATTTGACTCGGAAAATACGAACATGGCCCTGCGCATGATCAAATAAAATCCATGTGGGTAAGCAATGGACAGAGTGGATAATTTTCTTGACATTTACCCGCTGTCTTGAGTAAATTTACTCACCTTATTAAGTAAATTGTTAAGTAATGGATATGATGGGTGTTTAAACGACCAATCCTGAACATTATTGAAAAGAGAATCACAGAATCCCGCCGATTTATGCAGGTTATTGTGGGACCCCGGCAAACCGGCAAGACCACTCTGGCCCAGCAGTTAATGGCCGGACTTGACCTGCCGAACCACTATGCCTCCGCCGATGAACCGGCCCTGAAAAGCGTAAGTTGGATCGAGCAGCAATGGGAAGCGGCTCGTATGAAGGCGAAGGCAACGGAACCGCAAAAAGCCCTGCTGGTCATGGATGAAGTGCAAAAAATAAGCAACTGGTCAGAGGTCGTAAAACGCCTATGGGATGAAGACACGGCAGCAGGCCTTTCCCTGCAGGTGATCCTCCTGGGATCATCTCCCCTCCTGATACAGAGTGGTTTAACGGAGAGTCTTGCGGGGCGGTTCGAGCTGATTCCTGTTGTCCACTGGTCTTACCCGGAGATGAAGGAGGCCTTCGACTGGAATGTGGAGCAATACGTTTTTTACGGGGGGTATCCGGGCGGCGCCGAACTGATCGGCGAACCGCAAAGATGGGCGAACTATATCAGGGATTCCCTCATCGAAACAACCATTTCACGGGATATCCTGCTCATGAGGCGGGTGGACAAACCTGCCCTTCTGCGGCGGCTTTTTGAGTTGGGTTGCACCTTCTCCGGGCAGGTGCTCTCCTTTCAGAAGATGCTGGGGCAACTTCAGGATGCCGGCAACACGACGACTCTCGCCCATTATTTACAATTATTGTCAGGGGCCGGTATGCTGATAGGGGTGCCCAAATATGGGGGGCACATCGTCCGGCAAAGGGGTTCCAGTCCCAAACTCCAGGTCCTCAATACGGCACTGATGACGGCGCAATCGGGAATTGATTTCGATGTAGCCTTGAAGAACCGGGAATACTGGGGGCATCTGATCGAATCGGCCATCGGCGCAACGCTGGCCAATGGCCTCCAGAGAACGGGGGCGGAGCTTTTCTACTGGCGGGAACGGAATCGCGAAGTGGATTTTGTCGTCAGCAAAGGCAATATACTGATTGCCATTGAGGTGAAGAGCGGCAGAAAAGCCGTCAGTCTGCCGGGAATGGATGCTTTTGCCAAGACCTTTCCAGTCAGAAAAAAATTGTTGATCGGCGACCAGGGGCTTCCGTGGCAGGAATTTCTTCTGATACCGCCGGACCAGTGGCTGAGGTGACTCATGAGCAGGGATTTTTCGGAAGGTACCACCCGTATGCGACATGCCATTGAACTTCTCTTCCCGGTCTGTATAGGGCGGCCACGATAAGGGAAATTGAAGCCCAGGGCTATAGCCTAAATCCAGGACGATATGTGGGCGTGGCCGAAAAAGGGGATGATCGGGGGAGATGAAAAAAGGGAGTTAAGATGTGATCCAGTTTGCTGTGAGGACTAATTCAAGATTTGAAATGCTCGATATTACCAGGCAGGTGAGGGATCTCCTGAAAGAGAGTAAGATTAAAAGTGGGATTTGCCACGTCTTCGTCCCTCATACCACTGCCGCTGTTACGATTAACGAAAACGCCGATCCTGATGTAGGAAGAGACATCATTATGGGGCTCGATCGGCTCGTCCCCCTCAACGGCAACTACCGGCACAGGGAAGGGAACGCTGCCGCGCACATAAAATCTTCTCTTATTGGCGTATCAGAGGCCATCATTATAGAAAACGGTGATCTTATCCTCGGCACATGGCAGTCTATTTTCTTCTGTGAATTTGATGGCCCGAGGAGCAGAAAGGTATTTGTGAAACTGATTCCCACGGAATAGTATACCCCTTCCCCCAGGGGGGGGGAAGGGGATGTTTTCAAATGAGGTTGGGGAATTGATTATTCGGCCTTGATAGGGATTTTCCTTCCCTTTGCCTTCGCCTCCTCAGTCTTGGGAAGCTTAATGCTGAGGACACAGTTCTTAAAATGCGCTTCGGCATTTGTCGTATCAACGCCCAACGGCAGGGGGACCACACGGTTAAAGGAACCATATGTCCTCTCCATGTGGTAATAATCCTTTCCCTTTTCCTCCTTTTCCTCTTTTTTCTCTCCCTTGATGGTTAGAGCATCATCGGAAAGCAATACCTCGATATCTTTTTCATCAATACCGGGAAGTTCAGCCTTGATGCTGACCTCCTTATCATCTTCTTTGAGATCAATGGAAGGAGAGAAACCCCCCAAACCGCTCCTCCAGGGCGCCAAAAGGTGTAACATCAAACCTCTGGAAGAAATCATCGAACAACCGGTTCATCTCTCGCTGAAATAAGATCATCACCCTCCTTTCATACATTTGAGATCATCAATTCAACAAGCGCCGATAGACATCGGCGATCCTCTCCGCAGCCTTCTCCCAGCAGATATCCCGGAGTTCTTCGCGAGACCTTACGAGAATCTCGTCGGTCAGTGCAGGGTATTTTAAAGCGGTAATGATCTTGTTGGCCATCTCATTCACGTCCCAAAAATCAACCTTCAGGACATGGTGCATGATCTCTGACACCCCGGACTGTTTGGAGATAATCACCGGCACATCGTACATCATCGCCTCAAGGGGAGAGATACCAAAAGGTTCGGATACACTCGGCATAACATACAGATCACTCATGGTATAAATCAGTTCAACTTCAGTTCCCCTAAGAAAACCGGTAAAGTGAAAATGCTCTCCAATCCCAAGCTCGGCAACACGTTCAATCATCCGGGGCATCATGTCACCTGCCCCTGCCATCACGAACGTTACTTCCGGCATTGCCTTTATAACCTTTGCCGCTGCCTCGACAAAGTAATCAGGACCCTTTTGAAAGGTGATCCTCCCAAGAAACAGGACAATCTTCCGCCCTTTCCCGTTTTCCACGTGATAAATCCTTTCCCCCTCGCAGCGGGAAACGGCGTTATGGACGACAGATATCTTCTCAGGAGGAATTCCGTAACGGTTGACAATCATATCCTTCGTGTAATAGCTGACGGCAATAACGTGATCGGCTTCTGTCAAGCCTTTCCTCTCGATATCAAAAATTTCCCGATTGATGTTTTCGCCGCTCCGGTCAAACTCAAGAGAATGAATGTGAAGAATAAAGGGTTTTCCACTAACCTCTCTGGCATGGAGACCGGCAAAGACCGTCATCCAGTCATGGGCATGGATTACATCGAATGACAGATCTTGAGCAATGGCGCCGGCTACCATTCCATACCTCCATACCTCGGAAATCAGGTCGGTACCATAGTCTCCGGAGATATCAAGAAACCCCCTCTCCCCTGTTTCTCTTTCGCCCCCCTCGCCTAACCGTCTGAGCAAAGTGCTATACTGGCCCTCGCCAAGATAGGGACGGAGGATAGCACTGACCAATTTAATATCCAACAACTTGAAGATATCTTTGTCAAAATATTGACCCAAGAGAGGAACTTCTGAGGCGGAAAGCAGTTCCACATGCAACGGTTGCCTCTCACCTTTTATTCTCGGTAAAACAAAGGTAATCTCATGACCAAGCCCCGTCAGGGCCTTTGTGATACCGAAACAGGCCGTACCCAGGCCGCCGCTCGCATAAGGTGGAAACTCCCATCCAAACATAAGGATACGCACGCCAAAATCACCTCCCTTCTTTAGTTTCATATCGTTACATTC
>Ga0210049_1001233_pt1 | contig 23740 bp, 21 predicted proteins | sample CryGeyCG2014_300_2_FD_183964 | JGI IMG/M metagenome (GOLD analysis project Ga0210049, IMG submission 183964) | Groundwater microbial communities from aquifer - Crystal Geyser CG06_land_8/20/14_3.00 (SPAdes) (version 2) | ecosystem: Environmental > Aquatic > Deep subsurface > Groundwater | place... | reverse complement strand
AACCTTTTTTTGAGCAGGAGGACGAATACGGAAAATCATTAAAGGCCTTAATTGATTTTTTACACAAGTATCCAATTGAACTTATTTTTTCAAATCCCAAAGGCAGAGAATTTTATATCAAATGGCTTAGTCAATTCGGCGATGACTCAATTGCCCAAATGGCAGGCAGCCATCTTATTTATTCAGAACTTTCTCAAGTTGCCATAAAACATTTTGAAGATATGCGGCTTGGCATTGCTCCGATTGAAAAATCAACCCGTTATGTTGATTATTCATCTAAAGTTAATAATCAATATCGTTATTATACTGACCCAAATTTAGAGAAAATGGGCTTGACCAGGGAGTATAAAAGCGCGATGGATAATCTTTTTGAGATTTATAATTTGCTTTTGGAAAAATATTTTAAACACTTAAAAAAACAATACCCTGAAGAAAAAGATAGTTTGCTTAAAACAAAAACATTTGATGTTCTTAGAAAACTTTTACCTACAGCAACCCTTAGCCAAATTTCCTTTTTTGGTAATGGTCAGGCATTTGAATATTTGATAAATAGGTCTTTAGACCATAATTTAGGAGAAATAAAGTGGGCGGCAAAGAGAGCTTTTGAAGAGCTAAACAAAATTATTCCTGCCTTCTTACGGAGAATAGAAAATGAGGATTCCAGGCAATATAGAAAATATTTATCAGAAAGAGGAGAAAGGATTCAAAAGGGGCTTGAGCAAGTTGGTTGGCAAAAAGAAATAGAACCATCTGGGCCTTCAGTTAAATTACTTGATTACGACAAAGAGGGTGAAAACAAAATATTAGCGGGTTTACTTTATTTAGAGCTCCACGAATCATTTGACAACATTCTTCAGAAAATTAGATGTCTTTCCAGAGAAAAAAAAGAAAAAATTCTTCAGGAAGTTTTGAAAGATAGGAAATTTAAATACTATAAAATTCCTCGGGCTTTTGAAAACACTTATTTGAGGTTTGAAATTATGATGAATATCGGTGCCTGGCGGGATTTGCATCGCCATCGCATTCATACTCAATACGGGGAAAGATTCAATATCTATAATAGTTTTGATATTCCGGAAGAAGTTAAAGAAGCAGGGTTTGATAAAGAGTATACTGGGGCAATTAAGAAAATTGAAGAGTTGTTTAAAAAAATAGAAAAATTTGACCTAGATATTGCCCAATATTGTTGCACTTTAGCCCACCGAATTAGATTTATTCAATATCAAAATTTAAGGTCATTTTTTTGGGAAACAGAGCTTCGGACTATTCCGGAAGGTCATCCGGATTACCGGAAGATAGAACAAGAAAAAATAAAACTGGTCCAAAAAATTTATCCTTTGCTCTCAAAATATCTTTTAATTGATATGGGGAGTTATGATTTTGCCCGAAGGAAAACTCAAGAAAAAATCCAAAAAAAAGAGCAAGAATTAAAACAATATTTTCAACAAAAATCATGAAATATCAACCAATTATTGGGTTGGAAATACACGTGGAGCTGGATACTAAAAGTAAGATGTTTTGCTCTTGTAAGAATGACCCTAACGAAAGGCATCCCAATTTCAATGTTTGTCCGGTTTGCATGGGGCATCCGGGAACTCTTCCCGTAATTAATAAAGAAGCAGTTAGAAAAACAATAAAAACTGGCTTGGCTTTAAATTGTCATATTCCGGAAAATTCCAAGTTTGACAGGAAAAATTATTTTTATCCGGATTTACCAAAAGGTTACCAGATATCGCAATATGATATGCCTTTTTGCAAAAAAGGTTATTTAGAGATGGACTGGAGAAAAATTCGTATAACCAGAGTTCATTTAGAAGAAGACACAGGTAGATTAATCCACCCGGAAGGGGCTGATTACTCCTTGGTTGATTTTAACAGGGCTGGTATTCCTTTAATGGAATTGGTAACCGAACCCGATCTAACTTCAGCTAAAGAAGCGAGAATATTTGCCGAAGAACTTCAACTAATTCTGCGTTATTTGGGTGTTTCTGGTGCTGATATGGAGAAAGGACAAATGCGGGTGGAAGTGAATATCAGTTTAAGTAAAAGCAGAAAACTCGGGACCAAAGTTGAGATTAAAAATCTTAATTCATTTAGAAGTGTTGAGCGGGCAATTGATTATGAAATTGAAAGACAGACAGAAATTTTAAACAAGCGAAAAAAGGTTAGTCAAGAAACTAGAGGTTGGAATGATGTAAAAGGAATTACGGTTAGTCAGCGGAAAAAAGAAGAGTCCCATGATTATAGATATTTTCCAGAGCCGGATTTACCAACCCTTCATTTAGACAGAAGGTTTATTCAAGAGATCAAAGCCGAGGTTCCGGAATTGCCTCAGCAGAGAAGAGAGAGATTAGCCAAAGAATATAATTTAAACGAAAGGGTAGTTAAAATTTTTACTTCCAATAAAGATTTGGGCGAATATTTTGAAAAAGTAATGTCAGAGCTGATAAACTGGGTAAAAGAAATAGAAATAAAAGAAAAAGTTTCAAGTCAGGAATTTTTAAAATTAACCAATCTCGCCGTCAATTATATTATTACAGATTTTTGGTCTTTATTCGGCAAAGTTTTAATAGAGGAGTTAGAGGACAAAATTAGTCCGGAAAATTTTGCAGAGCTAATAAAGATGATATATAAAGGAGAAATTTCCAGTAAAATCGCTAAACAAATGCTACCTGAGATGTTAAAAGGGGCTGACCCTTCTCATATTATTAAAGAAAAGGGCTTAACTCAAGTTTCAAATGTATTGGAATTAGAGAATATTATTAAAGATGTTATTTTAAAAAATCAGAAAGCTGTAGAGGATTATAAAAAGGGCAAGGAACCTGTCCTTCAGTTCCTGGTCGGCCAGGTAATGGCTGCCACCCGCGGCAGAGCCAAGCCCGATACTGTTCAAGAACTACTAAAGAAATTTCTTCACTAAATTTTCCGCCTCTTTGTAATTTTTAATCCACTTTATTTGTTTTTCACGTTTAAACCAGGTTATTTGGCGTTTGGCAAAGTGTTCGCTTTCTTTCTGGATTTTTTCTTTCATTTCTTTATAATTTATTTTCTTTTGGAGATATTTGGCCACATAGCAATATTCCAAACCAAATTCTTCCAGGCGTTTCCATGAGAGCCCTGATTTCCGCAATTTTTTAACTTCCTCCACCATTCCAACTTTTAATCTTCTCAGTAATCTTTTTCTAATTCTTTCTTTTAGGTTTTCTCTTTTAACTCCAATTATTAAAATTTTAAATTGGGACTTGTTTTTTTTAGGTGGGGGAACGGGTTTTTTTGTTTTTATGACAATTTCCAGAGCCCTGATTAATCTTCTGGGATTATTTTTATCAATATTTTTTGCTCTGTTCGGGTCAAGTTTTTTTAACATCAAAAAAAGCTCTTTTGCGTTTTTTTTCTCCAATTTTTTCCTCAATTTCCAATCTGGTTTTACTCTCGGGATAACAATTCCGTCAGCGACTGCTTGGATATAAAAACCGGTTCCACCAACCAGAAAGGGAATTTTCCCCTTTTTTAAAATTTTATTTATTACCATCAAAGCTAATTTTTGATACTGCAAAACAGTAAACCTTTTTTTAGGCGAAGTAACATCCAAGAGATAATGGGGGATTCCCTTCATCTCTTTTTTGGTTATTTTCCCTGTTCCGATATCCATTCTTTTATAAACCTGTCTTGAGTCAGCCGAAACTATTTCGCCATTAAATTTTTTAGCCAATTTTATTGATAAATCCGTTTTTCCCGACGCGGTCGGCCCCAAAATGACAATAATTTTTTTCATATTATTTGCCCTTTCAAACCCCAGGGTAGGGCGTCAATAATTTTTACTTTAACGAATTTTCCGATTAGGTTTTTCTTCCCTCTGAATTTTACGGTTTTGTAATGAAAAGATTTGCCAATCAAAAAACCGTCTTTATGTTCCGATGGCAGAACCGTTTCGATTTTACCGACATATTTTCTATTATTTCCCAAAGCAGTTTTTTTTAAAATTTTAGTTAAGACCTTTTCTCTTCTCTTTTTTTCTTCTGAAGAAACATTATCTTTTAGTTTTGCCGCTGCAGTTCCCGGTCTCGGAGAGTATTTGGCGATATAAGCCATATCAAATTTAATTTCTTTGAAAAGTTTTATTGTATTTTCAAACTGCTTTTTTGTTTCGCCGGGAAAGCCAATAATAACATCAGTGGATAGAGTAATATTTGGGATTTTTTTTCTAATTTTTCTAACCAGATTTTTATAATAGGTAATAGTATAAGGCCTATTCATTTTTTTTAAAATTTTATCATCACCTGCCTGAACAGGTAGATTTAAGTATTCAGTAACTTTTTCGCATTCAGCCATTACTTTAATCAATTCATTTGAAAAGTCCTTTGGATGAGAAGAGGTAAACCTAATCCAAAACTTCCCTGGAATATTATTAATCTTTTTAAGCAATTGAGGGAAGTTTATCTCAGTCTTTGACTCACAATTTAGGCGATCGCTTGTTTCAGGAGTCGCTTTAAGAGAACTTTTATAACTGTTGACATTTTGGCCTAAAAGCCAAATCTCTTTGTATCCTTTTTTAACTAAATTTTTAGTTTCGCAAATAATTTCTTTTGCTGGCCTTGAGAATTCTTTACCTCTAATATAAGGTACAACGCAATAAGCGCAAAAATTATTACAGCCGGTCATTATTGGCACCAGAGCCGAAAAATCATTTAAATACTTCGGTTTTGCTTTTTTAATGAAATCTTTAATATTAACTACTTCATCAAATACTTTTCTGAATTTATTTTTATCTTTTTTTAAAACGCAGCCGGTTAATATAGTTTTTAGTTTATAATTTATAGTTTTTAGTTCTTTAAGTTTTTTGTCTAAACCGAAAATTCTGTCAACTGCAGATTGTCTTACCGAACACATGTTCACCACCACCAAACCAGCCTCTTTTATTTCAGAGGCTGGTTTATGCCCTTTTTTTTCTAGGGCAACGGCAATTCTTTCTGAGTCTGCATTGTTCATTTGACAACCGTAGGTAAGAATATAATACTTCATCAGTGTATTTCTTCTTTTTTTTCTTTTAGAAAATTTCTCCATTGCTCTAAGAATTCCACAAAGACCCAAAATGGCATATCAATTAAGGCGCTAAAGAAAGCAGCAATTGCATTATATTTTTTCCATTTATTTGATAACCATCTTCCTAATCCAGCCATTGGAAGAAGTAAAATATCAGACAAAAATCCCAAAAATCCTCCTGGTTTTTCTTCAATAGTAAGTTCTTTCCCTCTTTTTTTGATTGCCAGCCCGGCAAAAGTAATTAAAGCGACAAATATGATATTAATAATTACTGAGGTTGGAGGGAATTTAGCTAATTCAAAAATTCCAAAAATTATTCCTAAAGAAATACAAGCACCAAAAAGATAAATTAGGCCAATAATAAATCTTGTTATAACCCCTCTTTCTTTCAGAATTTTGATTTCGTAAGTATCAACTTTCCCATAAACAATTTTCATTGTTTCCATAATTACTAAGTTCAGATTATTTTTAGACGGCAATTTAATCGTAACCACAAAGAGAAACATTAAGAAGGTAGGCCCAAGAATATCTACTAATATTGTGATAGGCGTAAATCTGCCAGTGATTAATTTTGCCAAAGGGATTTCCAAAATTACAAGAGAAAGAGCGTTGGTAAGTAAAATAGAAAGAGTAGAATAAAAAGCAGCCCGAGAAAGCCGGGACTTTAAAGTGCTCAATCTTTTTCTATAGGCCTTTTTTATTAAAGTTTCCAATTCTTCCGGTTCTGAGATTTTTTTTGAAATTTCTGTGGGATTTTCTTCGGTTAGAACATCTCCTAAAAGTAAATAAGGGGTGTCATATTTTTCGCAGATAGTATAAAATTTTTTCCCTAATAGATGAGATAAATCTTTTTTAATGTCGTCCCATATTATATAAATATTTTTAGTTATTTCTAAAAGCCATTCTCTCGGAGGGTTGTTCTTCCATTGAGGAAATTTATATTTTAAAAGATTGTAGCCTATAATTGGCCTGTCTAATTTAAATAAGGCCTGTTGGACAGCAATGTATATCTGAATATCTTTTTCTTCATCTTTTACTTTTTTGATAGCAATAGCCCCTTCATTTAAAACGATTCTTTCCTTCATTAGTTCAAACATATAATCTATTAACGCCCTTTCTTTTCTAAAAGGACAAAGCGTCTCTTCTATTTCACAAGCAGCAATTTCTAAAAGCCAGTTATAAAACTGCAACTTTCTTTTTCTTTTTTTCGCCGTGATGCTGTTTTTGAAAATAAAAATATATTTATTGATTACCTTTTGAACCTCGGCTATTTTTGCTTCTTCAATTTTATCATTTGGGAAATGGCCCCCCCGGATAAGTTCTAAAACCAATGGTTCAGCGATTTCTCCACTAAAATTAATTATTTCCCAATTTACAAAATGCCTTTTTAGTTTTCTGATAATTGCCGCCCTCCTCATTAAGTGTTCTTCTTTCCAGTCAATAACTCCTCTTATTTTTTCATAAAAAGCCGCTACTTTTGAAGCAACTTCATCAACATGAATAGTAATTCTTCCTTCTTTTGGCTGAAGGGATTGATGCCATTGTTGATATCGGTTTATTAATTTTTTGGTAGCTTGAGATAATTGCGGCATATTTACTTTTTCTCCTCTATTTCTTTTTTAATTTTATCAATAAATCTTTCCAATTTCATCATCCCTATATCTCCTTTTCCTCTTTCTCTAACCCTAACAGATTTCTTTGCCATTTCTTTATCACCGACAACTAAAATATATGGAATTTTTTGGAGTTCTCCTTCCCTGATTTTTTTAGAAACAGTTTCGTTTTCGTCTTTTATTTCGCAGCGGAAACCGTTCTTGGCGAGTTGGGAGGAAGTTTGTTTCGCATACTTCTTATGACCTGAGCCGACTGGGATTATCCAAATTTGCTCAGGCGCTAACCAAAATGGAAAAGCCCCAATATAGTGTTCTATTAAAACCCCAAAAAATCTTTCTAAAGAGCCCAAGAGAGCTCTATGTATCATATAAGGTTTTTGCTTCTTTCCTTTTTTATCAATATATTTCATTTCAAACCTATCTGGTAAATTGAAATCAAACTGAATTGTCGTACATTGCCATTCTCGTCCTAAAGAATCTTTTATTTTAATGTCTATTTTTGGTCCATAAAACACTCCTCCTCCGGCGTCGATTTTGTATTTTAGTTTAAGCTTTCCTAGCACATATTTTAAGGTTTTGGTCGCTTTCTCCCACCCTTTTAAAGTTCCGGCATACTTTTCAGGCCGAGTGGAGAGATATATGTTATATTCTTTGAAACCAAAATCTTTCAACATATTCAATCCGTATCTTACAAGTTCTTCAACCTCTTTTGCCATTTGTTCCGAGGTACAAATAATATGGGCGTCGTCTTGGGTGAAACCTCTAACCCTGGTTAAACCATGCAAGACCCCTGATTTCTCATATCTATAAACCGTTCCCAATTCTGCAAATTTTATTGGTAAGTTTTTATAGCTTCTGATTTTAGAGTTATAAACTTTAACATGAAAAGGGCAGTTCATTGGTTTTAGCAAATATTGTTCTTCGTCAATTTTGATGGGGGAGTAGAGATTTTCTTTATAGAAATCCCAATGGCCGGATTTTTTCCATAAATTTAAATTTCCAATATGGGGGGTGTAAAGCCATTGATATCCTTGAGAACTAAGTTTTTGATAAAGCTCATCTTCTATTATTTTTCTTATTACAGCCCCTTTTGGAAGCCAGACAGGAAGACCCGCTCCTATTTCTTCATCTAATAAAAATAACTCTAATCTCTGCCCCAATTTTCTATGGTCTCTTTTTTCTGCTTCTATTTGGGTTTTCAAATATTTTTCTAATTCTTGTCTGGTTTCAAAAGCCACTCCATAAATTCTGGTTAGCATGGGATTTTTTTCATCTCCTTTCCAATAAGCGCCAGCTGTTTTTGTTAGTTTAAAAGTTTGAAGATTAATTTCTCCTGTGGATTTAATATGGGGTCCCCTACATAAATCAACAAATTCACCGTTCTGGTAGGTTGTTACTGTTTTGCCCGGTAGTTTTTTAATGAGTTCTAATTTATAAAGCTGGTCTTTGAATATTTTTTTTGCTTCTTTTTTACTAATTTCTTTTTTAACGAATTTCAAATCTTTTTTAATCAGTTCTTTCATCTTTTTTTCTATTTTTGGCAAGTCGGCCAAGGACAGTCCCTTCTTCGTCCCGCTTACCAGCGGGACTTCGGAGGGCAAAGCAAAATCGTAATAAAACCCATTCTCAATAGCCGGCCCAACGCCAAACTTCACTCCTGGATAGAGCTCTTTTACAGCTGCCGCCATTATATGAGCCAGCGAATGTCTAATATTATTTATGTTCATTTTATTAAGAAGTTTTGGTTATAATTTCCTCTACTTGGTCAGCTATTATTTTGGGAACATTGTCCCGGTGGTCAAGACGACCCGAAACAAAGACAATTTTATTTTCCTGAAAAGCAGTTGGATTTCTTTCAATAATAGCCGGGAAAACCACAACCTCGGTTTTACCTGTTAAGTCCTCCAATTTAACAAAAAGCATTGTTTTGCCGGTCCTGGTAATAATTTTTTTAATCCCAGAAATAATTCCTCCAACTCTAATTCTTCCCCTGTTATTATTTAAACCAAAGCCCTGATAATTTTTGATTTCTGCCAATGACAAAGTATTTTTCTTCAAAACATTTTTGTAATCTTCCAAAGGATGGGAGCTTACATAAAGCCCTAAAAGTTCCTTTTCCCAACTTAGTTTTTCAAAAGTGGTAGCAGGGACAGTTTGTTTCAAATAAATACTGTTATTAAAGTTTTCACCCTTCGCTTTATCAAACAGTCCTTTTTGGCCATTTGCTCTGTTTTTTTGGGTCTCTTTCGCCCATTCTAATAACCTTTCTAAATTATGCAGCAATTTATTTCTTTCTGCAAATTTATCAAAAGCCCCGGCTTTAATTAAACTTTCCAACGACTTTTTATTTAAGTCCTTTGAATTAACTCTTTGAATAAAATCTTCAATGGATTTAAAAGGACCATTATTTTTAATTTCATTAACAATTACATCTATAATGTTTTCACCGACATTTTTTATAGCCAAAAGCCCAAACCGAATTTTATTTTCACCTGGAACAACGGTAAAGTTTTTTAAACTTTGATTGATATTTGGCGCTAAGACCTCAATTCCCATTCTTTTGCATTCTTCAATTAAAATAGCTATTCTTTCAATATCAGCCTTTTCTGAGGTTAAAAGAGATGCCATAAACTCAACCGGGAAATGAGTTTTTAGATAGGCAGTTTGATAAGCAATTGTTGCATAAGCTGTTGAGTGAGATTTATTAAACCCATACTGGGCAAAGGGCAAAATCCATTGCCAGATTTTCTGGGCGATTTCTTTTTTAATTTCATTTTTTATCATTCCTTGGATAAATTTTTCTTCCTGTTCCAAAAGCAAACTTTTTATTTTCTTGCCAATCGCCTTTCTCAAGATATCAGCCTCAGCTAAACTAAAGCCCGCTAATTGCTGGGCTATCTGCATAAGTTGTTCCTGATAAATGCAAATTCCCTGAGTTTTTTCTAAAATTGGCTTTAATTTTGGATGCAAATATTCTATTTTTTGCTTTTTATGCTTTCTGGCAATGTAATCCGGAATAAACTGGATAGGTCCCGGTCTATAGAGAGCTGCCATTGCTACAATATCTTCAAATTCACTGGGTTTTAATTGTTTTAAATATCTAGTTATACCTTCTCCTTCTAATTGAAAGATACCTACTGTATTTCCTTTTTGTAAAAGCTTATAAGTTTCTTTATCATTTAAAGGAATATTTTCAATGTCAATTTTTTTGTTGTGAATTACATAAATTCTGGATAGCGTATCTTCAATAATTGTCAAGTTTTTCAAACCAAGAAAATCCATTTTTAACAACCCTAAGTCCTCAACCGAATGCATTTCATATTGGGTTACAATATTTTCATCATCTTGAGTGGGATGCTGAAGAGGGATTAGGTCAGTAAGCGGTTTGTTTGATATTACCACGCCGCAGGCGTGGGTTGAGGCGTGGCGGGCAACCCCCTCCAGTTTTTTTGCTAAATCAATTAAATTTTTTGCCTGTTCATCTATTTGATAAAGATTTTGAAATTCAACAACTCTTTTTAATGTCTGTTCCAAGTCAAATCCAAAAGGAATCATTTTGGCAATTTGGTCGCAGTAACCGTAAGGATAATTCAAAGCCCGACCGACATCTCTGATGACAGCCCTAGCTGCCATTGTTCCAAAAGTAATAATCTGGGCAACTTTATCCCTTCCATATTTTTGAGCGACATAATCAATAACTTCATTTCTTCTTCTGTCTGTAAAATCAAGGTCAATATCAGGGAAACTGACGCGAGAAGGATTTAAAAAACGTTCAAAAATAAGATTATTTTTTAGAGGGTTAATATTAGTAATATTCAATGCATAAGCAACCAAAGAGCCACCAATTGATCCCCGGCCTGGGCCTACTACAATTCTGTTTTTTTTCGCCCAATTAACAAAATCCTGGACTATTAAGAAATAAGAAGCAAAACCGGTTTGTTTAATAATAGATAATTCATAATTAAGCCGTTCTCTTGCTTCTTTCTCGGGATTTTCGCCAAAGCGGTTTTTCAAACCTTGTTGGCAAAGTTCTTCAAGATATTCATCTGGCGTTTTGTTGTTCGGCACTTCAAAATAGGGTAACTTGGTTTTTCCGAGTTCAAAACCAAAGTTGCAAAGTTCTACAATTTTTTGGGTATTTTCAATTGCTTCAGGAATATCTTTAAAGGTCCCTATCATTTCTTGAGGCGTTTTTAAAGAGAAATCATCTGTCTTCATCGTTAAACGTTCAGGATCATTTTTATCGGAATTAGTATTAATTAACATTAAAATATCCTGGGCCTCTTTGTCTCCTGGTTTTAAATAATGGATATCATTGGTAGCCACCAGAGGAATCCCATATTTTTTAGAAATAGCAATTAAACCGGCGTTGGTAGTTTTTTGTTCTGGAATATTTGGATGAGATTGGATTTCCAGATAAAAATTATCTTTGCCAAAAATCTCTTGATATTTTAGAGATAATTTTTCTGCCTCTTCTATTCTTTTGGATTGAATTAATCGCGGAATTTTCCCCACTACACAACCAGTTAAAGCAATTAGTCCTTCCGAATGTTTTGCCAAGAGTTCATCGTCAACCCTTGGTTTATAATAAAAGCCCTCTAAATGGGCCTTAGTTATAAGTTGAACTAAATTTTTATAACCCTTTTCATTTTTTACTAACAAAACCAAATGATATCTTTTATCGTCAATATTTGGTCTTTTTTGGTCCATTCTCTCAAAAGCAGTGTATACTTCGCAGTTATGAAGGGCGATATCGCTTACATAAGAATTATCTTCTTCGACTTCAAAGTTGTATACTCGGCCATCGTACTTTCGTTTTTTAATCTTTTTTATCGGAAGGAAAAGGTAATCGTTATTCTCAAGCACACGCCTATATTTAACTGTAGGGGTCCAGGAAATACGATAGTAAATTCGTCCTCTCTCTTTTTGGATTCCAACTTTTGTTGGGTAACCAAGCGTAGCTGCAATTAAACGAACTCCCCAGGCAAGATTGCGAGATTTTATTTTTAGATTTATTTGACCTGTATTTGGATTTATGTGTGCATCACCTGCAGCAAGAGCATCTAGGAAACTTTCTAAATAAGAATATGACCACTTTAACGTTGTTAATGGAATATATTTTTCTCCAGCACCTTGCCCACAAAAGTTTTTAAAAAACCGTGAAAATACAGTGTTGTGAGTATATATTTCTTTTAAATCGCGTTCAGGACGATATAAGACTTTTGAAGAGGTTTTTGCAAAAAATTGAAGAGCCCTTGCCGTAAAGTCTGTGAGATGATTTTCATGACCATTAAACGAGAAAACGAGAGTGGTTGCTCTACCTCGGGGATCGTATTGATAGCTTCCTTCTGCGAGGAATAGACCCAATAGTTTAGCAAAATCATGGTTTATCTTGAAACTTACTGGAATTTTAGTTATCATTAAACTGTCGTATTTTGAATATTTCCCTGTTTTTAAAATTACCTTTCCGTCTGTACTATAAATTTTTTGGTCAAGATATTCTAGTATATTCAATTGATTATCTATCGGTTCTTTGAGTTTTGGGAAAAGAGCATAGCTTTCCCAGCTTTTTATGTCTCCATGCCGGTTACGCCTCCCGTATTTAAGCGAATCAGCCCGGATCCACTGTGGCTCATCCATTTTGTATGAGGATACTAAAACTGGATGCTCGCCAGTTAGCCAAACTGTATTAGCATTTCTAGCTTCTATCCCATATAAAATCCCCTTATGAGGTCGAACCATTGTTCGACGTACGCGTCGAAAACGTCCTCGATGAGTTAAAACCAAGTCTCCTACCTGAATTTTTTCAATTGGTTTCATCCCTTTGCTAGTATAAATTAAATGGCCAGGCGGTAGACAACCGATTATTGGTTTTATTCCTCTTTCTTTTGCTTTTTTATAAAACTCCACCGCTCCATACAAAACGCCATGGTCGGTCAGGGCCACTGAATCCATTCCCAATTCTTTGACATAATCTAAAAGTTCATCAATCTTCGGCAGGCCATCGAGTAAGCTATAATGACTATGTACGTGTAAATGAGTAAATTTCATGTTATATAAATTATCTCATTTTACCCCGTTAGAGATTGCAATGCAAGCAATAAAAAAAGGCCGAGAGGTTACACCTTCTCGGCCTTTGCGTTTCTGGCTAAAAGCCAGTTTCCGATTGTTCTCCAAAAACTTTTTGAGCAAACCCATTTAATAAGGACAAACAGACCGAAAACCAGACCGACACCCAGATCTTTGTCTTTAGTAATTCTCTCGTTAGTAAAGAGAGAAATTAAGACAATAGACCAAATCGGTCCTATTAGAACATCCCACCAGCGGGATATCCCAAAGGGCAAATGCAATGTCCAGTTTTCTGTCATTTTGATACTGGTTGTTACTGGAACCTTGTTACTGGAACCTGGCCTGCTATGAGATACCAAATTGTCCAAAAGAGAACAATAGTTCCAGCTGTTATTAACGACCACCTCCACATTAACTTGTGCTTTTTTTCTTCTTGCATTTTTCTGCTCCTTTCAACAAATCAGAAATTACTTTTTTACTTGACAATGAACAATTTTTTAACTACCTATATTATATACCTATCCTTTAATCCTGTCAAGAGATTTGCTTGATTTTTTGAATTTGTTGTGTTAAGATTATAAAAGATAGATAAATTTAATTATGAACATTTAAAATTTAATAGGAGGATGAAAATAAATGAGTAAGAAAATAAATACTTTAAACGTAAGGACAATGACTGTGAGGGAGTTAAGAAAGGCCTTATTGGGGCTTTCAGATATAACCATTGGCACGAATGCCAAAGACCATCAAATTATAAAAGGCGATGAAGATACGGTCCATTTTGAAGTTACCAAAATGAAATTACCTAATCTTCCCGGTCGTTTTGTTTATGTGCTTCAGGTTTTTGGCACTTCAAGAGATAATCGAGATACTGTAATTAGTAGCTTTATTAAGTTACTGGGTTCTCCGCTGAGAGAGTTCCCAGCCGGCAAGACCTTGCCAAATACTGATTTTCTTTACTGGGACGCCGAAATAGTTGACGAAGAAGCGGTTCTTTAGGACTTAGAACCGCTTTTTTATTTTTTTGTGTTAAGATAAATAAATGAGATACCCAAATCTTAGAGAAGAGAAAAAATTATGGAAGAAAGGATATGGCGTGGTTGTGGGGTTGGACGAGGCAGGCAGGGGGCCGTTGGCTGGACCGGTGGTTGCTGCGGCAGTAATGATAAAAATTCAAAATTCAAAATTCAAAATTCAAAATTGTGGTGTTAATGATTCAAAAAAACTGACGCCAAAAAAAAGAGAAAAACTTTATAAGCTTTTGGAAAATTGTCCGTTTATAGGGTGGGGGATAGGCAGGGTTTCGGAAAAAGTTATTGATAAAATTAATATTTTAGAGGCAACAAAACTGGCAATGATAAAAGCGGTGAGAAATTTAAAAGTCAAAAGTCAAAAGTCAAAAATTAAATTTTTGATAATTGACGGGAATTTTAGGATAAATTTAGATATTCCTCAAAAATCAATTATTAAAGCTGATGAGAAAGTTTTTTCTGTAGCTGCGGCTTCTATTTTAGCTAAAGTGACCAGAGATAGAATAATGACGAAATATCATAAAAAGTATCCTCAATATGGTTTTACTCAACACAAGGGTTATCCCACTAATCTTCACCGGAAACTGCTGAAAAAATATGGTTTTTGCAAGATTCACAGGAAAAGTTTTAGGGTCTCTTGAAAAAAAATCGCTATTTTGCTATGCTAATTTATTATGGCTGTTCCAAAACAACATAAAACAAAATCAAGCAGGAATCAGCGGAGGATGCATATTTATTTAGAGCAGCCTAAATTAGCGGTTTGCCCCAAATGCGGCAAGCCGGTTTTACCTCACACCGTTTGCCTGAACTGCGGCTCTTATAAAGGAAAAGAAGTAATTAATGTAATGAAGAAACTCACTAAAAAGGAAAAAAAGAAGAAAGAAAAAGAGCTCGCAGGGAAAGAGAAGGAAGAGAAAAAAGAAAAACCCTTAAGTATGGAAGAGCTATCCAAAAAATAATATGGCTTCAAGACATTTATCACGTTCCATTGCAATGCAAAGTTTATATGAATGGGATTTTAAAGGAAAGAAACCCGAAGCCCTAGAAAAGATTGTTGAAAAAAATATCAAAGAGTTTGGTCCCGGGCTTGAGACCTCAGATTTTGTTTGGCAAATAGTTAAGGGAGTGATTTCTCATATTGCCAGTATTGATAAAATTATTGAAAAAGCAGCCCCAGAATGGCCGATTGAACAGATAACTATTATTGATAGGAACGTTTTAAGAATAGGACTTTATGAACTTTTGTATACTAAAAAAGAAGAGGTTCCGCCCAAGGTTGCAATAAATGAAGCAATTGAATTGGCGAAGACCTTTGGCGGTGAAAGCTCTGGAAAATTTATTAACGGTGTCTTAGGAACCGTGTTTAAAGAAATAGAGAAAAATTAATATGAAGGATTTTTCCAAACTTGAAGATAAATTAAATTTGAAATTTAAAAATCAGGACTTATTAATACAGGCGTTTATTCACCGGTCTTATCTAAATGAATATCCTCGTTTTAAACTTTCTCACAATGAAAGATTAGAATTTTTGGGAGATGCTATTTTAGAACAGGTGGTTACAGAATATTTATTTAAGAGCTATTCAAAAAAATCAGAGGGCGAATTGACCAGTTGGCGGGCAGCTTTGGTCAACGCAAAAATGTTGACGAAAACAGCCCAGGACTTAGGGTTCAATGATTTTCTTTTACTTTCTCAAGGAGAATCGCGAGAAAAAGGAAAAGCCCGCCAATACATATTAGCCAATACCTTTGAGGCCTTTATTGGAGCTTTGTATCTTGACCAAGGAATAGAGGTCTGTAAGGACTTTATTGAGAAAAATCTAATAAAAAAATTATCAAAAATTATTAAAGAACATCTTTTTAGGGACGCCAAGTCACAATTCCAAGAAGAGTCCCAGGAAAAAGTCGGTATTACCCCTGTTTATAAGGTTTTAAAGGAGCGAGGTCCTGATCATAACAAGCATTTTATTATTGGGGTATTTCTTGGAAAGGACCTGGTAGCTAAGGGCGATGGTTCATCAAAACAAGAGGCAGAAGAAGAAGCTGCCAAGCAAGCCCTAAAAACAAAAGAATGGTAATATAAATTTATGTTGGTTATAAGATTTTTTCGAATCGGTAAAAAAAATCAACCGTCTTTCAAGTTAATAGTTACAGAGAAAAGCAGGCCTCCAAAGGGTGGTCGTTTTGTGGAAGAGGTTGGTTTTTGGAATCCTTTGACAAAGCAGAAGGTTTTGAAAGCCGAACGAATTAAATATTGGCTCTCAATGGGAGCCAAACCCTCAGCCAGCGTTTATAATTTATTAGTTAAAGAGAATATTTTAGAGGGCAAAAAAATTCCAGTACATAAAAAAGGGAAAAATAAAAAAGAAAAGCCGAAAACATCTTGACATTAGTTCTATAATACTTATAATTTAAAATAGTAGCTTTATTTGATTGATTCTCTAAAAAAAGAGAGAAGAAAGGTCGGGCTACTGTAAACGTTAAAGAATTAACCGTTTGACTTATGGCAAAAACAGAAAATGATAGAGAATTTCTTGAGTATCTGGTTAAAGCCCTTGTTGATAACCCAGAGGACGTGAAAATCGAAAGGAAGGTTGACGAAATGGGGGTTCTACTTTCTTTAAAAGTGAACCCCGAAGATATGGGCCAAATTATCGGTAAAGAAGGTTCCACTGCCAGGGCTATTCGGACTTTAGTTAGAATCGTTGGCATAAAAAATCAAGCCAGGGTAAACTTAAAGATCGAAGAGCCGGAAGGTGGTAGCAGAACTACTACTCGAGGAAAGAAATCTTCAGAAGATTTAGAAGATTTGAAAATCTAAACGTTGAAAAAGTTTACCCCAGTTAAATAATGCCGAAGGCAATTTAACGGGGTTTACGATTTTAGAAAACGGTGTTATTATATGAGTAGCGCCGTTTTCGTTTACCCCGTTAGAGATTATAGGGTAAGAGGGGAATGTAAAACAAAAAAATCTCTAACGGGGTTTATTTATGCAATTTGATATTATTACAATTTTTCCTGAGATTTTCAGCTCTTATTTTGCAGAGAGCTTAATCGCTCGTGCCCAGAAAAAGAAATTAATAAAGATTAATATTCATAATTTAAGAAAATGGACCAAAGACAGACACAAAACCGTTGATGACCGGCCATTTGGCGGCGGGTTGGGAATGGTGATGAAAATAGAGCCGATTTTTAAGGCGGTAACCGCCTTGAAACGCAAAGCGCAAAGCGCAAAGCGAAAAACAAAAATTGTTTTATTTTCACCGCGAGGGGAAAAATTCAACCAGAAGACAGCTTATCAGTTAGGTAAATTAGACCAATTGATTTTTATCTGTGGCAGATACGAAGGAGTTGATGAAAGGGTGGCAAAACATATCGCAGATAAGGAGTTATCAATAGGGGATTATGTTTTAATGGGCGGTGAGTTGCCGGCAATAGTGGTGATTGAGACCGTGGCGAGATTAATACCGGGAGTATTGGGCAAAAAAAAGTTGCTGAAAGAGAGAATTACTAAAACAAAGGGTTTTATTGAATATCCACAATATACCAGGTCAGAAATATTTCAGCCCAAAAAAGGCGTTAAATGGCAAGTCCCCAAAGTTCTGCTTTCAGGCAACCACAAAAAAATTGAAGAGTGGCGGAAAAAACACGCAAAAATTATTGAAAAGTAAGTATTTTATGGTAAGATATTAAAAATGGGTGCGTAGTCCCATAGGGGGTGGGAGCTGTCTGTAAAACAGTTGTCCGTAAGGGCCCCGTCGGTTCGACTCCGACCACACCCACCAAATATACAAAATATGAAGAATAACGGCTTTTATAATTCAATCGTATATAAAGAAAGACAATCTGAAATTGCGAGGAAAAATTGGCAAAATGGTATTTATGATTTTTTGCGCAAACAAGAGAAAAGACAATGTGCTAATAGCGAATGCGGAAAACGGTTTGAAGCAAAACCGGCTGATACAAAAAAGTTTTGTTCCCGCAAATGTGCAGCATGAGTAAATAATCCAAAACGGAGTGATATGAGTTTCCAATAAAAAACTAAAAGAACAAATTTTAGGCGAAATTAAAGAAACGTATAATTAGTTTCGCCGGAGTAGTTTAGTGGTAAAACATTTTCTTGGTAAGAAAAAGAGCACGAGTTCGATTCTCGTCTCCGGCTCTAAAATTATAAAACATAAAAAATTATGGCGAAAAAGAAAAAACCATTTATAAAACTTCAGTGTCAGGAATGCAAACAAATAAATTATTTCACCAAAAAATCCAAAGAAATGGAAGGCAAGTTAAAATTGAAAAAATTCTGCAAGTGGTGCAGAAAGCATACGGTGCATAAAGAAGGGAAGAAGTAAAAAAGGGGACGTGGTGAAATGGCTATCATAGAAATCTCCAAAATTTCTGTTCCTGGTTCGAGTCCAGGCGTCCCCGCTAAAAAATCGCCAATTCGGCGCTTTTTTGCTAAAATAGAATATCAAATAACAATATGGCAATTCTGGAAATAAAAAAATTCAACGAACCGGTTTTAAGGAAGAAATGCACGAAAATTGAGAAAATAGATAAGAAGATAAAAAAGCTTATTGTTGCTTTGGCTCAGACCATGGAAAAAAATCAGGGAGTTGGTCTGGCGGCTTCTCAGATTGGAGAATTGAAGCGGGTAATTGTAGTTCAAGCAAATTTAAAGGATTGGCGAATTTTAGGTTTAATTAATCCCAAGATTGTAAAAAAAAGCAAAGAAAAAGAAATAGCAGAAGAGGGATGTTTGAGCTTTCCCGGGATTTTTCTGAAAATAAAAAGAGCTAAAAAAGTAACGGTTGAGGGTTTGGATATTCAGGGGAAAAAAGTTCGTTTGGAAGCCAAAGGGCTTTTGTCTCGGGTTTTGCAGCATGAAATTGACCACCTGGACGGTATTTTATTTTTTAACCGTTTGAGTTTAATTAGGAGAATAATATTTAAACTTAAATTTAAATGTTAATTGATTCTTTAATTAAAGATGGCTGGTTAAAGACACCGAGGGTTATTGAGGCCTTTCGCAAAATAAAAAGAGCTGATTTTATGTTTACCCGCCGAAGCCCGAAGGGCGAAGGCGGGCCAGATGCTGAAAAATTAGCAGAAATCAACGAAGCATTTCCAATTGGTTATGGCCAGACAATTTCCCAGCCCTTAACGGTCGCTTTTATGCTGGAGCAGCTGCAGCCGGAAACCGGCCATAAAATTTTAGACATTGGCTCCGGTTCTGGCTGGACAAGCGCTTTGCTGGCTTATATAGTTGGGGTTCAAGGAAAAGTCATAGCTATTGAGATAATTCCCGAATTAAAAGAGTTCGGAGAGGGGAATATCGCTAAGTATAATTTTGCCAACGTGGAATTCATTTGTGCCGATGGGTCAAAAGGTTATCAAAAAGAGGCGCCGTTTGACAAGATTTTGGCTTCAGCTGCCGTTCAGGAAGAAATACCTCAGGCCTGGAAAGAACAATTGAAAGTCAACGGCAGAATTGTAACCCCGGTTAGAAATTCCATTTGGACTTTAATAAAAAAATCTAAAAAGGATTTTGAAGAAATAGAACATCCTGGTTTTGCCTTTGTTCCCCTAATTTCAAAATGAACCCCGTTAGAAATTCTAAAAAAAGAATATCTGATGGGGGAAAAATTTATGGAAATTTCTAACGGGGTGAAATATATTTTTGTCTTTATTATAATTGTTGTTTTAAGCCTATTTCTTCTTTGGTTCGGAATTTATGTGCCAAAGACGCCCGGTTCTGACGAAACGGTAATTTTTTTAGTAAAAAAAGGCGAAGGCGCTAAAGAAATTTCTCTAAATTTAAAAGAGCAGGAACTAATCAGATATAGCTCCCTTTTTAGGTTTTACGCTCTATTTTATGATAAAGCAGATAAACTTAAAGCCGGAGAATATGAGTTATCTTCTTCAATGAATATCCCAGAGATTGTAAACAAGATGACAGAAGGGGATAGAGTTAAAAAAATAATAACCATAATTGAGGGTTGGACCGTAAAAGACATTGAAGAATATTTAGGAGAGAAGATAGACCCGGGGCTAGAGGGTTATCTTTTTCCTGATACTTATGAAATTTTTCCAGAAGACGGAATTGAAGAAATTATTGAGAGAATGCTTGCCAATTTTGACAAAAAAGTTAGGTCTCAATTTCAAGAGGAGATTGGACCTGAGATAATAACTATAGCTTCTTTGTTAGAAAAGGAAGTTAGAACTTCTGAAGATAAAAAAATTGTTTCGGGAATTTTATGGAAGAGATTGGAAATAGGAATGCCTTTACAGGTTGACGCCGCCCCTGACACTTACAAATACAAGGGTTTGTCGCCAGGCCCAATTTGCAATCCTGGTTTAGAGAGCATTGAAGCTGCAATTTATCCTCAAGAAAGCCCCTATCTTTATTACCTATCCACTCCAGACGGAGAAACCATTTTCAGCCAAACCCTGAAAGAGCACAACATTGCCAGAGAAAAATATTTAAAGTGACAACTTCGCTGTCATTTGTTATAATAAAACAATGGAGGCCTTAACTACTTCTTTTAATATTATAGAGAATCTTCCTTTTATTATTTTTAATTTGGTCTTTTTTGTTATTTTTATCTTTTTTCTTTTTGGATCTTTTGTTTGGGTATTCGGAAAAGGAGAGATTCAAAAAATAGAGCGAGGACAAAAGATTATTTTAAACTCTCTTTACGCTCTTTTTATTCTTCTGTTAGTAGCTTTGGTTTTCTTTTTAGGCACCTATTTATTAAAGAAGGGAGAGGTTTTAAAGCCTCCACTAGCTTCTCAAGATTTTCCGTCAGCCCCTGTTTCTATTGCGCCCGTGCCCCCTGTATTTGTTGAAATTGGAGGTTCTTATTTTAGCGGACCATGGTCTTTGCAAGAGCTAGAGAAAAAAAATATATTTGAGAACACAAAAATATCCGGTCTTTATACAATTATGTGTAAAAAAAATGGGGATTATGGTATAATCTATATCGGGAGAATAGGAGGAGAACAAATAAATTACCAGTGCTGGCTGGAAAATTGCGAAAATAAAATAGAAAATCTTTATATGGCACTTTTGCCAATTTCTTCTGAGAAATTCGGCAGGACTGAAATAGAGGACTTAGCCCAAAAAATAAGAAACAGGGTTAACCCCCTTTGTCTATAGATATGAATATTTCAATTTTTAAAAGATTTACAATAGAAAAAAGCTTATTTTTTATTATAATAGCCGGAATTTTGATAGTTTTTGTTTCGGTTTTTTATTTGTTTTTTGTCTACGGTACCAAAAGTATTAAAATTCTAAGCCCTAATGGCGGGGAAGAATGGGAAATTGGCCAGACATACCAGATTACTTGGCAGGCAAGGGGAGTAGAGAAAGTAGGCATTGTTTTATTTAAAGGCAAGGAGCCAAAGTGGCTCGCCAAAGATATTCCTGCCAGCAGCGGCAAATATGAATGGAAAATTTATCCCGGACAGGAATATGGTTCAGGTTTTTGGATCGCCATAGTAGAATATCCCTGGCGAGAAGGCAATAAGATTGATTATTCCGATTCTTCTTTTGCAATTACTTATCCTTTACTTGATAGTTGCGAGGCCTTATCTGCTAGTCAGGAATGGCTTTATTTGCCAAATAATTTTCCGAATCTAAGGCGAGTTTTTATCACAGAACAAAATTATAAAGGAAATTTAGACGGGCTTGAGGGCGCGGATAAAATCTGTCAGCAGGAGGCGGAGAAGAATAATTTAGGAGGAAAGTGGCAGGTCTTTCTGGGCGGGGATAATGATGAGGAAACAGCCGTGAAAAGATTAGAGAAAACTCCGCGAGAAAAAGAGGGAATTTTTATAGAGGCAAAGCCCGCCCTTAAATTAAATAGAGGGGATACTTGCCATCGGCTTTTAGCAAAGAATTTTGACGAATTTTTGGCAAAACTTTCTGGCTCGCAAATAATTAATGCCGAGAAATTAGACAAGGAATTTTTGGAAAATTTAGATAAACTTTGGCTGGGCCGGGTTAATAATGAGAGCAAGAAAAACTGTACAGCCATTGCCAAAGTTACATTGTCTGACGATACTCCTCTTGTTGAAAAATATAGTTTTACCGTTACCTGTCAAAACTGGACTCAAGAAAAAAGATTTGTGGATGGTTATCCGACAGAAAAAGGAATTGTCAGACCTTCTTTTTCTACCTGCTATACCCCTCAAGGAAAATTTACAGAGGCAGTTGCTTTGGCCGGCTTAGCTTCTAGTTTGCAGGGTAAAGGCAAGGATGCCGAATATAATTTATCTATTGGCAAGTACTGCGATAGTTCTCAGAAACTCCTTTGTATTGAAGAATAAGGGGGGGGTTGACAGTTATCCTTGAATGAGTAATATAAAAGAATAGCCGTAGACAATGGGCAAGTAAGACCCATCGAGGCAAATTGGATTTTTGCTGTCTGCGGAGACAGCTTTTTTAGTTAAAATGCCCCAAACAAAAGAACAAAAAAAGAAAATAATTGAAAAATTGAGAGAAAACGTCGCCAAGCAAAGGGCAATGGTTTTTGTGGCGATTGAGGGGCTGAAAGCAGCCAAAACCTTTGACTTGAGGAAACAACTAAAAGAAGCAGATTGCCTTTTACAGGTTGCCAAAAAAACCTTGCTTAATTTGGTTTTTAAGGAGAAAAAATTTGATTTTGACGCCAAAAAATTAGAAGGTCAGCCGGCTTTAATTTTCGGTTTTAAAGATGAAATTGCTCCGGCTAAAATTGCTCATAACTTTTCAAAAGAGAACGAGAATCTAAAGATTTTAGGCGGTTTTTTTGAAGACAAATTTAGGAATAGAGAGGAAATTATTGCTTTGGCAGAAATACCTTCAAAAGAACAACTTTTATCAAAGGTCGTTTCAAGTATTTTTTCCCCTGTTTCCAATTTCGTGAATATTTTACAGGGGAATATAAGGAATTTTGTTTATTTATTAAGTATAATTAAAAAATAATTATGGCAGAAGAAAAAAAAGAAAAAATTGAGGTGCCAAAGAAATTTAAGTCGTTCGTTGAAGAGATAGAAAAACTCTCGGTTTTGGATTTGGCAGAACTGGTTAAAGTTTTGGAAAAGAAGTTCGGCGTTTCGGCTCAAGCTCTAGTAGCAGTTGCTGCTGCTCCTGCTGTTGGCGGCGCTGCTGACGTAGAAGAAAAGAGCGTTTTCAATATTCAATTGACATCAGTCGGAGATAAGAAAATTGAAGTTATTAAAATAGTTAGGGATGCTCTAGGAAAGGGCTTAAAAGAAGCCAAGGATTTAGTTGATGCGGCAGCCAAGTCCCCTCAAATGATTAAAGAAAATGTCAAAAAAGAAGAGGCAGAGGACTTAAAGAAAAAATTTGAAGCAGTCGGTGCCAAAGTAGAATTGAAGTAAAAAAATTGTTGTTTTTCATAAAACACATAAAAAGGGTTTTTAGAAAAGAAAGGTGCAGAAAATGGAAAAAGGAATTTTAAAAAAAGGAAGCACAGCAACAATCAATGGCATCACTCTTTTTAACCAGCATCCGATAGAAAGGAAGTGTTCCCCAGGATGCGGGAAAATGTTTAAGACGACTGAAGGAGGTCCAAGGATATGTCCTGAATGCAGGAAAAAGCTTAAAAAGCTTAAAAAGCTTAAAACTTCGTCCCGAAGGCATCGGGTTCGTTCTTCTCCAAATGGGCGCAATGGAATTGGCGGGATATAAACCATTGACACGGTTTGTTGGATACGATAAGATAAGAGATATAAGGGACAGGGAAGTAAAGATTACAAACAATGGCTGATGAGCGCGAAAAGCTACTTTAAGGATGGTGCTTCACCTCCCTTTTAAGTGTCGTACTGGTACATTGTAGGTGATACAATCGCCATTGCGCTTTCTTTTCTGTCCCATATTTGTTCTTTTTATGTTCTTTCCTTAATGCAAGTTCTCCTCGTTGGAGAACACAGAGGGGCGGTTTTGCAAGGATGCATACCGCCCGTTTTTTTTGACCCCGTT
>Ga0210049_1001227_pt1 | contig 23785 bp, 24 predicted proteins | sample CryGeyCG2014_300_2_FD_183964 | JGI IMG/M metagenome (GOLD analysis project Ga0210049, IMG submission 183964) | Groundwater microbial communities from aquifer - Crystal Geyser CG06_land_8/20/14_3.00 (SPAdes) (version 2) | ecosystem: Environmental > Aquatic > Deep subsurface > Groundwater | place... | reverse complement strand
GATGAAAACTGTATTTATCTCCTCCAGCCATCTCTACAGCCCCTTCCGCCCCTTCCGACCCTTCCTCAGCGCCGGCGGATATAGGGTTACATCACAACAACGGAAATAACAACAACACGAAGATAAATGCCTGGAGAGGAAATCTTGATCTTATCGCCTTTCCCATTTTAGCATCCTCCTTTCTCTCTTTTAGTCGTCAGTCATCAGTGATGATGAACTCGTAAAAAGTCGAATTTACCCTGTTTTGTCATTCCGTGCTTGACACGGAATCCAGTGTTTTTAACTAGTTCTGGATACCGGCTTTCGCCGGTATGACGGTTTGGAGGACTTTTTACGAGACACCGTCATGTATGGACGACCCCCCTTTCCTCTATACCATTACCGCTATTAAATCTTATCTCCCCTCATCCCCCCTTTCCTGTATGGAACGAAGATCACAACAGATTGAATCGCCTCAAGGCATTCGCCAACCTGTTGTCCTCAAGGGAAAGCTCCCTGAGGGCATCCAGCACCCTCCGCAGAACACCCTCCTTCTCTATAAACTCAATGGCCTCCCTCCTTGCCTCCCTGATGATCGTCCTCCTGTCCCAATAGCCAAACCCAATCACCACAGCCACTAAAGAGGTGAATATACCGGCAAGGATATATAGGAAATTGAACATATCTCCGAATCTCTTGTCAACCTGTTCAAACCTCTTGTCAACCTGTTCAAACCTCTTGTCAATCTGATCAAACCTCTTGTCAACCTGTTCAAATCTCTTGTCAATTTCTCCCATCTTTACCCTGAGCTCGATGAGGAGTTCCCTGTCCTTTTTAGTAAAACCATCTTCTGCAAGGGCAGGAAACGAACAGGTAAGCAAAAATAAAACAACCACTGTAACGAGATATCTCATGACCTTCATTTTTTATTGTTGCTCTCTCCCATGATAAAATCGGGACGGAAGATCCATACGAGGGTAGGCATGAGGAAGAGAGCAGTGAGGGCAGAGATGGCAAGCCATAGACCGATCAGGATCCCCATCTCGGCCTGGAACCGCAGCGAGGAGAAATCCCAGAAAACGATACAGGTAACCAGGGTAATCAAGGTAACCAGCACGCCTCTGCCGGCGGAGGATATGGAGTTGGTGATGGCGCCCATGAGGTCGTGACCACGGCGCAGCTCTTCCCGGATGCCGTCACAGATGTAGAAGGCATAGTCAACACCCAGACCGATCCCTGTCGCCGCTACGGGCAAGGTGTTGATGGAGATCCCGATGTCTCTCCAGGCCATGAAGGCAAAAGTCAGGGTATTGGAAATAATCACCGGTATCATAAAGAACAGCCCTGCCACCAGGGAGCGGTAGCCGACGTAACAGAAGATCACCACGGCCAGCAGCGCCAGGGCGATGGATTCGAATTGGCCGGCAAGGATCACCTCGTTGACCGCTCCGAGGACGCCTATCAAGCCTCCGGCGAGGAGGTATTCGGCGCCCGGTATGGGATGCTTGGCGGCAAATTCCTTCACCCGGGCAATCGTCGCACGGATGGTATCGCCCTTGTGATCCTTGACCATAAAGTGCACCGCGGCATTCTCAAACTGCGGATCAACGAACCTGTCTATATCGCCCGGTTCGGTGCCCGCGAGATAGATATAGATGAGTTCCGAATTTTCCGGGATGTTGGCTCCATACTCCTTGTAGCGCGGGTTGCCCTCCCGAAGCATCGTCCTTATCTTCGGCAAGGCGTCGGCAAGAGAAAGCGAACCGCCCACTTCCGGCTGCGATTCCATGAAATTCTGGAAATAGTCCATGTAATCCAGGATGACAGGTTCCCTAATGGCATCATATCTTTTTGTTGCGATTACCACAAACAGCCTGTCGGTTCCTGCAAATTTTATATTCATCTTATCCGCGGCTATGTTGTAACTCGAATCAGGCCAGAGGATCGGCGAGCCGGGACGGGTATCTCCCACTTTCAGCTTGAAGGCGTAAAACCCGCTTACCACAAATATCACCAGGAAACCGCTCGCCACGGTATAGCGCCACCGGGTGGAGATAATGTGGATGGCAAGGGATAGAATCTTACGCAGAATCGGGAAGACATCAATGGGATGGGCATATTTCCGCGGCCGCCTGCTCCAGGACAACAGCAAGGGAATCTGCACGATCCCGCAGACAGCAATGGTTGATACCCAGACCCCCCCGATGATGGCGACTTTCTGGAGAAGCGGAATGGGGGTGAGGACCACCACCATGATCCCCGCGGCATCCGTGGCCACGCCAAGCAGACCGGGTTTGATCAGCCCCAGCATGGCAAGCCTGGCCGCCTTGAAGGGTTCCATTCCACCGGCAATCTCGAAGTCAAACCGCGAAACAAACTGGACCGAGTGGGAAATGCAGCGGGCGGTAATCAGGAAAGCCAACACCACGGTCAGGGGATCCAGGTGAAAACCGGCCATGCCGGCGACGCCGAACGCCCATATCGCGCTCAAGAGTCCGGCCATCATCGGATAGAGAGTGCCGCGCCAGGTTCTCATAAGGAGAAACAGGACGAGGGCGGTGGAAACAATAGTGATAAAGAAGATCGTCATGGTTTCGGTAAAGTAATACCCCACCCAACCGTAGAGGATCGGTTCCCCCACTATTCCTACCTTGACGCCATTCCCCTCGGCCTTTTCCACAATCTTCATGATCTCTTTAAAGGCCGCGTCATATTTCAGCAGATGATCGTAGAAGTCAACGGTGATCAGTGTTGACTTCATATCCCGCGAGACGTAGCGGCCGTAAACCAATTCATTCCCCAGGATGGCGTCCCGGAGCTTGCTCATCTCTTCCTCGTTTTTGGGTATATCAGGCCACATCATGGGGACGCTTAAAATCCCTTCCGTGGATGCACGCACATCCCGGAGCTTCTTAGTGGCCAGAGAGATGACCTGAAATGGATTGACCCCCTCCACAAACTGCAGTTCGTTGGTGATCTGTTGGACCTTGGCCAGGACATCGCGGTTGAAGATATCGCCCTTTTCCGCTTCCACCATGATGTTGACGATATTCGATCCGCCGAAGGTCTTTTTGAAACGTTCATTAACGATAACATAGGGGTGTTTCGTGGGCAGGAGTTCCTCAAAAATAGTCTTTATGGGTACCCGGAAGGCAAAAACGGCAAAAATCGTCGAGATGACGGCAAGAAGCATTGTTACCGCCATGCGATGCCGAAAACAGAAATCTGTAAAACCTATCAATATTTTACTATGTGCAGTTTCTTCCCAGCTATAGGTTTTTTTCTCTTCTTCCATGAGACTTCCTTCCCCTTTCCCCTATATTTTCCGATCAAAAAACTCTATCACGCCTTCTTTTAGGACGGCCAGGCGGTCACCTGAACAATAGTAGCGATCATCTATCTTCCGCACCTTGGTGTACCAGGATGTGTCGAGGTCTGTTATTCTTCCCCCGCTCCAGTTAAGACCGGCGGGATCGCCTTTAAACATTACCCCCTTGTCACCGACGGCGACCCACTGTCCCCCGTCCCATATAACAGAGAATAAGTGCTCGCTGGTTGCTGCCGGCGCCTGCGTCCAGCGCTTGCCGCCATCTTCCGTAACGAGGACAACGCCCTGGAGTCCCACAGCAACCCCATGTTCCTTATCCCGGAAGGCCACCCCCATGAGAGAGCTTTCCACCGGAGATTTGACGGCAGTCCACGTTTGGCCGCCGTCATCCGTCCTCATGATACGCCCAAATTCACCGACTATCAAACCATTCTGCTCGATGAAAGAACAATCGTTCCAGCCCACATCTTCTGCTTTCATCCTGCGTTCCCAGGTTCGCCCTTCGTCTTTCGAGCAGAGGACCGCCCCCATCTCACCGACTGCCCAGGCGCTGCCATCGGGAAAAGTCTTAACTGCTATCAGCTTCTTGGGTGTTTGGGAAGCCGTCTCTTTAGCCATTTCTTCGCTCATGCCTGAGGACACCTGCACATCCAGGCCCTTCTCTCCGGATCCAGTCTTAGCTTCTTGGTCGTCAAGAGGTGTCTTTACCTTTTTCCAGCGCTTTCCTCCGTCAGTGGTGGTAAGGATAATCCCTTCGTTGCCCACAACGCAGGCCCGTTTCTCATCCCAGGCAGCGATATCCTGCAGATGGGCAAGCGTCGGCGACGCTTGCAACACCCAGGATTTTCCGCTATCGTCGCTGCGCAAAATTTTGCCATGACTGCCCACCGCCCAGATCGTCGTCGGCGTCGGCAACGTAACGCCATAAATACGGTCTCTTCTGACGATGGGATAAGGCTTGAGAACAGCTTCTCCTGTCTGAGGTTTGACAAAGAAAGCAACATAGAGCAACCCGACAATAATAATCACCGGTAATATTGAAACGACGATTCCGATTAAACGTTTGATTAGCATCCTTATTCACCCTCCCCTCCCGTAAAAATTTTATACCATGACACAGCTATAACCACATAAACACATTTGTCAAGTATTTTTAAAGATTATAGGTGCAGCTATTGATGGTGGCATCAATGATGGTGGTCAGAATTTATTTCTTTACAGGAGGTCTCACCATCAGTACCGGCAGCCTGGAATAGCGCATTACCTTATTTGCTACGCTGCCGATTATCAATTGACTTATTTCAGAGCTAACATTCGTGGTCATGAGGATGAGGTCTACCTTCTTCTGTTTGGCAAAATCTATGATCGTTTCCGCAGCGCTACCTACCAATACCTCTGAGGTGACATTCACTCCTTCCAACTTGAGCTGGGATTGTATCTTAGAAAGGTATTCTTTAGCTATTTTTTTCTGAGCCTCATGAGATTCTTGAAAACTATCATGTTCCATTACCCAGGCGGGAGGGGTCTCTATAACTTGTAGGAGTATCACCTCCCTTACCTTACGACCCTCCTCGGCTACTGATCTTACATGGGGCAGAATAGCCTCCTCCGCAACCTTAGACCCATCGAGGGGAACAAGTATCTTTTCGTACATTCTAATACCTCCTTTATCTCCTTTATTGAAGGGTCGCTTCCCTTATGCTGTTATCCATTATAGTTACTTTTACGAAAAGTCAAGAAATTATTTACTCTTCCCTCTTTGTCCTCTCAAGGACGTAACGGCTACGTACAAGCGACCACTGCTGAGATGTAATCATGAAGTACCGTTTCAATTCCAGGGCCTGCGGATAAACGGTAAAAGGGTAGATCTTGTTCGGGTCCTCGTTGTTGACCCCATATACCCCTATCCTCTGGACCGAGAGGTGCTCCTGATGGCGGGCGACCCAGCGTTCCTGGTGGCGAAGGGGGATCCCCAGCGGCTCCTGGATGGCAGGCGCCACGAGGGCGAAATCATTGGCTGCACCCTGGCTCTTCAGGGAACGCCGCAGCTCAACGAGAGACCTGGCCCGCTCGAACGCCGGTTCATCAAAGCGTACCACGCAATTAACAAAGAACCCCTTCCCCTCTCTCTCGAAATAAAAATCCGCTCCCTCACGTTCCGCCGGCAGATATCCCTTGTCTTGAAGAAGGTGGGAAAATGCCTCCCGGAGGTAGGCCAGCGTCTCCTCACAGCTCGCGAAATCCATTTGTTTCCGTACCGGCAGGAGACTTGCCTTGGGCGGCTCTATAACCGGCGCCACCGATTTCCGCAACGTCCGGAGAGGTCCTTCACAGAGGAATATCTCTCTCTCCTCCTTCCCGTGATCATTTAAGAAGCCCACCTGCAGGAGGAGCTTGATCCGACCGGGGGTCTTCGCCTTTTCGAGAACCTCAATTTTCGTTACCACCACCTTCCCGTCGAGGGGCAGGGTGATCTCCATCCCTTTTTCCGCAAAAGCCCTATTCACATCAGCTACTGTTGTTGTCATTTCAAGGTTCACAGTTCACGGTTCAAGGTTCAAGGTTCACGGTTCACAGTTCAAGGTTCACGGTTCACGGTTCACAGTTCAAGGTTCAAGGTTCATGGTTGGCTTGCGCTCTTCATATTTCTTGAGATAGTTAATGAATCCACGAATGGCAGCACGTGTTTGTCTGGCCTGTTCGTAAACATCTTTGAATTCGTTGGGCGATATGTACTCTTCATCCAGGGCGACATAAAGTTCGCTCCGAACTTCCGTGCAAGACCGCTTGGCATATCTCAAGAACCGGATGAACTCCGCATTCGTCTCTGAATCGAATCCCTCGGCAATATTATGCATTGATGATCCAGCAGCATCTTGTATCTGTCTCTTCAGTCCGTAGTCCTTCGCAAATCCTAACTTTTTTGTTAAACGGTACCCCCGTATTCAATACGGGGTAATTCGCGCGCCAGTTGCCAAGCCTCAATGTCTTCAAACCGTTCAATTTTCATCAGTCTAACCGTGAACCCTGAGCTGTGAACCCTGAGCTGTGAACCCTGAACTGTGAACCCTGAACTGTGAACCCTGAACCGTGAACCTTGAACCCCGCTCTTTATCTCACCAGCTCCAGAGCGCCAAAGGGGCATCTCTCTTCGCAAACCCGGCAGTACTCTGGTGGGTCCATGCAGCGTTTACAACTTTCCCACTCGACGACCCGCACCCTCCCGTCAACTATCTTTAAAACCGGCGGTACATTCCGTGGAATAACAATGCCCGACCCAAACATCACCGTCCCCTGGCACTTATCGCAAACGGCGACACAATCCCCGCAACCACAGCATTTCTCCTCATCAATAAGGAGACCTGTTTTCTCTACGGAAAAATCACCGCCGAAATGCCCGTTGAGAAAATCAAGGGCGGATATATACTGCTCCGTGAGCAGGTCGGGACAATCCTCAGGTCTCTTTTCCCTGCCGATGAGAGCAAAGGCAAAGGCAAAGCAGGTGAGAAACCCGCACTTTTTGCAGTTGGTACCCGGCAGATATTGAAATACCTGCAATGGCTGCAGTTTGTCCTTCTTCGCCACGATCTAATCCTTTTTATCCCCCCTTTGAAAAAGGGGGGAATTTATGACTCGAGAGCCTCGGCCTTGACCTCAATATGTTTGAAATTGGGCAGTTTTCCATGCCTGCAGGTGGTCAACCGGTTAACAAGCGGGCTTACCGGCATATAACCGTACCCCGAGGGGCATTTGGGCTCGGCAAGGACATCCACCACAATACTGCCCTCTTCGTTGGTCAACTTTAACTTTTCTCCGGCGGCAATCCCCAGGTCGGCTAAATCCTTCGGGGATAAACGAACAAGGGCCGCGGCTGGCTGGCCGTTCTCTTTATATCTTTCCGACCAGAGGAAAATATCTCTGTAAGTAACAATCGTCAGTTTCACGGGCGGAGCAACTCCTTTAGTCTTTCCAATATCTGCACGTCGCTCTGTTTGTCCGTCCATTTTGCCGGCATAAGCGTCACCGTAGTTCCATCCATACGCATCGCCGTTCCCCCGGACTCCAAGCCCGTCAGGGAGACTCCTAAAACCACCGACGAGGCTTCCGTGGTGGCGGTGCGGAAGGGATCCAGGGTAATCAGGGGCACGCCATCTAAATGCTTGAGGACTGAAATCGGCAGAGAAGAAAATGGATCGGCCCCAACGATGAGGAGGCAGTCCGCGGCACGGTTTTTTACCTGTTCCAGCAGGGAAAATTCATCCCCGTGACTGACGGCGCCGCCGGCAAAGTTCACCTTGTTTACGCACCCTGTAGCATTATAGAGAGAATAATTAAATCCCCTTACGTTGTAGTGGCCACTCATGGGGATTACAAACGTTTTCATCCAGCCGCCCAAGTGTTTTAGCATCTCATAGAAGAGAGAAAAATCGTTGTCAAGGGAGTAAGTGAGTCCCAAACCGGCAAAGATCACACAATGGCGGGATTGCTTGAGTAACTTGAGAAAGCCCGACGCATCCTTCCTGACCGGATTGCCCTTGATCCCTTCTATGATGGCCGCGATGAAGTTACTGTCTTCCCCCGGCAGGATCCTGAAAAAACGATGGGCCACACCGGCCCCCGCCGTCTCAGACTCCCTTACATCTACAACGGCCATGGTCACGTAGCGTGTCGCCCCCATTTCATGGTACTTGCGGTGGGCATACAGGCTGAATCTGGAAAGGTGACGAGGTTGGGCGTTATGCGGGTTGGAACCCCAGTAAATAATGAGATCGGAATCGTGGATTTGATCAAAAGTGCAAGAGGGAAGGGTACCGGTTAAGATATCATGGGTGAGCTTTCCCTGGCAAAAGGATGAACTGTCATCAAGCACCGCCCCCAGCATTCTTGCCAGTTCAATTCCCTGCCTCTGGGCTTCCAGCGAGGCATTGTCCATACCGAAAACCAGAGGACGGCGCGCCCGCGAGAGTAATCCGGCAGCGGCAGCAAGCGCCTGATCTGTATCAACCTGCTTCCCGTCAACGAGATGGACGGTTCTTAGTCTTTCATTTTCGCTGCCAAAAAAAAAAGCAGTGCCTTTGCGACAGGCTTTTTCCATACTCACAATCCTGCCGTTTTCTATTTCTATCTCAATGTCGTCGCAAAGGCAACTGCAGGCAGTGCAAACCATTTCACCGGCGCTCATTTTGCATCTCCCGCAACTCATCTTCCCAGAGCAACTGATTTATCTCTCTCATGATGAGAAAATCGGCAGATATTTTACCCTGAACAAAAAACTCCAACAAAGTCTTATCCAAAGGTTCGCCGGTAATGCACCAGACATACTCCTCCGCCGGGTTTATCAGCCAGACCATTATTTTCAGATCTTTCATGGCCAGGTACCACCTGCCCCTGTCCTGCCGGAAGTATTCGAGGAGGAGGTATTCGTTAATGGGAGGAAGGAGCAAGGCATAATCGGCCCTATCTCCCAGGACGGCCCTGGCGGCAGCTAATTTAGCCAGGGCTTCCGTGGAAGTTTCCATATCCGGGGCATCAAAACCTACAATATCGTAAGTTTTTTCACCTTCTTTACGCCTTCCATAAATGGCCGGCAGGACAAAACCAATGTAATCCGGCGGCAGCAGCTCATACCCGGCATCAGAGAGGAACACGCGCGTCCATTCCCTGATCTTTTCCGGGGGGAAGGACCAACTCCTAAATTCGCCTTCTCTTATCTTATCGTTGTCGGACATGACAGCCCCCATCTAAAGTTGATTTCTGAATTCCCCCCTTTGAAAAAGGGGGGTTAGGGGGGATTTCTGAATTTAATTGTTCTCCCATCGTCCAATAGATAACATCCACGATAGCATCAATTTCTTTTAGTACCTCACTACTATTGAAACGTAGAACCTTTAGACCCAAACCGACCAGATACTCATCACGGCTCTTATCCCTTTTAAGGTGATCGCCTTCTAGATGTTGTGATCCATCCACTTCAACTACCAAGTTCGTCCTTGGCGCGAAGAAATCTACAATGTAGTTACCAATTGACTTTTGCCGGTAAAATTGTATCCCCATGAGTTGTTTGCCCCGCAGGCGTGACCACAAAGCGCTTTCACTATCCGTTGAATTCTTACGCAATTGGCGCGCCTTATCTTTGAGATTTACATTGTACCGCAGCATTCTTCTAAAAATCCCCCCTAACCCCCCTTTTTCAAAGGGGGGAGGACTCTTGATGGGAGAGGGTTAGGGAAAGCCCTCCCTTATTTTCCCCTCCCGCCAGGGGGAAACAGACTTTTTACGAAGTCGTCAATTTTAGGCACTTCCAACTTTAGAGACTTCCAATCAACGATTCCAGGTTCTTCTGGTACTGGTTAAGCGAAGCGTCGGGCAGGGAAAAGGTGGCATCCTTCATGGACATATTCCCCAGCACCACTGTCTCCATACCTTTCACGGCCGGTAAAACAGACTTAAGCATACGCGCCGGATAACCGATAAAGACCATCATTTCCGGCCTTTGGGCCGTTATCGGATCACCCCAGTAGGGGAAACGGGTCAGATTAACCATCTCCGCCAGCGCTTTTCTCGTCGCCCGCACCCCTTTCTCTTTTAACGGAACAGCCGAACTACCCGTGGCCGCCACCGGCAGATCCAGTTTCAATGCAATCTGAGCCGCAAAATCGGACAGCTTACGGCCGCCTAATTCCATCTCATCACAGAGGTATCCGGTAAGAAGAAGCACATTTTTCCTCTTTTTTATATTACCAACCAGTTCTGTAAAAACACTCATTTTTTCTCCTCCTTCCCGCCAGGCGCGCTGCCGCGTGCAATCATGCGCTTTAACTTAGTGATAGCCTTGGTCATGGCGCTGTATTCTTTACTGAACTCACCGATTTCGAGAAGTCTGCCATCGGGGTGCCTGGCCTTTTTTATCTGCATACGATCTATATCCCAGCCGGACTTTTCCTTCAACTCTTTGAGGAGCCTGCTCTTATAGCGAATAGGCAGCTCCCAGTCCGAACGGGCGAAAAGCCGCCAATCGTCGGGGAACTCCTGGAAAAACATCTGAGAAAATTCAATCCAGGTATCAAGCCGCGCCTGCCTGCCGTCCCTCACATCAACGGCCCGCATGGAAATGGCAAGGGCCTGGGTAAGGCACTCCTCCTTTGTCTCCACCGGAATAATCATCGCGGGAGGACTCGGCTCATGATACTGCTTTTTCCCACCGTAACTGATATAGGACCACCATTCTTCCCACTTCCACTTGTTGCCCATCAGATAACGATTCCAATCAAACCCGGAATTGGGGCCGATAACGGCGCTCATCCCGGCGCGCACCCAGGAGGCCACCAGGGCGTGCATCCTGTCGGGCAAGGCGCCCCAAACGATCAAAGTGGGGGCGATAATATTATATTCCAGATCTGCCGTTTCGGCAAAGTTGCCGTAGTGGCTGGCGCCGGCGCCGGTACGGGGCCACTTCAGCGCCTGATCAACAATATGGGAACAGGCCGTGCAGGAACCACAGTTGATCAGGTTTCTCAACTGGGCTTCGGTGCCGAACTGTTCATAAACGTACTGCCCTTTCTCCTTGTTGAAATACCGCCCGATTTCACCGGCGCCACAACCAGCGGTAAATATAATGGCGTTACGCAAGGTGAGATTATAGGCAATCCAGCCCAATTCCTCACTGTTTCGCGCATCCCCGCATCCAATGACATGGAAGATACCGGGGCAGTTGCCCCACATTGAGCCGAAAGCCCAACTGGTAGTCTCCACACGAGCTACAGGACCTCGACCGGCGCGCATCTTCAACTTATCATCATCCTTCCACGCATCCAGGGCGGCAACGAAGATATTTTCCAGAGGTATTTTCTCAGGGCATATCTTCTCACAGGCGCCGCACATATAACATCCCTCTTCTATATCTTTCAGGGCGGCTATTCCTTCAGCGTTTACCTTGCGCAACTGCAGGCCGATGAGAAGACCGTTGGGACAAACATTAGAACATCGGTCACAATCGTCACGACAGCGCTTTGCCTCTTTCTTCACGGCCTCTTCCGAGAGGAGATGGTTCTTAGGACGTGATATCTTCTGTACGAGTTTCACCGCTGCGGCAGCCGCCTTTTCCGTATGGCGGACCCAGACTCCCGGAGCGCCGGCCAGGAGATCGGCGACAATTTTTTCGACTGTCTCGTCACTATAATCCGGCAGACCGATATTTCTCGCCCTGCTCGTCCATATTACCTTTGTCCCGGCAATCTTTGCGTCTTCGAGGAAGCTGAGATCAATACAGGCGTCGCCGGCAACGATAACATCGCTGATGCCGTGCCGCGCCAGTTTACGGGCCTGGGTCATGGGACCAAGTATCCGGCACCTGTCATAAAAACGTATAATATCATGGCCGGCAGGACCGATGCCGCAGACCTCCACCTTTTCGAAGAGGTTCTCCTCCTTAAGTTGCTTTACGGCACAAAAACCCGTCAGGAAGCTATCACCCAGGAAAGTGAGTACCGGCTTTCCCTTTTCCACATGGCCCAACCCTCCCAAGATATTGGCCGGTGGCCAATTGATGGTGGTCATGATGTCCTCGTTGGAGGCGTTAGTAAAACCGAAGCAGTTCATCTTCACCAGTTCGGAGACGTTCATCGCTACCAGTAAAATACTGCCCGAATGGAGGACCATCTGTTCCATCTCGGTAGGGTCGAGAGCGCTGAAACTGGCCGTAAAGAGTTTATTCAACTGCTCCTCGGCATAAGAAAGCACCCTGGCGAGATCGGCAAGGTTCTTCGGCCATATAGCGGTCATCAGACCTATATGGCTGGTATCGCTCCGGTCGTGCATCTTACCCCATTCCACGGGGCGGTCCGAACCGAAGACCTTAAGGGCATAATTTAACAACTCCCGGCTGTCTAAAAATTGGCTGAGGCAGCCCCGGCAGGTACGCCGCAGGGAAAGCCTCGCCTGAGAGGCAACTTCCGTGAGACCGCAGAGGCCGTTGTCCGCTTTCAGATCACAGGGCCCCAGGGGGCAATCGCTGCATGTCCCCGGTGAAAATGTATAAAGGGGGGGATATCTGCCGATCAAAAAACTGTCCCATTCGGCTATATCAGCAGCATCGGCAAAGGGAAACAATCTCTGGTCAAAAGTTTTGTAGCGCGCTTCCTGGAAGTCCGTCTCCATCGCTTCAATGATAATATCCTCAACCCCGCGAGGGTCGCGCACCGGCTCCCCAACGGGGATATCTGCATTCCCCAGTCTAAATGTTTTATTCTCAGACATAATCTCTCCTTTCTACATAAAATCAACTTCAGCGAGGCATTTGGGACATACCTTCTTTTTTGTCTGCCCTGCTCTCAGGGGAGACATCGACACCCCCGGCTTCACCATGGTCCCCGGGCTGAGGTCCTGCAAAAGCACCTCCTTGGCACACATATCACAGATCGGGATGCTACATTCCGAACACTCTTTCGCGGCATCGTTCTTGCCGCATACCCCGCAAACTTTTACTTCGGTAGCCATCGTCTCTCATCTCCTTTCTTGGTTTGTTCTTTCGGCCACGACAGAGCGTGGCCCTCCTGGTATTTTTTCAGTGGCCATCCTGGTATTTTGTCAGGCTCTGGCTGCTACTCTCTCGGCCAGAACGGCTGTAGTGACAGTCTCCGCACCGACAAAGTAAATTCTACCCTTACCTATCCTGGCAATTCTCCGCATCAGTTCAGGATCGGTAGATTCTCCACCAATACAGACACAGGAGATAGTTATCCCCTTCCTTGCCGCGCTGGTAGCCTGCCGCAGGGCATATTTCTGCGGGGAAGGGTGGGGAGCAGTGGCGTCACCATCGGAAATAACGATCATATGCCGGACAGCCCTGCCCCGCCTGTGGCGGCTGAATAACTGCGTCGCTTTCAAGATACCGTAACCAATATTGGTAAAGGCGTTCGGATGCAGTTCCAGGTTCAGCACCCTTTGCGTTAAATGGTACGGGTTGTCGGTAATATCCACTACCACATCGGCCAGGTTGGAAAAAGAAACCACCCCCACCCTGTCTCTAAACTGTGACGCTGCCAGCGAAAGGGCAATAGCGCATTCCTTGGCGTGCCATAATTTCTCTAACTGTACCATGGTGCCGGAAAGGTCCACCACCAGGACTATGTCCATCTGCATGCGGACGTCTTTGGTTACGACCATAATATCTTTTCTCGTTACGGACTGACGGCGGTTCCGAATGGTTTCCCTGATGGTATCCTTAAGCGAAACATCCCGGTAGCGGTCGCCGAAACGGAAGTGCCTTATCCCTACTTCACGCCCCTCACCAACGGTAAGCTTCTTGCCGGTGGGATGTTTACCATAGCCGTACAGGATATTGGTAATCAGCCTGGGGGTCAGTCTCTCTAACAGAAATGATAATCCCCGGCGGCTCAACTCCCACCCTTGCTTGCCCTTCTCTAAGATATTGTACTCTTCTAAATGGTTGATCGTCTCCGTTAGAGCATCCGCTTCCAACTGACGTCGTATCCTGTTTACTCTTTCTTCCCGTTTCCTTGCCTCTTCAATGTCGGCAAGCATCTCCATGCTGATCCTGTCCTGCCCGTACCGCTCCGGGTATAGTTCCTTCATCCTCGCCGCCATCTTCCTTACCACTTCAGCCAGTTTGGAATCGGGGAAACGCTGTACCCTCTTTAACAGAATATCAAAAGCGCCGTATTTAAGGGGCTTTCTGAACCTGTCCTCTCTTGCAATTTCCTCTACGAGGGAAAGCAGATCATCTCTGGAAAAGACGATTTTTTCTGCCGTTTCCCCCTCTCCGAGCACCTCTTCGAGGATCTCGTTTACGATTTGTTCCTTTCTCCCCGGCAGGTCGGCGTGAGGAACCACTTCCAGGCGGTGCGGTAAAGAAACAGCGGCGGCAACCTCAAGCCTTTTCCTTTCATCGGCGATACACATTTCTTTGAGAGATACCAACAGATCGTGGCAATGGAGCAGACCTCTGGTGCTTACACCCCTTTCCACCTCGCCGTGCATTCTGGTCCGGGTGACTATTTCTCCGATTATATCACTGGCACTCTCGGTGAGCATTTTCCCTCTTGCGGCCAGTCGGTCGCGGGCAATCATTTTCTCCACCGTCATACTGACAGGATAACCGATATGAACCACGTCAAAACATTCCAGCACACCCAAAGGCAGATACTCTAACATCTTGGGACTGCCTGTAGCAACCACCAGCATATCGAGGCAGAGCCTCTCTTCAGAGGCACCCAGGTTGATGACACCGCCATCTAAGGCATAGAGAAGAGTGTTAAGAACCCTTTCCGGCATCCGGTCAATAAAATCAATCAGCAGTATGCCTCTATTTGAGCGGAGCAATTTGCCGGGTGAGAGCGAGGAAAGGGAATGCAAACCGTAATTCAAAGCTGCCTCCGGATCAATACCGCCGATAAGGTCTTCCGGCGCCAATCCGCTGCCGCCCTGCAAGCGTTTCAGACGTTCGGCAGCCGGCAAAACTGTTTTCGTAAGCGTTTCACCGCGGTGTATCCTTTCGAGACACCAGGGACACTCAGGATTGTCCGCCAGACAGTTTAGCGGACAATTCGCGATCACCTCGAGATCACCAAGCAGCCCACCCAGCCTGAGGGCGATGGATGTCTTGCCGGCGCCCGTAGGACCTAGGATGAGCAGATGATGACCGGCAATAAGAGCGCTGAGGATAGCATCCTGCTCTTCCTTTACCAGATGCAATCCCTCAAAAAGCCGGTCTGATTGCGGCAACTTTTTTAAAATCTCTTCTCTTACCATTACCCGTTTTATGTTTTATGTTTTACGTTTTACGTTTTACGTTTATGACTTAAAACTTAAAACTTATGTTTACGACTTAAAACTTATGTTTATGACTTACGACTTATCTTCCCACATCTCGTCTTCCCAAGGCTGGTTGGGCATTGGTATCTTCAGCGAGACAGGCTTGCTATCTTTCCAGTACTTCTCTACAACAGGATGCTTCTTCTCCCTGAGCCAGACTTCTAAATCAGCGGCGTCAATGGCATCTTCCTCAGTGGCAATTCTATCGTATACCTCCTCAGGAATAGCATCGGCAATCTCTAACTTTATCTCTTTGGGAACCCAGACGATGCGGTTCCACCCCCCGTCACCCTGAAGGAAACACGGAGCTCTCATCGCCCCTACAGAAAGTCCTTTAAATCCATGATTTTGCACACCACCACTCATCAAACCGGCGATCTTGGAAAAGGGGATTCCCAGGGGTGTGTTGCCAAAATATCTCCGAGCTGTAATTCCTATCCCATCAACCTGAGGGATGTAAAAGGCTGTCGCCTCGAATCACCCTCAGTTAGTGGTGGGATACTTGATGGTGCTATGGAGGTGAAAGATACGGTGCCTGTGCTCCGACCTTTCCCAGATCGCCTCATCTACGCCGCTGTACCTACCCCCTAAGGGATCAACGGCATCACCTCTGGGTATCTCGAAGACATAGCCGTAAGGGTCAACGGCATACATGGCCTTGGCGGTAAAGTAAGACATCACCCCGCAGTAGGGGATAAGGCTCGGGGTAACGATGCAGGCATGGTTAGGAGCAATCATCTTGCAGATGGTGCAACCGTAAAAATTGTCTACGTCTTCATCACCAATCTGCTTTGTCTTGGCATCTATGGCCTCCCATTTCGGCAATACCTCCTCCAGCATCTTGCTGATGAGTTCTTTCCCGCCTACCTCCGGAGTGCCTACCACCCACTTTATCTCTACCTTTTCTACCAGCGGACAGAGGGAAATCATATTGGCCCGCATGATCTGGGCCATCTTCAGCCAGCTCATCCTCGGTTTAACTTCCTTACTTACACGAAGCCACATGTTAGTACGGGCGCCAACCAGACCCCACCCTTCGGTGAAGAGAAAGCCCATAACGGCCCCTCTTTCCACAAACTCCAACAGGTCGTCCGATAGTTGTGGACCCCATGTTTTAATATGAGCGGCAAAGGGAAGGGAGGTCTCGGGGGCCAGTTCGTCCAGTTCCGGACCGATGATTTCGACTCTACCGTCCACTATTTCTTCAGCATCTGTTGATACTTCCACAAAAATATAGCTTTTGTACTCGTGCTTGGGGCCACCTAACTCTGCATACCATTGCCCCTTCCGGATCTCGCCCACATACCGGGGCCCGATACCCACATCCTCCAGGCCGGCGAAAAGATTATCAAGACCAGTGTCGAGTTGATGAACCTTTCCCGGTGGAAGCTTTACCGTGGTATACCACGGTTTCACTGTACTCATTCTGATACCTCCTTTACTTTTATTTCAACTGGTTTTCTACGGTAAGTAAATGCAAGATTGACTCGCTGAACTCTGCGACACTTCTGGAGATCGGACTGTCTTCCGGCAGTTGCATCATAGGGCGGCCATTTACATCCTGACAGTTTACGGCAGAATCAAAAGGCAGGTAAGCATCTATGGCAAGGCCATGCTCCGCTGCTAATTTCCCTATCAGGGGCCTGGTCTCATCCGTTACTTTATTAGCCACTACCATAATCCGACCAAAGGCAATATTTAATTCCTTTGCCAGTTCGTGTACTCTCTTGGCCGTAAGTATGCCGTTCAAGGTAGGCTCGGCGACAACCACCATGATGTCCACATCACGCGTGGTATGCCGGCTTAAATGTTCCAGACCCGCCTCACAGTCAATGACGGTAAAATCGTAATTTGCCGCTTTAGAATCAATAACCTGCCTTAAAATATGCCCTATGGCACAGTAACAGCCCGGGCCCTCCGACCGGCCCATGACGACAAGGTCAATAGAATCACCCTCTTCTACCAATTCATGCAGGGACCTCTCAAAGGCGCCTGCTTTGTCCGCGGCAATGGGGCTGCGCGCCGGGGCTTTGACGATAGCTTCCCGGACATCACCGATGCTTTTTTTACAAGTCATCCCCAGCGCCTGGGGCAGATTGGAGTCAGGATCGGCATCTATCGCCAGAACATATCCCTTTCGTGCCAGGTTTCTAATCAACAGAGAGGCCAACATCGTCTTACCCACGCCCCCCTTGCCCGATACGGCAATGGTAAAACCCTGTCTGCTCATACCTCTGTTCCCAGCACCTTATCGGCTAACTCTTCTATAAAGCCAAAGGGCTCATCATAAAACCTGGAGTCTGGCGACGTTTTTATCCGGCTTCCCAGCGCCGATGTCATCATTTTCCTGATATCGTCAATATCGCTTCTTGTCCGACTGTTCAGCAAAGCCAATGCCTGGATTTTCTCATACAGGGATAGCCCTGCCCTTACACTGGCTCCCTGTTCCAATTCCTTGCTCCACGGTTCCTCACGTGTTGCCCGCACCAGTTTCACGATGGCGTCTATGGCGTCCTCCGGGATTTCTATCCCATCGAACGTCAAGCCGTATTTTTTCAGGATTTCTTTCTCTCTCTCCGGTGTTTCGGGATAGGTCATCTTTACAACATCGAAACGATCCAGGAGCACATCGGATAACTCTTCCACCCCTGCATGTTCACGGGGGTTCATGGTTGCCACCATAATAAAGTTAGCCGGGTAATCCACGTCATACGGGCCGATGGTAGCTAAACCTTCTTCCAGGACCTGAAGCAGGGCATTCTGGAGTTTCTCGGGAACGCGGTTGATCTCGTCAAAAAAAACCACCCCCCGGTTGCCACGGAGCAACTTGCCGGGGGTAAAGGCACGGTAATCCTGGGGACCATACTTAAAAGCCATACTGGGGTCAATATCACCCAACAGGTCTTCGGCGGTAAGGTCCGGGGAACCTTGAATACGGACAAACCTCTTCACTCCGTTTACCAATTCCGTTTCCAGAGACTGTTCCGTCATTGCCTTTAATCTGCACGTCGGACATACAGGTAATGTGGGATTACAATGGTAAGGACAATCCTTTACCCCCTGCACTGGCGGCAGAGCCGAAGCGATGTGCTTTGTAAGAGTTGTCTTCCCGATCCCCGGCGGCCCTTCAATCAATATATGGTGGCCGGCGAGGATGGAGGCCAGTATTTTCTCTTTCGCATCTTCCTGCCCAATAATCACCGAAAGAATGTCCTTCCCTTCTCTTACCGCTTCTAAAACTACTTCCTTGAAACCTTCAATCATTACTTAAGTTATTTCCTCCCTCGCAAGCATTCGACCCCAGTATTATACTTCGGAGTCGCTCTTTTATGAACTATGGTTATCAACAGCATCCCCGATTGTCAAGCAAAAATTTCAGATATTTCTCCTTGACAATTCAGAAGCAGACAAGTGATGATTACTCCGCTTATATTAACGGGGTATAAGCCAATATCCCCCGGATTACACTGAAAAATAGAGGCGAAAAAATGGAAAAACGTTTGCATACCCTAAAGGTCGCTCTTGATAACGAGATGAGGGAGCATGAGTTCTATCTCAAAAATGCCGGAAGAACCAATAATCACCTTGGTAAAGCGATGTTTCAGCAGATAGCAGAGGAAGAACTGGAGCACTACGAAAGACTGAAACAACTAAAGGAAAACTGGGAAAAGCAGGGGAAATGGCCCGATACCCTTCCCCTGATGGTAAAAGGTACGGCCGTAAAAGACATATTGAAGGAAATGGTTCAAAAGGTCTCCCAGATGGAGGCAGGAGACGACGATACGCTGAAGGCGATCCAAACAGCGATCGCTTTCGAGGCCCAGGGGGTAACGTTTTATGCCCGGTTCCGGGACGAAGTCTCAGATCCGAAAGAAAAGGCATTCTTTAATCTCCTGGCCGATATCGAACATGAGCACTTTGTGTCCCTCAAAGACACCGAGGAGTTTTTGACCGATCCCGCTTCCTGGTATCGCGAGAAGGAAAGCTCATCCTTAGACGGGGCATAAAAAACCGTTAGCATATCAAGGAAGAGGTCTTCTTTCGGAAGATAATCCTGAGCGGTACATCTGCAAAACCGAAGGTCTCCCTGATCTGGTTGACCAGAAATCGCTCGTAGGAGAAATGGATCGCCTTTGGCTCACGGAAAAAAAATACGAAGGTGGGAGGTTTTACAGACACCTGTGTTACATAGCTGACACTGTTTGCTCTGTTCTGATAGCGGGGAGGCGGATTTAAGGAGAGAAATTCTCTGACTTTCCTGTTCAACTCCGGCGTATTCACCCGTTTGCTGTACTGGCAATAAGCCGTGTTAACGATATCGAACAGCTTCCGCACCCGTTGACCGGTCAGGGCCGAGACAAAGATCACCGGCGCAAATTCCAGGAATTTAGCCTTGTCCCTGATCTCTTTCACATACTTGCCCGCAGTGTCTCGATCCTTTTCCACCCTGTCCCACTTGTTGACCACAAAAACACAGACTACCCCTCTCTCAAAGGCCAACCCGGCAATCTTGACATCCTGGTCGGTAACACCTTCTTTAGCATCAATAACGATCAGGGCTACGTCGCAACGGCTTACCGCCTTTACAGCCTGGATGATGCTGAATTTTTCGAGGCCAGGGTACACCCTGCTCTTTCGCCTGATCCCTGCCGTATCAATCAGCAGATACTCCCTGTCATTCAATGTAAAGGGGGTGTCTATGGCATCCCTCGTGGTGCCCGGCATGGGATTCACGATGGTTCTTTCATAACCTAATATCTTATTTACCAGGGAAGATTTTCCCACATTGGGTTTTCCGATGACGGCGATCTTGATCCGGTCTTCCTCTTCACGGTCTGTCAGGGCAGGGGGAAAATGCCCGGAAACGTCATCCATAAGTTCCCCCATCCCGAGGCCGTGGAGTGCGGATATGGTGTAAATCTTCTCCATTCCCAGCCGGTAGAATTCATAAGCCAGATTTTCCTGTTTCAGAGAGTCAATCTTGTTGATGACAAAAAAGACCGGTTTTTCCAATCTTCTGAGAATCTCTGCAATTTCAATGTCCTCGTGTGTTAAACCACTCCTGCCGTCCATGAGAAAGATGATGACGTCGGCCTCCTCCATGGCCTGATGGGCCTGTTCGCGCATCTGCATGAGGATTGTTTCCGTAGCAGCGGGCACAAATCCACCAGTGTCAATGAGGAGGAAAGATTTATCATCCCAGGTGCAATCTGCATTGTGCCGGTCCCTGGTGGCGCCAGGTTCATCAATTACGATAGCCTTATTTCTACCTGCGAGGCGGTTGAAAAGGGTTGATTTTCCCACATTGGGCCTTCCTATGATGGCAACGACCGGCTTCATTTAACCTCAATCTCTTACTACTCAGGTGTTTAGGTTGAAGGCTGTTAGTAACCGCACAGTCTAAAAGCCTACAATCTATCTACCTGAAGTGCACAACTTCGCATGAAACTACCAGATATTTCACCGGGTAACAAGATAGATTTTGACTATTCAGGTTCAAAGTTCCGGGGTTCACGGTTCAAGGTTAGACGTGGATTCCTATTGCTGGCTATCTCGAGAAATATGAAGAGCGCAAGCCAATCAGCCGTGAACCTGACAACCTGAGTAGTTACCATATTTCATAAGTCTAACCCTGAACCCTGAACCCTGAACCCCGGAACTTTGAACCTGAGATGCGATAGCGCTCTCTTTCCTGTTGACACGTAATTGTCGTTATCCTATACTGCCCTCACAAGGAAATAAGTTCATGTAAAGAATCAAAATGTTCAAACCATGGAAAATTTACTACGGGTGGGTTGTAGTTGCCGGGGCATTCCTCGCCACCGCTGCCTCCGGTGGCGTCTTTTATAGCTTCGGCGTATTCTTTCAACCTCTTCAGGAGGAATTCGGCTGGACACGGGCTGCCACCGCATCGGTAAGCACCGTGTGGCTGATCAGTTTCGCGGTCTCAGGCTATTTCATGGGGTGGTTGACCGATGTGTGTGGGCCGAGATTTGCCATGCTGCTGGGCGCTGTACTCGCGGGTGCCGGTTTTGTCCTGACCAGTCGTGCCGGCTCCCTCGGTCACTTCTATCTCACCTATGTCCTTACCGGTATTGGAACTGCGGCAACCTGGTCGCCACCCCTGGCTGTAGTGCAGCGTTGGTTTGATAAAAAGCGCGGATTGGCGCTGGGGATAGTTGCCTCTGGCGTCGGAACAGGAACCATGGTCCTCAGCCCGCTATTGAGCTGGTTCATCACTTCTTATGGCTGGCGTGACGCATACATTGGTCTGGGTGTGCTTTGCTGCGTAGCGCTGATTCTTGCTGCCCTGGTTCTGATACAAAGTCCCCAGGAAAAAGGGGTGTTGCCCTATGGCGCCGCGCCGCAACGAATGACAGCCACTATCCATGACCCAAAAAACCAGCAAGGGGATACCCCAGTCGCTAAGGAGTGCTGGACAATAGGCTATGCCGTCAGGACAAAAGCTTTTCGCTACATTTTGAGCATCTATGTGCTCTCTCTGGTGCCAATCTACGTAATCCCGGCGCACATCGTCCGCTTTGCTACTGACAGGGGGGTAACGGCGCTGGCGGCGGCAAGCGCACTGGGAGCATTCGGGATCGGAGGCACCATCGCCCGCGCCGGGGGAGGAGCCCTTTCGGATGTTTTAGGATGGACGAAAGGTATCGCCCTCTTTTCCTTTCTCACCGCAGCGCCTATTTTTGTCTTAGTAGGGATGCACGATGCGGCGGCAATCTTCGGCGCCATGCTCGCCCTGGGCGTGTTTGCCGGGGCCCGTGTACCGCTGATTCCCGGCCTGTTGGGGTACTATTTCGGCACGGACTATCTGGCCAGGCTGATCGCTGTCACCCACGGGATGGCTGTACTCTTTGCCGCGGGTAGCCCTGTCCTTGCTGGTTTCATCTTTGATCGTACCGGCAGCTACGCTATTCCCTTTTCTATAGCCGGGCTCTGCGCCGTGGGTGCAGGGATTCTTGCTCTGCTGACAGGAATTATTATTGACCAAAGGCACATAGATGAATGACAGGATGTTCTTGAAATGATTGCCAATATAGAGGAAGCTCGATCTAAAAAGATAATAGAAAATCTCTACCTGATAGATTTAGACCAGCCCTTGAGAGGGTTTCGGAAATTTATCAGCGCCTGGCTATACACTCCCGATGATCTCACCATTATTGTGGATCCCGGTCCCCGTTCCACCATCCCTCTCCTCCTCGCAGCGCTGAAAAAGCGAGAGGTGAAAAAGATAGATTATATCCTCCTGACACACATTCATATTGATCATGCAGGCGGTACGGGGCTGCTGCTTAAGCGCTATCCACAGGCGCAGGTTATTTGCCATCCCCAGGCTATTCGCCACATGATTGCTCCCGGTAGATTGTGGGAGAGTTCCCGGAAAATATTAGGCGACGTGGCCGAGGCATACGGGGAAATTGTTCCCGTTCCCGAAAAAAGCATAGGATACCAGGAATATATAAAAGCCGGAGAAATCACCATCGTTGCCATCCCCACACCCGGCCATGCACCCCATCACCTCTGCTATCAGACAGGTGAAATCTTATTCGCGGGAGAAGTGGCGGGGGTAACCTACCCGTTGGAGGAGGATAAGGATATATATCTTCGTCTCGCGACCCCCCCTGTATTCAATTATGAGGTTTACCGAAGTTCCCTGGATAAAGCTGCCGCCCTCCCTGTTTCCCGCATCTGTTTTGGCCATTACGGCAGTCGTGAGGATGTAAAAAATATATTTGCTGCGGCCTTTGCCCAACTGGATAATTGGCTTGCCGTTATAGAAAGGCATCTTCGAGTAGAGGATGAACCTTGCGAAGAAAGAATTTTCACCGAGCTGCTGAAAAATGATCAGGGTCTGGCCCATTATGGCGACCTCCCCGACGATATACAGGCACGGGAAAGATATTTTTCCTTAAACAGCATCAGAGGCATCAGGGGATATTTAGAAGAGCGCAAGCCAATCAGCCCTGAACCCTGAACCGTGAACCTGACAACCTGAATAGTTACTAAATTTTTTCTCTTTCCCTGGTTTCTTCTTTCAGTTTTTCGAGTTCCTCCCTGTAAAGTTCCGACCTGGCCTTGATCATTTCTATCTCTTCCCGGGCCTTTTCCAATTTTTCCTCCTGCCCCTGTTTTTCCTCACGGAGCTTTTCCTGTAATTCATCGTAACCGATATAGAGGGCGAGAGCACCGCCCAGCAAGAGGGTAATCGGTACTGAACCTTTTAAAATAATGCCAAATTGTTCCCACCATGCAATAACTCCTATAATTCCCAGAATTACCGAAATGGCGCCGCCAATAAGCACTGACATAACCTAACCTCCTTATCCTTATATTCACTATAGTTACCTTAAAGGCAGGATGAAAGTCAAGGAAAAACGGGAAAATATAAGGGAAAATAATGCTTGATTAAAATAAACTCTTAAATTATCATTTTAAGATTAGCTGGTAGGAGTAGGATGATTGAGCTTGATTTTGAAAAGGGTGGAGGTCTGGTACCGGTCATCGTTCAGGATAACGAAACGGAAGAGGTCCTGATGCTGGCCTATATGAATCGTGAGGCATGGTTAAAAACGCTCGAAACCGGTAGAGCTTATTACTTTAGCAGGTCGAGAAATACCTTATGGAACA
>Ga0210049_1001226_pt1 | contig 23786 bp, 20 predicted proteins | sample CryGeyCG2014_300_2_FD_183964 | JGI IMG/M metagenome (GOLD analysis project Ga0210049, IMG submission 183964) | Groundwater microbial communities from aquifer - Crystal Geyser CG06_land_8/20/14_3.00 (SPAdes) (version 2) | ecosystem: Environmental > Aquatic > Deep subsurface > Groundwater | place... | reverse complement strand
AGCTTAAAAGTATTTTAGAAATGGCTGAAAATGAGTAACCGGCAACAACAAAAGGTTTTCTTTTTCGCCATTTGTCGGAAAGCCAGCCGGAAACAACTTTTAAGACGCTGGCGGTTGATTCCGCAATACCTTCTATCAAGCCGACAATAGCCACTGGTGCGCCTAAAACACTGGTCAAAAAAATCGGCACCAGAGGATAAATCATCTCCGAGGCCACATCATTAAAAAAACTCACCAACCCCAAAACAAAAACATTTTTAGAAATACCGAATTTGGAATTTTTAAGATTAGATAAAAACATTTTCTTCAATTGCTGTAAATTATCATGATTTTTATTTTATCCCTTTCTTTATTTCTCAATTGTAAAAAGCCTCATTGTATTCAATAGTACCAAAAAAGAACTTAATTCATGGAGTATCGTACTTCCTAGTATGCTAACGACATTAAAAACTACTAAAATACCAGCAAAAAAATGTATAGCTGTGGCTATAAAAAGATCGTTTTTAATTATCCTAAAGATATTTTTCGCTGAAGTTATCATTTTGGGAAGCATCACCAGATTATCATTCAATAAAACAATTTGTGATGATTCCAGAGTAATATCTACCCCCCGTAGGCCCATAGCAATGCCAACATTTGCCTCAGCGAGTGCTGGCGCATCATTAATACCATCGCCAACCATAATTACTTTTTCTCCTTTACTTTTAAGATTCGTAATAAAATCTATTTTATCTTTTGGTAAAAGATTTGAATATACTTCGGTAACGTCGAGTTCTTTAGCAATTTTATTGGCGACAATTTCGTTATCTCCCGTTAAGATAATTAGTTTGTATCCCATGGTGCGTAATTGATCGAGCATGGATTTAGCTTCCGCTCGTAATTGATCTACTATAAAAATTATACCGGCGAGCTTCTTATCAATAGAAATAAAAATCGCAGAATTGCCATTTTCTTCTTTCTCCAGCACATTCTTTAAAATACTATCTGAAATAAAAACTTTAAATTCTCTCATCAGTTCTAAATTGCCTATCAAAATGGCTCTTTTATCTTGACGAGCTGAAATTCCTTTGCCTTTTAAAATTTGAATATCCGTTACGGGAAGAAGTTCTAGATCATTCTCCTTTGCTTTTTTAACAATAGGAACAGCGAGATGGTGCTCAGAATATTTTTCAACGCTCGCTGCCAATTGAAGCAAATTCTTTTGGTCAGTGGACGAAAAAGTGGCGATCTTGCTCAGCTCCGGCGAACCTTTGGTTAGCGTGCCTGTTTTGTCAAAAACAAAAGTATTAATTTTGGTCAGATTTTCACACGCTTCGGCATTTTTTATAAGAATTCCTCTCTTGGCTAAAATACTTATGCCTATGGTTGTAGCAACAGGCACAATAAGGGCAAAAATAACCGGCACGAGAGCAATCCATAAAGCTAAAGCCTGCAAAATATTATGCTGGTAAATAAAAATGACAATAACTAGGGCAAGCGCTACTAAACTTGTGATCTCGGCATACCGGGATGTAAAACGTGACAGCGGGGTGCTTCTTGACTGAGCTTCTTCGACTAATGTCTGAACTTGAGCTATGGTGGAATTTTTGCTGGTATCTAACGCCTGCATCTCTAGATAACCATCTAAATTTATTGATCCGGCAACAATACTATCTCCCACCTTCTTCTTTACGGGTTTTGATTCTCCTGTAACAATCGACTCATCAAAAGATGCTTCTTCGGTTAAAAGAGCACCGTCCACCGGCGCCCTGCTACCCGCTTTAATAATCACGATATCTCCCTTTTCAATATCAGAAATTTTTACTTCAATGATATTATGCTTTTTTATAAAAGCAGTGTCGGGTAAGAATGTCGAAATGTCTTTTATTGATTCCCTGACTCGCCATAAGACGTACTCTTTAAAAACCTGCCCAAAAAGAATCAATAAAACAAAAACAGCCGCTACTTTTGTTTGTTCTAAAAATACTAAAATTAAAATTGTTATTACCACCGGCAATCCTAAATCGATCCTTTTAGATTTAAGAGAAGAACAAATTTCAAGGATAAGCGGTGCCAATCCAGCGATAATGCTCGCAATCAATAAATAGTTTGCCCAATAAATGGAGAGGAAACTAAGAAAAAGCGCCGTGGTAATGGTAATGATGGGTGGTAAAAAAATATAAATTATTTTTTTCATTTCAATAAATCTTCGATTGAAACGCCCAACGCTTTAGCGATTTTTGCCATAGCAAACACTGACGGCTTTTTAATTACGCCTGTTTCAATTTTAGTAAGGGTAGTATAAGGAATATCCGCCTTCCTTGCAAATTCATCTTGCGAAAGCTCAAGTTTAAGCCGCAGGGATTTTATCTTTTTGCCCAATTTATTTTCTTGATTATTCTCCATAATTTGATAGCATTAAATTGTTCTGCTATAATTCTATACAAGTATATGATAATAAATAAAAACGAAGCAATCAAGAAAAAGAAAAGTCCGCTTCTGGCCAAAATAAAGTTCGAGCCGACATTCTTTCAGGTTCTTTGGCGGTTTGTCTTTTCGCTTCCGCTTCAAGGCGAGGTGGGCGGAAGGGGGGTTCGGTCTTTGCCCTTCCGCCCGCCGAGCCCGTTAATGAAATCAGTTCGGATATTTTCAAATACACACCGCCAGTTGGGAAAAGCGAAGTTTGGCTCGCCCTCTGCAAGGGCTCGCCAGCCGATTTTAGGCGCAAAATTGAATTTTTTGTCTTTGTTCCGCAAAGCGGAACGCCAGAAGCGGGCTTTTCTAAATTAAAACTATGAAATACTTTATCTACACAAGAAAGTCTACTGACTCGGAAGAAAGACAGATTTTGAGCATTGAAGCGCAACTCGCCGAGTTGCGGGAATTTGCCGCCAAAGAAAAACTTGAAATTGTCGCCTCGCTTTGCGAGGCAAAAACTGCCAAAGAACCTGGGCGAAAAGTTTTCAGCGAAATGTTAGATCGGATTTGCGCTGGCGAAGCCGGCGGAATTTTGGCTTGGCATCCGGATAGGTTAGCGAGAAATTCGATTGACGGCGGTAAAATCATTTATCTGCTGGACACAGGAAAACTGCTTGATTTGAAATTCCCGACTTTTTGGTTTGATCCGACACCGCAAGGAAAATTTATGTTGTCCATCGCTTTTGGGCAATCAAAATACTATGTGGATAATCTTTCGGAAAATATAAAGAGGGGTATTCGCCAGAAACTACGAAATGGAATATGGCCCGCTTGGGCGCCACTTGGCTATGTGAACGACAAAAACGCCCGCTGTATCGCCGTGGACAAGGAAAAGACAAAGTATATCAAGCGGGCTTTTGAAATGTACTCAACTGGCGAATACCCCCTCGCTCAAATCCGAAAGATTATCAATTCCTTGGGCTTGGTTGGCAAGAAAGGCAAAATGCTTTCCGTCTCAAATTATCAGTATATGCTAAAAAATAAAATCTACTATGGAATTATTGAGTACAACGGAGAATTGTATGACGGAAATCATGAACCGATTATTACAAAGAAACTTTTTGATTCCGTCCAAGAAGTGATGGCGAATAAAAGCAAACCAAAATCGCCAAAATTGAAACCTTATGTGTATAGAGGATTTTTCCGTTGCGGAGAGTGCGGTTGCTTCATTACCACCGAAACACAAAAAGGTCATAACTATCTTCGCTGTACCAAACGGAAAAATCCTTGTTCGCAAAGATACGCAAGAGAGGATGCCATCACTTCTCAAATTAGAGAGGAAATCAAAAAAGTTTCTTTGTCTTCCGCTTGGGCAAATGCTTCAATCAATTATTTTGAAAATGAAAAAATGAAAATTGCCCAAGCGGAAAGCTCTTTTGCCCAAAAAGCGAGAAATGAGCTTGTGGAGATAGAAACAAAACTTGATCGTTTGCTTGATTTACAACTAGACGGCAGTTTATCACAAACGGGATATGCTACCAAAAAGCACAAGCTCACTCTCGCTAAAAAGGATTTGGAAGAAAAAATATCCACTTTTGGGCGAAAGAGCAATAATCGGTTCGAACTTGCCATTGCCTTTCTAAAAGAAGCCGACCAAGCCGAAAAATACGCTCAACAAGAAAATCCCGAAAGGATTCGGGATTTTCTCAAAAATATTGGTTCGAACTTCCGCATTGCCGAGCGGACGCTTTCGTTCCCCCTCAAAAATGCTTGGATTTTCGCGGAGAAATACCATGCCGAGGCGCAACGCGCCGAGGCAACTTCTTACGATTTCGCTAAAAGTACAAATTGGCGGAGAGGGTGGGTATCCTACGTCAATCCATAGCCCTTCGGGCGAAGGATGACTTCGGAATACCTTTCCACCCTCAATATCTTCGCCAATCCCAGTGGCAAGCACTGGGCTTGCCGAAGTACGGAGAGGGTGGGATTCGAACCCACGATACCTTTCGGTATATCCGCTCTCCAAGCGGACGCACTAGGCCTCTATGCGACCTCTCCTAAATTTTCAGGGAAGGAAATAAACTTTAAACGTTTTCCACAAACTTATAATATAGCAAACTGGCGAATCATAATATCTTGCTCTATTCCAAATTGAGAAAAATATCGTTTGAAGGAATCCTAACGGATACTCCCGGCCAGCAGCAAGATTAGCGGCAAATTCACTATTTCTTTCTTCTCCTGTTTGAAGCAAATGCTCTAATTCGTGTCTCTTTACAAAAATTTTTGCATTGCTTGGAAGATCTTTTCTGACAAAACCCGATTCGCCACAAACGACTCCGTTATAACATCCCATCAATTCTGGGTCTTTTTCTAAAATAAGTTTTTCAGCGATTAAGCGATATTCTTGTTTTGATATTTTTTCACCAGCCAAGCGTTTTTGCTGAAGCCTTATCAAATCCGGGTCTCTTGGGCCTGGAAGGATTGTAGAAAAATTATTACACGGATAAAAACAATCGGGAGTTTTACATTTTTGACTTTTACTTAATACCTCTAAAATTACAACTATTAAAACAATGGTTATTAATATGGTTAAAACCGGTTTTTTCATCTTATTGCGAGCGAAGCGAGAAACAAGGTTCTCCAAGCGAAGCGAGGAGGTTCTTAATCTACTTAGGCAAGCCCCGTTAGAAGTCCATATATTATAAAACTGCGGATAATTCTATTATTAAAACCATCTATTATAACTACGTTTTGTGTAATGCATAAAAAATTTAGAATAAATTTTTTATGCCAAGACTTCTAACGGGGCAAGCTGGAAATAAGCTTTGTTAGATGAGGATGTTGAGTAACGAACTTATAATTCAAAATTTTCAGAACAGTCAAGAAGTCTTCGACTTCTTCTTTGAAACTTTCCGGACCCGTAAAAATTTCGAAGCCTTCTTTCAGTAAATTTTTCATATAATTATTCAAAACTTCATAATTCAATTCCTTCCTCAAATAGCTGATCATCTTTTTGAATTCCCCTCGGTCCAACCAAATACCATAACAAACATTGCAAACATCAACAATCACACCTGATCCGCCATAATAAACCTCGTAAAGAGGTAATCTGCAAGAAGGACACATTCTTTCGCCATGCGAGATATTAAAATGCTTCCAGTCATGCCAAAGATCAATGTCAAACCATTTTAAATTTTCGTCTTTATTGTCTTTGGCTAATCTTAACTCATCTTGCTCAAACCAAACACCCAAACACTGCGGACAGTAATCAACTTCCACGCCATAAAAAATTGATTTATCTAAATTTTTTTTATCAATGGGACAAAGCATAATTTATATTTTGTATAAAGTATTTTGTATCTTGTATTTCTCGAATTTTAAACTACAAAATACTAAATACTGGATACAAGATACTAGACGGTCATATCGCGCAACACTCTAATCCTCTCTTCTATTGGCGGGTGCGTCACCCCGAAGTATAACTCGCTTCGTCCCGCCTAGCGGGACTTCGCTCGTTAACTACGGGGCAAGTAAAATATCAAATATTAATTTCTCTTAATGCCTTAATTCTATCCTCTACGGGAGGATGAGTCATAAAAAGCTTAGTAATCCAGTTGACTGCTCTTTTGCCGCGGAATGGATTTGAAATATACAAATGGGCTGTGGCATTGGAAGCTACTCTCAAACTATTCGGGTCTGAAGCGATTTTTTCCAAAGCACTGGCTAATCCGTCGGGATAACGAGTCAAAAGCGCACCGTCAGCATCAGCCAGAAATTCTCTTTTCCTTGAAATTGCCAACTGAATCAAAGTTGCGGCTAAAGGAGCTAAAATAGCAGCTACTATGGCTAAAACCATAAAAATGGCACCAGCCTTATTATCATCGTTATCATCTCTTCTGCTTCCCCAAAAGCGAGTTCTTAAAAATAAATCAGAAACAGTAGCTATTATGCTGGCTAAAACAGTAACAACCGTTGCCAAAAGCATATCTTTGTTTCCAATATGCGACATTTCATGAGCAATTACGCCTTCAAGCTCTGTTTGGTTTAACTTTTCAAGCAAACCTCTAGTTACAGCAATAACAGCGTGTTTTGCGTCTCTGCCTGTGGCAAAAGCATTGGGTTGAGCTTCGTTTAGAATGTAAATCTTTGGTAAAGGAAGCCCAGCTGTAATACAGAGATTTTCCACTATTCTATATAATTCCGGATTATCCTGTTTTTCAATAGGTCTAGCTTTAGTCATTGCCAAAACAATCTTGTCTGAATACCAGTAACTGCCAAAGCTAGCTAAAATGCTAAAAGCCGAAGCAAATAATAAAATCTGCGGATTATTGGACGCTCTGCTGAAAAGCCAACCAAGCCCAATTATAAAAACCAAAAATAACGTGAAAAGCAACCACGTTTTTCTGATATTTGAATCGGCTTGAGTATAAAGCGTCATAATTCATTTAAACATTTAAGCATAAAAACATAAAACATATGTTTAAATGTTACAATGTTAATATGTTTAAATGAAGTTTTTAATCCTTTAGAAACTCACTTTCGGCGCTTGTCTTTCTGCCGCTTCCTCTATCTCAAAGAATTCCATTTGTTTGAACCCAAACATTCCCGCAATCATATTTGCCGGAAAACTTTCGATTTTCGTATTCAGATCCCTGATATTGCCGTTATAAAATCTTCTTGCTGCCTGAACTTTGTTTTCTGTATCACTCAATTCTCTCTGGAGCTCTAGAAAATTCTCGGAAGCTTTAAGCTGAGGATAGTTTTCAGCAACAGCAAACAATGTTTTTAAGGTTTGAGATAAAGCGTTTTCTGCTTCTCCCCTTTCTTTCATATTCCCTGCGCCCATTGCCCTAGCTCTTGCTTCAGTAACTTTTTCAAATAACTCTCTTTCATGAGAAGCATAACCCTTGACAGTTTCAACTAAATTTGGAATCAAATCATATCTTCTTTTTAACTGAACATCAATATCTGCCCAAGCTTCTTTGGCGCGGTTGCGGAAAACTACTAAACCGTTGTAGGTCAAAATAACCCAGAAAACGAAGACTACTATTGCTAATAAAATAAATTCCATATTAATAAGTAAATTTAACTAATTTCGCGACCTTGATTGTTAATTTTTTCGCCTTCGGCGAATAAGAACCTTTCGCTGCGCTCAAGAACCTTGTTTCCCCGAGAAATAAAATGAGGAGTCCAGAGGATAACCTCCTCTGATCGTCCCCTCCTAATTTTAAACAGTTTAAAATTAGGAGGGGACGAAACACCATTAAGAAATTATAATCTTTATTATTATAGCGTATTAATTGCTATATATCAAATTTTGTCTATACACCAGAAAGGGCGCCACCTGGCGCCCTTTCTGGTGTAATTTTCAAATCTTCTATCGAGTGATGGATATTGTCGGTGGAGTCCCAGTTCCTTCATCTTGAGCATAGGGCGCAATAATTGTTATTCGTCCAGTAGTAGCGTTTTTTACAATTTCGTATTGCGTATCATATGGACTTGCGCAATCAATTACTCCGCTACTGGGAGAACCCTTTACCGGGTCGGAGGCCAGACTACCAGCATAACCAGGAACAATACAGCCGCAAAGATCATAATCGGTACCGGTGTTAGCGATGGTACTTGTCGCAGTTGTCGGAATGTCTCCGCCGCAATTTGTCCCTGAAGTATCGAATACTCCTTGATGATCCACTATATTTTGGGAAATAGCATTCATTATGTTGGTGATATCTGCCCAACGCCTCGCATTGTTTGCTTTAGCAAATTGTTTTGCCGGATTTAAAGCAACAGCCACTGCCGCGATCAAAACAGCCAAAATTCCAACCACTATTAGCAGTTCAATTAAAGTAAAACCTTTATTTTTCATAATATTGAAAGCTTATTTGTAATCGACCTTTTTAAACATCTAAGATGATTTTACCAAAAAGAAATCAAATAATAAAGATTATACTTCCTTTGGACTCCTCATTTTGTTCGCCGAAGGCGAATAAAATTAAAGTTCTTTCTTTTTTGCAAGATTAATGCCACTCTCTTGCGGATTTCTTTCCAGGCCCCGCAAGGCTGCTCCAATGCTCGCTTGATAAAAAATAAAACCTTCTTTTAATTCTTCGCTTTTAATTTTAGCTCCTCTTATTTTAGACCAAATATCTCCAATCTCTACTTTCTTTTCTAAATTATAGGTTAAATAATCCTTGAGATAGGACAAAGAGGCAGAGCCTCCTGTTAGAATTATCCTATCAATCTTTTTGCCCTCCTTTTTCAAAAAATATTCTTCAATTTTCCTAACCTCCCAAATTATGCCTATTTGAACATCTTTTTGAAGAATTAAAAAAATCTTTCCTTCTTCTTTCTCTGGATTAAGACCACATTCTTTTTTAACCCTCTCGGCTTCCTCTTTTGGAACTTTTAAACCTTCTTCAAGGCTCTGAGTAAACTTTACGCCGGCTATCTCATTTGAAATACTAAGCCTTAATCCTTTTTCGTCGAAAACACCAAAATTAGTAACCTCTGCCCCAATATCAATAATTAGCGCTGTTTCTTTTTTATTCTTTATCAAAGCCCGAGAAAGACTTTCAAATTCCGTTTCAATAACAACCGATCGAAGATTACACTCATTAAATAGTTCTAAATATTCATTGATAACTTCCTTGGGAGAAGCAACTAAATAAATTTCTCTTTCCCGGATTTTATAATCTACATAAAGATCCTCCAAAGAAAAAGGCAGAGTTTGATTAATTTGTTCTTTAATAAATTCTACTATTCCCTTCGCTTTCAAGCCCAAGGGAACCTCAAGAATGGAAACAAAACTTTGTGTTTCGGGCATGGAAAAAACTATTCGGTTAGTTTTATCCCTTTCAAAATTAGGGCTTTTCAACAGATTAATGAGAATATTTTTAATTTTCTCCTTATCTAAAATTTTTCCTTTCCCTATAATTCCTGTTTCTAAAATTGTTCTTTTCACAGCCGATAGTTCGGGCTTTCCCATGGAACCTGCAAGAGAAACTATTTCAATTGAATAATCGGAGATGCTTAAGCCTAAGGCTTTTTTTTGAAAAAAAAGAAACATTTCTATAAAGATTATACTTTATTAATGTGTTTCGTCCCCTCCTAATTTTAAACTGTTTAAAATTAGGAGGGGACGCCCAGAGGAAGTTATCCTCTGGACTCCTCATTTTCTTCACATTTTGCGAATAAAAACCTTTCGCTTCGCTCAAGAACTTTGTTTCTACGAGAAATAAAATCAAAAGCTAGCCACTTCTTCCCAAGAAGAAATCACCATTTGAGGATTAACTTGGCTTACAATTATTTTAATTTTTTTAATTTGGTTTGAATAATTTGCTGAAGTTTTTATAGTCCAACTACCTTCTACCGGCAAAATTGTACAACTGCCGCCTGATAAATTAATAGTTTCGTTGCCAATGTAATTGATATCTTCTTTTAACTTCATCAAGGCTTCTTCGACGCAAAGATTTGCCAAGTAATAAGTTACTGACGATTGATTTTTCTGCAAACTCGCCTGCATTTCAATAATACTACCCAAACCCACGCTAATGCCAACGGCTAAAGTAATAACCAAAACCAATAATACTGTTGTTAAGGCTATAAAACCTTTTTGCTCTTTAATGGATTTTAACATAAATCTATTGGACAGCTCCACCTGGTGACAAAGACACAGAAGAGTTTAAATTTATGGAAGCTTGATATTCAGACTGATTTCCGGGATTAATATGAGAAATGGTCATTTCTATACGAATTATCCCGGAAGTGTCAGGATAAGAAAGATTTGTAAACTGAACACTATTGACAATAACCTGACTAGAAGTCAGCTCATAAGGACCGCTGCTGCCAATGGTAATTCTTAATTTACCGTCAACAATATCAAAAACAGTAGGATTGAAAGAAGGATTATTCATTGACAAAGACAAAGTATTTGAAGAAAATCCCGGGGCCGGATTGCTTATAGCTTTTGCCCTTTTTATTTCTTGGGTTATTTTCATTAAGGCAAATCTGGAATTTTCCTGTACTTCTTCATAACTTGCTTCCTTTATACTGCCAAAAACCATATTCCACAAAAACCCTACGGCTAATACCAAAACCATACCTAAAATAGCGGAATAAATTAAGAATTCAATTAAAGTGAAGCCTCTTTTTACCATAGTAAATAATATATTTTTTAAAGGTGTTTCGCGGGCGGGGCTTTCACCCCGCCCGCGACCAAAGGAGTCAGCTCCATTTTTGGTTCCACACCTCCCTTAAGAGGACTGGCAAGCAGTCCCCTTACGTCGCTCGCTACGCTCGCTCCTATTCCCTTGGAACCAAAAATATTTTGGAAACTTGATTTTGTCCGCCGAAGGCGAAGAAAACTTCGGCAAAGCCGAACTTTTTTTGTTCCCCGCCGCAGAGCGGCGGGGTTTACAAAATAATTAATATGTACCTTCTGTCCAAATATCTCTGGTGTAAATATTTTTTCTGTCGCGAGCACCGTTTCTTTCCGTATAAATCTTTACGCAAAGCTTACTTAAATCTTGCCCTGGATCAAGATTGGTTGAAACCGTAGTATCTGGCGCACCAGTTGAAGTTGGGTATATCAAATCGGTAAAAACTCCCAAGCATCCTGTCGTAGAATAAGCCACGGCATAAGTATCGTTAGTGCCTTGGTCGGCATGATAACGGTATTTTAGAACTAAGGAAGTATAAGCCGTAGTAGCTGACTGCCAAGTATGAAAAGTAATTGAAGGATTTTCGTCGTAATCGTAATTAGTAGTAGCAAAGGTGCTTCCGTTGGGCGAGTCGTAAGCTCTTTGGTCTTGAGCAGTCCTATTGGCATAGTCGGTTCTAGTCGTGGGCTTACGAATTTCTATCAGCAATTCTTTTTGCCAATTTGTTAAATAAGTAACTAACTGAATCTGTTCAGGTCTGCCCGGAGCAAACTGCCAGTTAATTTGAGAGGTAACTTTTTTTCTATCGCTTCCCGCGTCTTCAACAATAATTTTTCTTGTTCCTTCGCCAAGCTGGCCACTGATATCCTCTTGATTGCCAGAGAAAACCCAATTGGAGCCAGACAAGGAAAGACCGTGATCCCCATTCGTAAGATCATCCCAGGAATTATCCCTGATAGATTTTGCTGCCTCTATGCCTTCCTCTGCAAAGAGGTTACCAATAGTTGCTTCTTTAGCTAAACGTCCAGAGCTATAACCATCTAAAATAAAAAAAGAAAGGCCGGAAGCTATTACAACAAAAATCGCTACGGCTATTAAAAGTTCGATAATGGTTTGTCCTCTTTGGCTATTCATACACCGTAGTAGATTTTTGACAAAAAATACTTTTTTGACGAAACATCTTTATTGTTGCTTGATGACTATTATTGTTTTTGTTCTATTAAAATGCCTCTTGATATTAAAAAAGCTCAAATTTCACTACGGAGTATAAATTAAAAAGTGTCTTCTGTCCAAATATCTCTGGTATATAAATTTTTTCTGTCTCGTCCACCAGTTCGTTGGGTATATATTTTTAGACAGAGTTGGGATAAATCTTGGTCAGGAGAAAGATTGACAGAAACAGTCGTATCAGGAGCCGCGGCTGAGGTCGGTGAAATCAAGTCGGTGAAAACTCCTGAACAGCCTGTTATAGAATAAGCCACGGCGTATCTATCGTTGGTCGCGCCGTCAGCGTGATAACGGTATTTTAAAACCAAAGCAGTATAGGGTTGACTGGGTAGTTGCCAAGTATGAAAAGTTATAGAAGGGTTGTAGCTAAAATCATACGCAGTGGTGGCAAATGTCTCACCATTGGCAGAATCGTAGGCATTCTGTGGGTTGGTTGTTCTTTGACTATAATTGGTGTGCGCCGTCGGTCTTCTAATTTCGATGGTTATGGTTTCTTTTTGCCAATTTATTAGACCAACCGGATTAATATTAATAGTTCTGTTTTCAAAGCCATTGGCCACGATTATATTTCCTGTAACATTGGGATTGCCGTCTACCCTGGAAAAAACTACTTCCTGAATCCCAGACAATTTAATAATTTGCGAGAGGCTGAAAATTTCGTCATATTGTACGTCTCGTCCTACTATATACGAAACGCCTTTAAAGAGAATGTAGCTACTATCTTCAAAATAAACCCCAAAACTAGAATCGCTTTCAACCGCCATTGCTTTTAGCTGGGCTCTCCTTAAAGTTTGGACAATTTCTTTTGCGCTTATATCAAGCTGTTGATTTCTGTAAAAATCTAAAGCCAAAGGCATGGTAATCGTAACCAGAATTGCCATAATCCCCACAACCAACAAAAATTCTAATAGGGTAAAGGCCCTTTGCATATTTATCTAAACTTCAAACCGCTAGTAAACTGATAAATTGGAGTGATAATTGATAAAGCTACGAAGGCAACAATAGAACCAACAAAAATCAACAAAACCGGCTCCAGTATTATTAATAGATTTTTTAAAGAAGAGTCAACCTCTGTTTCGTAAAACTGAGCGAGGTGCCGCATACTCTCTTCCAAGGCGCCCGTTCTCTCCCCCACGGCAACCATTTGATAGAAAATTTGAGGAAAATTATTCGATGACTTTTTGAGGCCTTGGCTAACTTTTTCTCCCCTTTCGGCAATAGAACGAATAATAACAAGATCTCTTTTATAAACTTCGTTTGGCAAAACTCCAATACATATATCCAAAGATTCCAGAAGCGGCATTCCGCTTTTCAAAAGAGTATAAAGGGTTCTTGCGAATACAGCCAAATTCCTGTTTTTGTTAATTTTTCCAAATATCGGAAGGGAAAGGCTGATTTTATTGAAATAAAACCTGATAATTTTTATTCTGTTCAGAATTTTATAAATTAAAAATAAAACAACTGCGCTAATAAAAAATTGCAACCAATGTTTCTGTAAAAAATCTCCCGATCCTAAAAGAATTTTGGTAGATAAAGGAAGTTGGATGTCTAATGCCTGGAAAAGATTAAAAAGTTTTGGTAAAACGAAAATGGTCAACGCTAAAACGATAAATAAAGTCACAAAAATAATGAATAGCGGATAAATTAAGGCTGATAACATCTTTTTTTTCAAGGAATTCTCGCTTTCCAGGGAAGAATTAAGATATTCTAAATTTTCTTCAAGGGTGCCGCTTTCTTCACCCGTTTTCACTACACTTGTGAAAAATTTATTAAAAACTTTCGGATGCCTTTCCAAACTCTTGCTTAGGCTTTCTCCCTCAGAAACTCTTTCTAGTATATTATTTAAAATATTCCGGAAATTCTTTGACAAAGCTTCATCTCTTAAAACTTCCAAAGCCTCGCTAAGGGGCATACCGCTTTTAATCATTAAGTGTAGATGCGTTGTAAAGAATATTTTTTCTTTTTGAGAAACTGAAAACATATATTTACCCCGTTAGAAGTCTGTCTATTAGATTAGCCGTTGATAACTCCATTAGCAAATTATATTTCTCGGGCGGGGCTTTCCGATCCCCGCCCTGCGACCAAAGGGGGCACCCCTTTGGAATCCTGCTTTTATTCGCCGAAGGCGAAGAAAACTTCGGCGAATCCGAACTTTTTCGGGAAACCCAGCCCGCCCTAAAGGGCGGGGATTTACCGAAAGATTAAAACCATTTATAATTAGTCGCAGAAAACTGCGGCTAAATATATAAATCGGCGTAAGTCAATAGATTTCTATTATAACCCCGTTTTGTCTAAATGCAGAAAAAATTTCTTTTAAATTTTTTCTGCCAACCCCGTTAGAAATTTGCATGTATATTATTAGCCAAAAAAGACCAGGGGTTCTTTTTTGGCAAAAGTTTACCAAGATAAAGTAATTATTTAGATTTTAGCATATTTGACCCCGTTAGAAGTCTTGGGCAGAAAAAATTTTGAAAAAATTTTTTTCTGCGATGAAATAGCTTAGATAAAACGTAAAATAACATTTTCGCAAATTGAATTGTAATTTTTTTTACGCAGACTTCTAACGGGGTTGACTACGGCAAATTTCTAACGGGGCCAAGACTTCTAACGGGGTTTATCTTGCGGCTTTTAACACTTCTTCAAGAGTCGTAATGCCATTTTCCACTTTTTCTAAACCATCTTCGAGCATTGTTGTCATGCCAAGCCTTACTGCTTCCTTTTCTATCTTGAAAGAATCTGCTTTTTCTACAATTAGTTGTTTAATGGATTCTTGCATTTCTAAAATCTCGAATATGCCGATTCTTCCTAAATACCCTGTTTTTTGGCAGACCGGACATCCTTTTCCCCTGAAGAGACGAACAGTATTCTTTTCTGTAAGCGGCAGTTTTGAAATTAGTTTTTGGGGCAAAAGGGAAGAGATTTTCGAAACAGGTATTTCATAACTTTCAATACATTTTGAACAAATCTTTCTAACTAACCTCTGAGCCACAGTAATATTAACTGTAGAAGCAATCACAAAGGGTTCAACTTCCATCTCTTGAAGCCTAGTCAAAACAGTAGCCGTATTGATAGCGTGAAAAGAAGAAAGAACTAAGTGGCCGGTCATTGCGGCATTTGTGGCGAGTTTTGCGGTTTCAGGATCTCTAATTTCTCCGACCATCAAAATGTTAGGATCCTGTCTCATTATTGATTTCAATCCCTTGGCAAAGGTTAAATTCGTTTTGGGATTTACCTGTATCTGATTAATTCCTTCAATATCATATTCAATAGGGTCTTCAATAGTCATTATGTTTACCTCTCGAGTATTCAAAATTTTCAGCATTGCGTAAAGAGTGGTGGTTTTTCCGCAACCGGTTGGACCCGAGGCTAAAATCATTCCCCAGGGTTTTTTAAGATTCTTCCTAACTGTCGCCGCGTCTCTCTCGTTAATTCCTAATTCTTCAAAATTAAGTTTTCGCGCTTTTTCAGCCAGAACACGCATTACAACTTTTTCTCCTTCTTCAATCGGGACAACCGAAACTCTTACATCGACTTTTTCACTTGGCGTAGAAAATGAAAAATGACCATCTTGAGGAGCGTCGTGAACATCGGTTCTTAAGCGCGCTAAAATTTTTACTCTGGAAATCAAAAAGTCATGGATGGTTTTTGGCAACGTCAGAACATCATGTAAAATGCCATCAATACGGTATCTTAGAATAGTCTTTTTCTCGTAAGGTTCGATGTGAATATCAGAAGCTCTGTTCTCATAGCCATACCTCAAAACCAAATTTACTATTTTTGTTGCTGGAACGGGCCTGTCTTCTAGCTTTGTTTTTTGAAATTCCTCTAAGGTTTTACCGACAATATCTTCGAACTCTTCCCTTATCTCCTTTTGATAGTATTTTAAGGACTCTCTGATACTGCTTCTGGTAGCAAAGTAAGGAATTACCTTTTCCCCGGTTTTTCTCTCAATAAACTCTCTTATTTCTATATTTTCCGGGTTAAACATTGCTATCTTTAATCCTTCTCCTGTTCTGTCAAAAACAATAATTTCTTGTTTTTTCGCCACGATTTCTGGCACTATTTCAAGAATTTCCTTTTTTATTTTAATTCTCCGCAAATTTGCAAAAGGAAAACCAGTTTTATCAGAAATCAGCTGACCCAGCTGCTCATCGGTAACCAAGCCCTTATCAATTATTACTTCCTCCAGGGGTTCTTTTTTCTCTTCAGCTTCTTTCTTTGCTAAATTAAAATCTCTCTGAGAAACTACTTCAGTATCAGCAAGAATACTTTTTAGAAATTTTTCATTTATGATCATACTCTTGTTCTACCTAGCAACTCTTTTGTTTTTTCTACAACATCAGAAAGACTAACCTCTGATTTAACGAGATATTCTTGGGCTCCTAATGATAAGCCTTTTTTAATATCCGACTCTTGGCTTAAGTTAGACAGAATAATCACAGGAGTTTCTCTGGTTTCCGGATTTTTTCGCATTTCAATCAGAACGTCAAAACCGCTTTTTCTCGACAAGATTACATCCAGCAACACAAGATCTGGCTTTTCAGATGTTACTTTATTTAAACCTTCCAGGCCATTTGTTGCTTCTACAAAATCAAAACCAGCCAGATTCATTTTGTTCCGGTAAATTTTTCTTAAAAACCTGTCCTCCTCCATCATTAATATTTTTTGGTTTTTTCCTTCCATAATCTTACCCCGTTAGAAGTCTGCCTATTAGGTTAACCGTTGATAACTCCATTATTAAGACCATTTATTATAACCCCGTTTTGTCTAAATGCAGAAAAAATTTCTTCTAAATTTTTTCTGCCAAGACTTCTAACGGGGCCTACTTTTTAATCACTGGCAAACTAAAATAAAAGGTCATTCCGGCTCCCCTGTTTTTTGAAAACCAAATTTTACCTCCGTGCTGGTTGATAATGGCTTTGTCAATATAAAGATCAAGGCCTGTACCGGTAGGATCGATTTCGATTGATGCTTGAGAGCGATAAAATTTTGAGAAAACGTTTTTGAGTTCTTTTTTAGGGATTCCGACGCCATTGTCTTTACAGTTGAATAAAACTTTTTTGCCTTTCTTTTCCAACACAATTTCAACTCTGCCTTTTCTTTTTTTATAAGTGACTGCGTTAACAATCAAATCCTGAATAACGCGTTTTATTTTAACAGAATCCGCAAGAATTTCAGGGATATTTTCTGAAGCTTTAAAAGAAATATCACAATTACTGGCTTTTATCCAAACATTAAGTTCGGCTAAGGTTTTTTCAATAATATCTTTCAAATTAACTTTCTTAAATTTTATTTCAAGCCGATTCGCCTCGGCTTTATTAACGTCTTGGAGAATTTCAATAAAGTTAGAAATTTTTTTGATATTTTCTAAGGCATCAGAAAGATATTCTTTCTGAAAAAGATTTATTTCCCCACGATCTCCGGCAATTAAAGATTCTAAGTACCCTTTAACCGCTGAAATTGGCGTTTTTAATTTGTAAGCGAAAACAGAAACCACCCCTGATTTTCCGCTTTTTTTGATCTTAGGCTCGGGCATTATTTTTATTTTAATATATCGGTTATTTATTCTCCTTCGCCGAATACCCTGCGGTCTCGCCGCAGGGATGCTCGGCCTTCGCAGCCGAAGTGGCTGCTTCGGCGAAGTAGGCAAGGCGAGGAGAATAACCCTTCCGAAGCTCCGAGCCTGTGGCGAGGAGCGAAGGAGGGTATTCGGCTACGGAAGAATTCCGCTCAAGATACCCTGCGCTCTTGGCACAGGGAGCTTCATTTCCTTTATTATATCAGAAAAAGGGAAAACAGGTAAACCCCGTTAGAAGTATTTGTTAGAAAAAAATCTGTTCAGAGATTTTTTTCTAATCTAGAATAGTGGGGTATAACTAAAACCAAAGTTTGTCAGAAAATAGTTACAAGCTAAATGGTTACAGACTTCTAACGGGGTAAACCCCGCACCACGGGATTGCGCCCGTGGTATTGGAGTATTTTCTGTTTCGTGGGCTAAAACGTTCCATCCACGCCCTCGCGGGCGTAACATTTCGACGACACAGAGTAAATACAATCACTCCGTACTGTAAAATGCGGTGTTCGAGTTTTCCGACTGAAGTCGGCTAAAGGAATGTCCTGCTAAAGCAATGGACTGGAAAATCCAAGGTTTATACTTCTAAAGAGAGACAACAAAAAACTCCCAATCTTGTGGGGAGTTTTTTGTTTTTACTATTATTAACTCTAGTAATCCATAGGCATTTGCGGCATTCCCATCTTTTCTTTCTTGTCTTCCGGTTCTTCGGCTACTACTACCTCTGTTGTCAAAAGCATAGAAGCGGCAGAGGCCGCGTTTTCCAAGGCCGACCTGACCACTTTGGTTGGGTCAACAATACCAGCCAAAATTAAATCTTCGTATTTCATAGTTTCGGCATTAAAACCAAAGTTCCCTTGATGTTTTTTGACTTCCTCAGCTACAATTGCTCCGTCCAACCCTGCGTTTTCAGCTAATTGTCTAATTGGTTTTTCTAAGGCTCTCTTTAAAATATCGATTCCTGTTTTTTCATCGCCTTCAAGTTTTAAATCTTCCAAGACCGCTACGCTTCTCAAAAGCGCTACTCCTCCGCCCGGCAAAATTCCTTCTTCAATTGCCGCTCTTGTGGCATTTAAAGCATTTTCGGTTTTTTTCTGTTTTGCTTTTTGCTCAATTTCGGTAGCCGCTCCTACTTTAATCACCACCACCCCTTCTGTTAACCTTGCAAGCCTTTCCTGAAGCTTTTCTTTATCAAAATCGGATTCTGTAGCCTCTATTTCTTTCTTAATTTGTTTTATTCTATCACTGATCTCTCCTCCCTCTCTACTGTTCTTTATAGCAGTTCCTTCAACAATAGTAGTATTATCTTTAGTAGAAATTACCTTCTGGGCAGAACCAAAATGAACCGGCGCCGAAGGATCAAATTTTATATTCTCCAATTTTAAACCAGCTTCCTCAGAAACTAAAGTAGCGCTGCTCACTAAGGCAATGTCTGATAGCATCTCTTTTCTTCTATCTCCAAAGCCAGGAGCTTTTACGGCTAAGGTATTAAATGTTCCACGAAGTTTATTTACAACTAAAGTCGCCAAAGCCTCTCCGTCAACTTCATCAGCAATTATTACTAAATCTTTTTTACCCTGCTTAGCTACTTCTTCTAAAACTGGCAAAATTTCTTGGATTGAAGAGATTTTTTTGTCGGTTACTAGGATAGGAACATCTTCATAAACCGCTTCCATTCTTTCGACATCGGTAATCATATAAGAAGAAATATAGCCGCGGTCAAACTGCATACCTTTAACAACTTCGGGCTCCTCCACGAAAGATTTTTTTGACTCTTCAACAGTAATTACACCGTTCTCGCCAACTTCGGAAAAGGCTTTAGCAATTAACTTTCCAATATCGGGATCAGAAGCCGCAATAGTAGCTACTTGGATATATTCTTCTTTGGAAATTTTTTTTGAGGTTGCCTTCAAATAATCAACGACTGCTTTTACGCCTTTTTGAATCCCTCTTTTTAAAGCCAAGGGATGAGCACCAGCTGCCACATTTTTTAATCCTTCGGATACTATAGCATGAGTTAAAACCATGGCCGTAGTTGTGCCGTCACCGGCAGAATTTGAAGTTTTTTCAGCCACCTCCTTCATAATTTCTACTCCTAAATTTTCTACTTTATCTTTTAATTCAATTTCTTTGGCAATGTTCACTCCATCATCTGAAATTTCAGGCGCTCCAAAACCTTTATCCAAAACCACATATCTGGCTTTTGGACCCAAGGTAACTTTTACGGCGTTGGTTAATTTATCCATGCCGGTTTTTAATTTTTTTCGGGCTTCCTCCGAATACATTATTTGTTTTGCCATAGTGGTATCACACGGAAAGGTCGCTCGCCCTTCTCCTGTCTTCGACAGGCGGCCTTTCGGCCTTCGGGCTCGTTCTTCTTAATTGCGAAGCAATTACAGAGAGCAAAGCGAACGGTTATTAAAAACCCTCTGTTTTTAATATTTTCCTATACGGGAGAACCGAAAGGTTCTCCCGACCCCTTTCCGATGTGGAACGATTATTCTATTCTAAAATTGCTAGTATATCTTCCTCCTTTGCAATAAGATATTCTTTGTCGTCGACCTTTATTTCGTTCGGCCCGTATTTTGTGAAAAGAACCATATCTCCTTCCTTTACAGAAAGAGGAACGATTTTTCCGGAAGATGTTTTTCTTCCAGGGCCTGTAGCAATTATCTTGCCTTTTTCAGGCCTTTCTTTCTCAGCAGTTTCTGGAAGCAAAATTCCGGTCTTTGTTTTTTCTTCTTGTTTTATTGGTTCAATCAAAATGTGATCTGACAATGGACGTATTTTCATTATTTCATACGAATTACGAATTCTATACGAATATAAGAACCTTTCGCCTTCGGCTCAAGAACCGTGAACACCTTCGGTGTTTTCTAAGAACCTTTCGCCTTCGGCTCAAGAACCGTGAACACCTTCGGTGTTTTCTAAGAACCTTTCGCCTTCGGCTCAAGAACCTTGTTTCTCGCTAGCGCTCGAAATACGAATTATTCATAAATTCGTAACTAATTCGTTATCCGTTGATGTTAGATAATTATGACCTTTGTAAGTTATTTAATTACCAGCACTAACCCTGAGTATCACCCGAACGGGTTTACCCTGAGTAACAATCGAATGGGTCGAGTGCTAATTTTCTACTATTTTATATTAGTTACGAGTAACAATTTTGTCAACCCTGTAAGAAATCAGACATTCAAAAGCAGTTCTTTAGACCTGGCATAATTAGTAATTGTGGAGTTTTGCAAAAATCAAATATATTTCTAACTTCTTATGGGGGTCAAGATAAAAAAGTGCCGCTACTTTTTGCGGCACCATTTATCATACTATTGAGGAAGCGAAGGATAATCACTGCCACAAGAACCAAAGGTAAGTGTTGGACAACTAGTAAGGTTATTATAATTATCTTCAAGAAAATGAGAAATCATAACTTTAAATCTCCTCTGGATGCTCTTATCGCTATCCCTTTCCCCCTGCGCGATGAACAATGGACATATGCCTCTCTTTTCATATTTTCTCCTATTTAAACGCCATTCTTTTAAGCTGCTTTTCACTTGAATATCAATCGTTTTTATCTCCCCTCCCGGGAACCGAAGTCTAATGGTTATATCTACGCCTCTCTCATCCTCCGCGCTCCAATGTGCATTTCTTTGAACTCTCTCTATTCTTGCTTCGCCGGGAAATTTTGTTCCTGACTTTCTTAAGTGTTCTAGTATCCTAACTGCTTTCTGCTCGGCCTCAACGCCTTTTTGAGCCGCTATGGAAGGTGAAACGTCTAGAATTTCCTGTGTTCTGCGCCATTGCCACGGCGGTATTCCGAGCAAGGCCCGCCTCATACGAGGCGACATCTTTATCCTTATCTTTCCCGGCTTTCTTTTGCCTAACATGTTTGAGCCACCTCCTTTCTGCGAGATTCTTTTCACGAATATCCAAAATATAAAGAGCTAACTTATTTTAGCGTCTTTTTTAAGAATTGTCCAGTATAGCTCTTTTTATTATTAACCACTTGCAATACTGTGCCTTCGGACACTATTTTACCACCTTCCTCTCCTCCTTCGGGCCCCAAATCAATTACCCAATCAGAATTTTTAATAACATCTAAATTGTGTTCAATAACCAAAACTGTATTCCCTTTATCAACTAGTCCTCTTAGAACAGAGATTAATTTTTTGATATCGTCGAAATGAAGACCAGTGGTTGGTTCGTCTAAAATATATAAAGTATTGCCGGTAGCTTTTTTTGAAAGCTCGGTGGCTAATTTCACTCTCTGGGCTTCACCTCCTGAAAGCGAAGGCGCCGACTGCCCGACTTCCATATATCCTAACCCAACGTCATTTAAAGTTTTTAACTTATGGTAAATGCCCGGAATGTTTTTGAAAAATTCTAAAGCGTCTTCGATTGTCATTTCCAAAACCTCAGCAATATTTTTGCCTTTATACTCTATTGATAAAGTTTCCAGATTAAATCTTTTACCCTTGCATTCCTGACATTCAACATAAACATCGGGCAAAAAATACATTTCTATTTTTTTTACTCCTTGGCCTTCGCAGGCTTCGCAACGCCCGCCTTTAACATTAAACGAAAATCTGCCTGGTTGATAACCTCTGATTCTTGCTTCTCGAGTTTTGGCAAAAATATCTCTAACATAAGAAAAGACCCCGGTATAGGTGGCAGGATTTGACCTCGGAGTTCTGCCAATTGGTGACTGGTCAACCAAAACTACCTTGTTAAGAAATTCCAATCCCAAAATTTCTTTAAAAGAGCCCGGTTCGTCTTTTGCATTGTAAAATTTTTTAAACAATGCTCTGGCTAATATATCATTCACCAGAGTGCTTTTTCCAGAACCAGAAACACCGGTAACGCAAACGAATTTTGCCAAAGGAATCTTGACATCAATGTTTTTTAAATTATGCTCTGTGGCTCCCTTGATGAATAGATATTTCAAATTTTGGGATTTAGAATTTGGAATTTGTTTCGAATTTCGGATGCAACCCTTCGGGGAGTATGCTTCGCAGCCAGCGGATTTAGGGTTTTTTACCTCTACTTTTTTTCTCCCAGATAAATATTCGCCGGTAAGCGTATGGCCTTTTAGTAATGCCTTTGGTGTGCCAGTAAAAATAATTCTTCCGCCGTGTTTTCCAGCGCCGGGTCCAACATCAATAACCCAGTCAGCTTCTCTGATTGTCTGGGGATCGTGTTCAACCACTATTACTGAATTTCCAATGTCTCTTAATTTTTTCAAAGTCTCAATTAGTCGGTTTTGGTCTCTGGCATGAAGGCCCACCGAAGGCTCATCTAGAATATACAGAACACCGGTTAATTTTGACCCAATCTGAGTGGCTAATCTTATTCTTTGCTCTTCTCCGCCAGCTAAAGTATCAGTTCTTCTGTTTAAAGTTAGATAATCGAGGCCAACATCTATTAGAAACTGAAGCCGGTTGAGAATTTCTTTAATAATGGGTTGAGCAATCTTGAGGTCTGAAGTCTGAAGCTTGAAGTCTGAAGATTTAGAAGATTTCTCCGTTTCTTCGTGCTTCTTTTCTTCATACTTCATACTTCGTACTTCTAATAATTCTTCGAAAAATCCTTTTACTTTATCAATACTCATAGTCACAACGTCATCTATTGACTTCCTCGCTACTTTTACTGCCAGCACTTCAGGTTTTAATCTTTTTCCTTGGCAAACTTCACATTTCTTTTCCACCATATATTGCTCAATTTCTTCTCTAGCCCAATCAGATTCTGTCTCATGATACCTTCTTTCTAACCAAGGAATGACTCCTTCAAAGTCGCCGTCTCCGTATAAAATTAGGTCAATATCTTGTTTTGATAATTCTTTCACTTGCACATCTACTGAAAAATTATGCCTTTGACTAAGGTCTTCTATTTTCCACCAAAAAAATCCTTGTCTTCCGATTTTATGAGAAGCGCGAGCCCAAGGGAAAATAGCTCCTTCAGCTAAAGTTAAATTTTGATTCGGAATAACCAACTTTGGATCTACTTCAAGTTTTTCTCCAAGGCCCTGGCAAGAAGGACAAGCGCCAAAAGGAGAATTAAATGAAAAAAGCCGGGGTTCTAATTCCGGCAAAGAAATACCACACTCGTCGCAAGCAAAATGTTCGCTGAAAATTAAATCGTTATCTTTTTGATTTTTGATGCTTCGGCTTTGCTCAGCATCAACCCTGAGCCTTGTCAAAGGGTTGATTTTTGATTTTTGATTTATTATTACAACTCCTTTCCCCAGTTTTAGCGCTGTTTCCAAAGAATCCACCAGTCTTGATCTGTCCAAGTCGCTATCTATTATTAACCTATCTACTACCACTTCGATATCGTGTTTTTTCTTTTTATCTAAAATCTTATCAATGGCTTCTTGAATCAGCTGAACTATTCCATCAATTCTGACCCGCACAAACCCTGCCCGCTGAATTTCCTCT